>ERZ1292623.1025-Hain-H51-01um-R1-1025-length-27862-cov-8_pt2 | contig 18736 bp, 17 predicted proteins | sample MGYA00564398_ERZ1292623 | MGnify/ENA primary metagenome ERZ1292623 (study PRJEB36523, sample SAMEA6512633) | groundwater metagenome | collected 2019-01-07 | study: AquaDiva: Metagenomics assemblies of 32 groundwater samples | reverse complement strand
TGCGAGGAATTCGATGCGGGCCATTTCCGCGACACGGCGGCCGATGTTGCCCAAGCGGACGATGCGCGTATAGCCTCCGGAACGCTTTGCAAAGCGTTTTGCGTATTCGTCGTGGAGTTTCTTCACGGCTTCAGGCGAATGGAGGCGCGCGGAGACAAGGCGACGTGACGCAAGAGTTCCCTCCTTGCTTGCGGTCACGAGTTCTTCGACGAACGGACGGAGTTCCTTGGCCTTCGCTTCGGTCGTGGTGATCGCGTTAGCAAGGACGAGCGAACGCGCCAAATCGCGCAACAGCGCCTCGCGCTGCCGCTTGGTCCTATTCAACGTCCGTCGCTTTTTTCCGTGCTTCATACGATTCGAGGGTATCTTACTGGTTTCTGAGCGTAAGTCCAAGGTTTGAGAGCGCACGCTTGATATCCTGCAGGCCTTTCTGGCCAAGACCTTCGATCGCGAGAAGGTCGTCTTCGCGCTTGCGCACAAGGCCGCCGACAGTGCGGATCGATGCCTGATCGAGCGCCATCTCGACGCGCTGCGGCATATTGAGTTCCGTGATGCGGGTCTTCAGCATTTCGGCGTCAGCGGTCTTATCTTCGCGCTTGCCGTGTCCTACTTCTTCCTCCTCGACTTCTTCTTCGGCGACTTCTTCCTCCTTGAAGCCGACGATCGCGCGGAGCTGGTGGATCATGGTCTCGATCGATTTCTCGAGCGCCTCGCGCGCGGTGATTGTGCCGTCGGTCTCGATGGTGACGCGCAGGCGGTTGAAATCGGTGCGGTCGCCGACGCGCATGTTCTCAACTTCGTAGTTCACGCGGCGGATCGGGGAAAAGATCGCATCGAGCGCGATCGTGCCGATGTCAACACGTTCTTTCTGGTGCACTTCCTTCGGGACGTAGCCGAGGCCGCGTTCCGCGCGCACTTCCATTTCGAGCGTGATTTTGCCGGTGATTTCCGCGATATGCTGTTCCGGGTTGAGGATCTCGACTTGGCCGGGAACCTTGAAATCTTCGGCGGTGACCGTCTTCGGCCCCTTGATGGAGAGCGTAAGGGTCTGGGGTTCGTCGGTCGTGAGCTTGAGGCGCATCTTGCGCACATTCAAAAGCAAGGTGACGACGTCCTCCTTCACGCCTTCGATGGTTGAAAATTCGTGGCTGACACCGGGGATCTTGACCGATGTCACTGCTGCGCCCGGAAGCGATGAGAGGACGATGCGGCGCAGGGAGTTGCCGAGCGTGTAGCCGTAGCCCGGATAAAGGCCGTCTATCTCATAGACGCCGGCGCGTTCCGATTCGGAAACGACGCGGGGCTTCGACGGGAGTGCAATGTGGTAATCAAGCATATAAAAAATGGCGCGACGAGTAATAAAGCGCTTAGCAGCAATATACATTAACTACTAAAAAATGGCAAGTTTTTAATAAAAGCCATGTGTATAAACGCCTACCTGCTGTAGAACTCGAAGACCGCCGGGTAGTCAAGAGGAATTTCTGCGGCGACATAGGCCGGCTCGCCTTCTACCTTCGCCACCAAGGTCGATGCGTCGACGGAAAGCCAGTGCGGGATCGCGCGGGCAGCTGCTTCGGGATTGGTCATGTGGAAAAAGAGTGTACTTTTGCGCGAGCCTTCGCGGACGGAAATGGCGTCGCCTTTTTTGAGGCGGTACGACGGCGTCGTGATGCGCTTGCCGTTCACGAGAAGGTGGCCATGGCTCGTCATTTGGCGGGCAGCGCGGCGCGTGAGTGCAAAGCCGGCGCGATAGGCAGCGCTGTCGAGGCGCAGCTCGAGCGCGCGGTGCAATGCTTCCGGCGGTAGCTTTTCCTCAAAGGCCGCGGCCGCATAATTCGAGAGCTGGCGCTCGGCGATGCCGTAGGTAAAGCGTACTTTCTGCTTTTCGAGGAGCTGACGGCCGTAGTCTGTCTTGCCGCCGCGTCCGCCGCCGCGCGGCTTCTTGACGCGCGCTTCCACAAGCGCAAATTTCTGCGTCTGTGTCTGTTCGAAAATCTGCGCACCGAGGCGCTTCGCAATCTTATATTTTGATTTGATCTGTAACATACGGTTTGGATTTTTTGTTAGATGCGACGAGCTTTGCGAGGACGCGGTCCGTTGTGCGGCACCGGGGTGTCGTCCGAAATGCGGGTAATCTCGATGCCTTTGCCGGCAAAACCGCGCAGAGCCGATTCGCGGCCGCTTCCGACGCCGCGAATGACGACATCGACGTCCTTGAGGCCCATCAAAGCACCTTTTTCTCCCACGAGTTCACCCACTTTAGCGGCTGCAAAAGGAGTGCCCTTCTTCGCGCCTGAAAAGCCAAGCGCTCCCGAAGACGACCACGCGACCGTATTCCCTTCCTTGTCGGCCAAGAGGACTTTTGTATTGTTGTAGGTCGCATGGATGTGGAGCGTCCCCGATGCGAGGACTTTCTTTGCGGTGCGTGCGAGCGAACGGGATTTCATTCCCTGGTCGACCGTGCCACCTGATTTCCGGATGATTCGTTTCTTTCCCATACAATAAATTACATTGGTTTGATCATGTTTTCTCCAGCTTACGACGGCCGCTCGTCATCGTTTTGCGAACGTTGCCGCGGACGGTGCGTGAATTGGTTTTGGAAGTCTGGCCGCGGACCGGGAGCTTTTTCATATGGCGGATACCGCGATGCGCTTTGATATCCTTCAGGCGACGGATGTTGCCAGAAATGAAGCGGCGAAGCTCGCCTTCCACGATATTTTTCTCGATGGCCTCACGCAAGGCCGCTTCGTCCTTCGCCGAAAGCTTCTCCGGTACCGTGCCCGGATCGATGCCAAGCTCCTTGAGTGTGGCCTCTGCCCGCGGACGGCCGACACCATAAATGGCGGTAAGCCCGATCTCGAGCCTCTTTTTATCCGGAATGGTAATGCCTGCGATGCGTAACATGGTATTGAAATTTATGCGTGGTTATCCCTGTCGCTGTTTATGGCGAGGATTTGAGCAAATGACCCACAGCGCACCACGGCGGCGCACATGTTGACACTTCAAGCAGATTTTTTTGACTGATGCTTTTACTTTCATGCGAAAGCGAGAAGTGGCCTAAAACCTCCGCGTGATTCGCGCCCTTCCGCCGTACGGGTCAAGCTGGACGGAGACCTTATCCCCGACCAAAACCCTGATCCGATGCAAACGCATCTTCCCGGCGAGGTACGCTATCGTCAACTCGCCGCTTGCGAGCTTGACGCGGAACAACGTGTTGGGAAGGGCCTCTTCGACCACTCCATCCACGACTTCTGGTTCAGACATATTCTGCGCCACGAAGAATAGCAAGTATTGGGAAAGGAGTCAAATGACAGACTAGATTTGCTCCGGCGGCGACTCGACCGTGACCTTGATGTCGCCTGCGTCCTTCGGGAATGCATGTTGCCAAAACGGAGTTATTCGCGCACGAGCCTCCTCGATAGCTGGAAAGCCCGCGATAATCGTCTCGAATGCCGCCTCCTCCCGCCCCGCGAGGACCTCGGCGACAGCGGCCTCGTCGACGTGCCAGATGATTTCCCCCCGTCCCATAAGGGTAAACGTGATCGATTTTTGCCCGATGTCAGCCGCACCGAGTTCGCCGACAGGCGCCGCGCTGATGTCGGCGGCAAAACGGATCGAGACCGATTGCCCTTCGGCGTCGGCACTCACCGCCTGCGCGACCGCGCGTGCGAAAAGGTCTGCCGGGAAAACGGGCATCGTGACCGTAACGCGTTCACGGATGCGAACGCCGCCACCCGCCTCATTCGCCGGCGGAAGCGTTTCGAAGGAGAGCGCCACAAGGCCGGGAAATGCGAGTGATCCATCCGGAACCGTGCGGCTTAATTCTTGCGCCTTTTCATTCAGGCGATTACGGATCTCTGCCTTGCTTGCCTCAAGGATCGCAGAAGAAACGGCCGGTCGCTCTCCGGAAAATCCACCGGTAAACGCTGCGGCAGATTTAGCATACACTTTTGCATAATCCTGCGAACCCTTGAGTCCCGGCAGCGTGAACTTGTCGACGGGGGCAAGATTGTACGAAGGGCCTGTTTGATCCGCAAAGACGGTTACTGTGGCGCTGCCCGGTGTCGTGCCCTTCATGGCGGCGACATCCACCGAAGCGGGGATACGGAAAAGAAGCCCATCCGGCGACTGGAAACGCGTGTTTTTAATGAGTCGCAGCACACGGTTGGTTTCGTTGTAGACGGTTATGTTGCCGCTTGCCTTTTCTTCTGCCTTTTCCAGCCCATTCGCCTGCACAAGAGCCGAATCTTCAAATATCTCGGTCGCAACGGTGAAGGTAATGGTGCCGGTTGCGGCGCCCATCGCGGGATATGCCGTAAATGCGTTCGACGAATCGAACGGCATGACGTGCGTGCGCGGGACTATCGTGATTGTTGTCGACGGAAAGAGGATAAACGCCCCGGCCGCGCTGAGAACCACAAGCACAATGAGTGCCGCGATCCACATTCCAACGCGGGATTTGCGCCGTCGCGGCTCGTATTCCACCCGTGCTTCAGGCATGCGTTGTGGCGACTGCAAACGCTGCCGCGCTGCAGACGGACGGAAATCACGTATCGAACGCTCCGGCGCTAAGACTCCCGGTTCAGCCTCGGATTCCGCCGCGATGTCGTGCATGTAATTGCGTGCCATGGTTTGTGCAAGTATACACCACGATCAAGAATCCTGTTCAAGGATATTCACATAGCCCGCTGCGACGCCCAGCGCCGTGTCGGGCAGTCCTTCTTGCCACGTGACCACGTCGCGCAGGTGTTCTGCGGTAAGCGGCTCGACGGTGAACGGCTGCAACGTCGCGGTGAACTGCGAGAAATCGATGCGCGAGAAAAAACCTTGAAGCCACGGCGAAAATTCCGCCGGAGCCGAGAGCATCGCAGCATTCGGCAGTCGGCGCTCGGCGGCTAGTTTTGCAAACGCTTCGCCGAAGACTTTTGCGAGGTCCGGTTCCGCACGCGCGAGTGAATCCTTCAGCGCCTTGCACGCATCGGTGCTGCACGTGTCGGTCGCAAGCATACGGAGCTGCGTCAGTGTCTCCTCGGGAAGCCCAGCGCCTGCGACGCGTGCGAGAATCGTCGTCAGGCCTTCCTGGACGACTTCGGTCCGCGTCTGCGCTTCTTTCAAGACTGCGGCGCAGCTGGTCACGCTGCTCCCGACATCGATCACGAGAAAGCGTTGAATATCCGGCATGTGCTCGCCAAGGACGGCAAGAAGCGCGCTGGTGCTCGAGCGGATGATGGGTGTCCGTCCCGGCAGTATCCGCGAGAGGACATCAGTGATGCTTTTCTTGATATCCGGCTGTGCTTCGCTTTCAAAGGCGATGACGCCGGCGCATACTGCACGCTTCCCGATCGGGGTCCCGGTGGCGTAGCCGTTTAAATAGACGTGCATAACGCCCGTCTCAAGGATGTTTCCGCGATCGAAGTCTGACGTGGCCTCCAGCGCTTTTTTTGCAAGGGTGGCGATAGCGTCTTTCCGCACGACGCGCGGTGTATCGTATAATTCTTCCGTCTCGGCGGTGCGGAAGCGCGTCCACGGCGCATGCAGGATCGCATACACGGCAACGGGCGGCTTTGGTGCAGCCTTTGCGGCTGTCCCCGCGTAGGATTTCAGCACGTCCCCGGCATTTTTCTCAAGCAATTGCGAAATTGCCGCCGCACTGTGCTCTTTGGTGCGCTCCTCGAGCGGAAGCGTTTCCCTCTTTTTGGAAATCACTACGGCCGGTTCGCCTGGTATGAGGCGCACTATAGATACGCCGACTGACATATCGTCAATATCCGCAACAAGCACCACTTTCCCTGTGGAGCGCTTTAGAAACATTCTCAGAAGTATACCCCATTAGATAGGCGCAAGCGCCATCTAACGGGGCGTGCCAAGAAATTACGCAAGCACCGCCTTGATGCGACGGATGCCGGCGGCGACGGCTTCTTCTTTTTGGATTTTGAAGGTCCCGCTTTTTTCGATTTCAGAGGTATTCGAAACGTGCGGGCCGCCGCAGAATTCAATCGAGAATGATTGGTCGTACATAGGGCGGTCCTCTGTAGCGCCGACAGGTCCGAGCGAATAGACAGAAACCATGTCCGGATACTTTGCGCCGAATTCGTGCTGCGCATTCAGTTTTTCCGCCTCCTCTTTCGGCATCGTCGATCGAACCATTGGCAGGTGCTCTTTTATTTTCTCGTTCACAATGCGTTCGACTTCTTTCTTCTCATCGTCAGTCATTTTTGCCGGATGCGCAAAGTCGATGCGAAGCCGCTCGCCAGTGATATTCGAGCCGCGCTGCTTTACCGACTCACCCAAGACCATTTGGAGGGCTTTAAGGAGCAGGTGGTGCGCTGTATGCAAACGCACCGTGGCTTCTGATTGATCGGCAAGGCCGCCTTTGAATTTTTGCTCGGCACCGGCACGCGAGAGATCGCGGTGCGAATCCATCTCTTTTTTAAATGCGTTGATATCTACCGATGCACCGCGCTCCTTCGCAAGTTCCTGCGTAAGTTCGAACGGAAATCCATGTGTCGTAAAAAGGACGTAGGCATCATGGCCGCTCACCGTATCGCCCTTTGTCAGTTTTTCAAATTCTTTCATTCCACGCGAAAGCGTCTCGCGGAATTTCGATTCTTCGTCGGCGATCGCTTTTTCGGTTGCGACGAGATGCTCGATAAGCTCTGTATAGTGCTCTCCATGGGTTTTCGCGACGACGCGTGCAAGCGTTGAAAGCTCTCCCGCCGGGAAACCGATCACGTCCGCGTACCGCACTGAACGGCGTATGAGACGACGTAAGAAGTATCCGCGATCAGAATTCGATGGCAGCACATCGTCAGTAAGCATAAACGTAGCACCGTGAATATGATCAGCGACAACGCGAAACGGAACGGTGTTCTCCACGTAGGATTTGCCGCTCTTTTTCTCCAACTCTTCAATAACAGCATTCAGAGTATCAATACGGAACACATCAGGATCGCCATTGCTCGCGGCAACGATTCGTTCCAACCCTCCGCCAAAGTCAACGTTCTGTTGCACGAGTTTCTCGAAATTCCCGCCTTTTTTGAGATACTCCATAAAGACCGAGTTCGCGATCTCCATGAATCGGCCGCAATCGCAATTCGGATGGCATTCCTTTCCCCACTTCGGATCGTGTTCGGTGCCAAAGTCATAAAACATTTCTGAATCAGGCCCGCCAGGTTCTCCTTCCGGCATATGTGCGGGGACGCCTGCACGCGACCACCAATTTTTCTTTGCATCATATGAAAAAATGCGGCCGCCCTGCATGCCAACTTCGTAACCGTTCGCTTCTGAACCGATCACGACAAATTTGTTGTCGATTCCTGCATCGCTGAACAATTTTGTCCAAATTTGAATAGCCTCTTCGTCGCGCGGTATGCCAATTTCCGGCGCTCCGTCAAAAACAGTGACGTAAAGTCTCTTCGGATCAAGCCCGACTTCCCTGGTCAAGAATTCAAAAATCCACGGTAGTTGTTCTTGCTTGAAATAATCGCCAAATGACCAATTTCCCAACATTTCAAAAAAAGTAATGTGGCGGTTGTCGCCAACTTCCTCGATATCCGCCGCACGGAAGGACTTCTGGGAATCAACCACGCGCTTCCCCTTCGGATGCGGCTGGCCGAGGAGGTACGGAAGCAAGGGCTGCATGCCCGAGCCAGTAAAAAGCGTCGTCGGGTCGTTTTCAGGCACAAGGGAGGCCGAGGGAATAACGGCATGCCCGCGATCGGCAAAGAATTTAAGGTATTTCGATCGTATTTCGTTTGAGGTCTTCATCGCAGTAGTTATAGCACTACCTTGATTTTTGGGCGAGTGAAGTAATAAGGAAAGCATAGTCAAACGCCCGCTCTTTGATCCATTCATACCGACCGCTTTTGCCGAAGTGACCACCGGCGAGTTCGCATTTGAAGAGGAGTGGTTTAGCCCCGGTTCCCATTGCACGAATGCGTGCGGCCCATTTTGCTGCTTCCCAATAGGGCGTGCGGATATCGTGTGCGGATGCGCGGACGAGCGTTGCGGGATATTCGACCGCACGCACATTTTCGTACGGTGAGATGCGCATGATCGCATCATATTGTTTCTTGATCTTGGGATTCCCAATCTCATCATAATGCAAGCGCGTGCCGCCGAGTTTTTCGTCCATGAGTGAGGTGATGAGATCGGCCGCAGGAACGTAGACCGTTGCTGCACCAAAAAGATCCGGTCGCGCATTCATGACCATTCCCATCAGCATGCCGCCTGCCGAGCCGCCGGTGATTGCAAGCTGCTTCGGCGTCGTGTAGCCATTCTTGATGAGATATTTTGCGACGGCGATGAAATCATCGCCCGTGCGGTGTTTTGTCGTGAGGTACGCTTGTTTGTGCCAATTCCAACCCATTTCACCGCCGCCGCGCGGATGTGCGAGCACATACACAAAGCCGCGCTCCAAAAGAGGCAAGCGTGCGACTGAAAAATGCGGATCAAACGTAATGCCGTAGGAGCCGTAGGCTTCGAGAAGTGTCGGTGCGTGCTTCTTAATCCCCTTTTTGTGCACCATGACCGCAGGGACCTTGACGCTGCCATTCTGTACCCAGATCCTTTTGGAAACGTAGTCTTTCTTGTCATAGCGTGGCACTTCCTGCTCTTTGCGTACGACGAATTTCTTGTCGTCCACATGGTAGTCGTAGACGGTCTTCGGCGTAACGAACGATTCGTAGGTAAGCCGGAGGTACGACGACGCGTAGTCGATTCCTGCGGCAAGGGAAAACGAGTGTTCGCCTTCCGGCAGCTTCACGTGCTCCCACTTTTCCGATTCCGGGTGATAGAGGTGGATTTCTTCCGAGCCATTTTCGCGAAATGTGAATGCGATAAACGAGAGGAAGGCAAAAATTGCCATGACCGATCTCTTTGGATCATGCGGCAGCCACGTCTTCCAATTCTTTTTGTCCGGCTTTTGCACGAGCGTGCGCCTGATCTTGTAGTTCACGGCACGCTCATTCGTGGTTATGTAAAAGTACGCACCGTGATGTTCGACGTAGTAGCGGACTTTCTTTGTGCGCGGCGCGATAAGCTTTGGCGTTCGCAAAGGCTCGCGCGCAGGAATGAAGCGCACTTCGGTCGTCGTGTAATTTGCCGCATAGATAAAAATGTAGGCGTCGCTACGGCTTTTCCCGAGCGCGACGTACCACTGCGGATCGAGTTCTTCGTACACGAGGGCATCTTTCGTCTGATCATCGCCGATTGTGTGTCTGAAAATCTTCCGCGGCGGATGCGGATGCTCTTCGAGCGAGTAGAAAACGTGCTCGTTGTCCTCTGCCCACACAAAATCAGCGACGTGCGTCACTTTTTCTTTCAGCAATTCTCCGGTATCGAGCCGCTTGATATACAGTGTATGGTCTTCGTCGCCCTTTGTATCAGTCGTATAGGCCAGCAGGCGATGGTCGGGCGATGCTTCCGCATCTCCGAGTGAGAAGTATTTCTGTCCCTTTGCGAGCTTGTTTTCGTCCAAAATCACCGTCTCGCGGCCTTTCTCGCCTTCGCGACGGCAATGGATCGCGTATTGCATCCCCTTTTTGGTCCGCGAATAGTAATCGTACGGGCCGTCTTTGACCGGTACCGATGAATCGTCTTCCTTGATGCGCGAATGAATTTCTTTGTAGAGCTTGTTTGCGAGCTTTTTGTGCGGGCGCATGAAATCGGCCGCATAGTCATTCTCCGCATTCAAATAAGCCTTAACGTCCGGCTTCGTCTTGTCCTGCAGCCACCAGTATGGATCCACGTGTTTCTTGCCGTGGATCGTGAATTCATGCGGTTTTGTCGCAGCAATCGGAGGATTTTTCATCGCGACACTGTACCATTTCTTCCTTGAAATGCACGAAAATGCACTTGTTTATAAGAGTGCTATAGCACTCTTATAAACAAGTAATGGTCTACAACGTGACTCCTTCAGCGAGAAGAATTTCTCTTTTGCGAGCGGATCCGCCGCGGTTGTAGTTGCCGATGGCGCCGCTCGTGTGGATGACGCGATGGCACGGGACGGTCGAATCGTAATTGGTGCGCATGATAGCGCCGACGGCGCGCGCTGCGTTCGGATTCCCTGCTTTTGTCGCGACTTGCTTGTACGTCATCGAGCCGCCTTTCGGAATTTTGCGCACGATATTCAATACTTTTTCACGGAATGTTTTCATGCATACGTTATACCAAATCTTATAATCCCAACGTCGTTTGTGATTGTTTTTCCACCGGTTTTATCGATGATTTTGGCGGCGCGAATACTTGCAGTTTTCTGCCCACCATTTCGCGGTAGATGCAGTAGTCGCAGGTGTCACCCGCTTTTGGTAGGGACTCGCCATCGAGGCATTTTTTGATTTCCAACAGTGTCGGCTCGATCCAATCGCCTTTGCCTTTGTGCGGCACCAGCGTAATCTCGAATTCGAGGACGCCGTCGAAGGCCTTGCGGTCCTTACTTGCGTTTGCGTAGACGAAGTAGCCCGTGTCGGACACCGTAAAGCCGTTTTGGCGGAAGAGCCATTGGTAGATCTCCATCTGCTGCTTGTAGCCATCGTGCCAATCTTTATCGAGCGCCTCGATTTTTTCGTCCTTGCTCGTGGATTTGTAATCGACGATGTGCAACTCGCCTTTCGGATTCACCCACACATCGTCGACGGCGCCCGAGACGGTAAAACCGGTCGGTACATGTTTGGAATCGATGCCCTTGAAATTCTCGCGCCAAATATCCATCTTCGGATGTTGAAATGGGAGGACATCGAGACCGTATTGCTCCATTAGAGGGTGCGCTGTCTTGCCTGCACGATGGATGTCGAACTCTTTTTTAAGAAGCGCATCGACTGCGGAATTGAGATTGAACGGAAAACCGGGCGGGCGGGCGGTGCCGAGTTTGTTGTCGATGTAGAAACAGCGCTGGCATTCCACGAAGAGCCCTATTTTCGAGCGGGAAAGCCGCCACCTATCGCCGCCATAGTTCCAGCCGGGATTGCGGTCGGGTTTGTAGTACTGCGACATTGCGACAGTATATCACTCCGGATTTCCTGCGTCGTGCAGGCGCTTGAGCATCCTCTCCACATACCACATCCCAAAGAAAATTCCCAAGGTAAGCGCCGCGGTGAAAACGGCAACGGAATACAGGTGGAACGCAACAAGGACGCCGATCGATGCAGAAACCCAGAGGCCGGCGGCCGTCGTTATGCCGTGGACACTATCGCCTCGCATGAAAATAAGCCCCGCACCGATGAAGCCGACGCCTTGCACGATGCCGGCCGCGATACGCGCAGGATCGAAATTGACGATGCCGAGGAATTGGAGATCGATGGCTTGCCCTCCGATGACGAACGCGCACGCGCCCAAAGAAACGAGTGCAAAGGTGCGCATGCCGGCGCGTTGCTGCGCAACAACGGACCGCTCGGTACCGATCGCAAGGCCGAGAAAGGCTGCGAGAAGAAGTTGCCCGAACATCACCATGGTAGGGTCAGCGTACATAGATAGTTGATTCTAGCGCATTTTAATGTGTAAGTGCTGAATGCAAGGAAGAAACTGTGTATTTCTCTGGCGCGCCAGCATCCAGGGCGCAGAGGTATTTCGCTTCTTCCATCACGGACGCGATGCGGCCGGGCTTCACGCCGTATTCCTGCAAGAGATGCGGATTCTGCACATGCCGGCAGAGGACGATGTTGTTTTCCATAAGGCGATGCTTTTCGCCCTCCGAGAGCGTCGTGAGCGCGGTAAGCGGGTGGACGCGCACTGATTCGATCATCTGCATGAGGCCGCGGCCGCGCGGGAAATCCCAGCCGAGGAGCGTGAGATTGCTGCACTGGGCATACCGGATTGCATTGCGGGTAAAGCGCGTGTTCGTGACGAGCCAGCCTTCGTCGACGCGCGAAGATTTTTCGGGAGAGCGCGCGAGGTCTTCGTAGCGCGCGTGCACGTAAAGCGCGTCCTTGATGTCGGTCTTCCCTCCCGCTTCATTATGAAATTTCGCCTCGATACCAATTGTTCGTGCGCCTTTACGCGCAAGGACGTCGACTTCGTGCGGCGCGCAGCGTCCGGTGAGTGTGACACCGGTGCGTGTACTCCAGCCGTGCGCTTTCAAAACTTCGGCGAGAAATTGCTCGAAGGGAAAACCACTGGGGCCAAGTGCGAAGATCGCGCGTTTTATCGAATAGCGCGCTGCGACCGCCGGAGCCCCCTCTTTACGAAGCATTTCAAACGCGTGTCCGTAAATATCTTCGGTGCGCATGCCATCCTTGAGATGACTTTGCACACGATCGATGATTTCAGTGCGCGCAGCGGTCGATGCGCCGGCGCGCAGAAGGGACGAATCCAGCTTATGTGGGTCAAATGGCTCTTGCTCGCCGTCGGCTTTGGTTATGAGCACTTGGTGCACTCGTAAATTATACCGCAATAATTCCCCCGCCAACGACCTCGTTCCCAGCGTATACGACAAGTGACTGCCCCGCTGGGGCAAGATGCGGCTTTTCGAACGTGACCGTGGAGCCTGCGATTGTGCAGACAACAGGTGTTTCGCGATAGCGTGCTTGCGCAGTGTATTTCTCACCTGCTTGTGGCATGACGAGCCAATTCATACCAATAAGACTCACGCTGCTGCGGGCGGCTTTCTCCCGGTTGATAGAAACAGTAATCGTATTTTCCTTCGTATCGATGATGCCGACATAGTATGGCGTCTCGTGCGCCGTTTTCGAGAGAATGCGAAACCCATGCCGCTCGCCGAGTGTATAGAGTGCCGCTCCATCGTGTTCGCCGATTGCAGCGTCTCGCTCATCAAGTACTCTTCCCTTTTCGAGCGGCAGATAGTGTGCGAGAAAATCTCGCATCGTGACATCACCGACAAAACAGAGGCCTTGGCTGTCTTTCTTTGCAGCGACGGGCAGACCGAATTTTTGCGCAAGTGCGCGCACTGCGGGTTTAGCATACCCGCCGACGGGAAACAGAACGCGCTTTAAATCTTCTTTGGTGAGTTGCCAGAGGAAATACGACTGGTCTTTGTTGGTGTCTTTTCCGCGCACTAATCGTCCATCAATATTCTGCGCATAATGCCCCGTCGCAACGAAATCGGCGCCCTCGGCGTACGCCCACTTCGCAAACGCACCGAACTTGATGTGGCGATTGCAAAGGACGTCTGGATTCGGCGTAATACCGCGCGCGTAATTGGCGACCATGTCGTCGATCACCGTTTTCTTGTATTCGTCGGACAAATCAATTTCTTTGAACGGAATCTCCAATGCAGCACATACGCGCATAGCGTCCAAGCGATCTCGTTGCCACGGGCAGTCAATGAATTCCGGCCGCCAGATTTTTATGAAAGCACCGACGACGCTGTGTCCGGCCTGTTGTAACAGAGCGGCACTCACTGCGGAATCGACACCACCAGACAAACCTACATACACCGTTGACATGGGGCACAGTGTAAGCTTCAAATCCTAATTTGCAATTTGGGGCTTGCAAATTATGTACCCAGATACAATGCCTTCAGTCTCAAATGCTCCTCATACGTCTTCGAATAATGCGTCGTGTGCGTGCTGTCAGCAAGATAAAAGAGATAGCCCCTGTCGATTGGGTTTACCGCGGCTTTCATGGACGACATGCTTGGAGAGCCAATCGCACCCGGCGGGAGGCCCTTATGCGCATAGGTGTTGTACGGATCGTCCTTGTTGGCCAAATCCGCTTTTGTCAGATCGAACGTAGTGTAACCGAGGCTATAGAGGAACGCCGCGTCCACCTGCAGCGCCATCCCAATCTTGATGCGACGCCAGAGGACGCCGGCGATCATTTGCCGATCCGTGTAATTATGCGCTTCTTTTTCCAAAATGGATGCCATGATCACAATGTCGCGCAGCGGCCGGCCGGATTTTGTGATGTCACCGACCAACGTCTCGATGTGAGAATCGAAATTTTGCCGCATCGCGGTTATGACCGTGTCTTCGGTTGCATTCGGAAGAAAGAAATAGGTGTCGGGAAAGAGAAATCCCTCGTCTGACTGCGCTTTCTTGAGGAATTTCTCGGCGTCAAAACGCTGCAACTGCGCAGCGTATAACTTTGCCATGCTGCGCGTCGTTGCGCCTTCGGGGATGCGGATGCGGAGTGGCTCCAGGCCGTAGGCGCCTGTCGTAATCGCGCGGGCGATTGAAATCACGTCCTTCGGCTCCTTGAACAAATAGTCGCCAGCGCGGACTCCCTTGTCGCGCCCAAGGATGATGACCGCCGCCCGGAACGATTCTTTCTGTCGAACGACGCCTTGTTCTTGAAGCAGGGTCGCGACTTCGGCGGCCGTGGAGCCTTCAGGGACAGAGACCAGTTTCCCTGTCGGGAAGTCCAAGGGCGGGGCGAGAGAAAACATGTACAGAATAAGCGCGGCACCGCCGCCGAAAAGGATCATCAGGATCGAGCGGCGGTTCGCATGCTCGCGCCATTCTGCGGCGAGCCGCTGCGGCTCCGTATAGAGCCACAGAAAGGCACGGTACGCATAGTCCTTGAATAAACGGGAGTAATCGTGCATGGCAGAAATTACATCGGCAAATTATGCGGCGCCTCGGCTTTTCCGACGTGGATTTTTTCCAGACCCGGCGGCTTGACGACGACCGACGGAGGATGCCACAGCGTCGCTATCGTCTCCGCCGACATGTGTAAATCCGGCCAGGTCCATGGTGGATGAAAGCCTTGCCGGCGACGGTAGGCGTCGAAGTACCGGCGCGTCGCAAGTTGCCAACGGACGCCGTTAGGACCTTGCCCCCAATCCTGGTACAGGTAGTCGAAGTCGTTGTGCGCACGGCGCGGACGAAGCGCATTCAGATAGTTCGGATTATTGAACGGCCGCCAGATCCAACGAAATGCTGTGTATTCGGCACTACGCATCTTCCCAGCCGGCGCAATGTAAATGCCGCGCAGGCAGACATCAAACGGCAACTTACCCATGTGGCGCTCGATCGCATGCATCTGCTCCTTTTGCAGTTCTGTCGGTCGCGGAAAGCTTAATTTCGTGACCTCTTTTCCGGTTTCAGGATCGACGGCGATTTGCTGGGAAGCCTCCTCACGGATCCTTTCGACTTCGTGATGCATCTCTTTTTGCCACTCTTTGCCCATATACCCGCGAATGATGATCTGAACCCATGCTTGCTCTTCGGAATTCATGGCGCTCAAAACTTCGAGGACGGACGAGTAGGGATCGACGGTATGTTCTTCCGGCTCCTCTTCATCGATCTCAAATTCATGGTACGTCTTGATCGGGTAGACGTCCGTCACGCCACCCTTTTGGTGGATGTTGTCATACACATAATCCGTGACAAAACAGTGGTGCTTGTGCGGGTCGTATTGAAATTTCGACGCGTAATCTTCCACTTCGACGATCTCGACTTCCGGATATTGGGAATACATCGCGGCTTCGAGGATGTTTTGGTACTGCTTACGGCACCAGATGAAAAAATGCAGCGAGCCGCCGAGCGATGCGATTTCGAGCGAAGCATACGGCCGAACACCGCCGTAGTAGCCGCGGTCGATGAACGTGGTCGTGCCGGCACGTATCCAGAACGAGGTGAGGACCTGCTCCATCGCGCGCGGGGATTTCAAAATTTCTGCCGGCATCTTTACCTCAAGGAGGACGGGATTCGTGCGCGTGTAAATGTAGTACGACTGCGCATACCAGAGCCATGCGCCTTCAAAGCCTTTGTAGCCTGCGACGACACCAACGACAGGAAGGGCAAACAATATCCAACTTCCGGCAAGCAGGAATATATCAGGAAACGTGGTCTCTGCGACGAAGACGAGCGAGATGTAGAGGGTGATGAGAAGAAGCGCGCGCGAGACGTACCATTCGCCGAGCACGTGCACCACTTTGTGCAAATTCAACCACCACGGAAAAATGCTTTCCTCCTTCGGCTGCAGGAGACCGTGGACAGTTTCCGCGATCGAATCGAGCGCCGCGTCGAGTGCGCTTCCCTTTTCCTCTTCGGCCATTCGCGCATTATAGCGCAAATTCCGATACCCAAGATACCCACCAAACAAATCCCTGGTGGATTGTTTCTTGGTGCTTGGTTATTGCTTGCTAGCGAGCAAGCACATATTTCCCTTCGGTATCACGCTTAAATTCGCTGTGCTGCAAGTTGACGACGATCGTCGCGTCCTTGACGTAGCGCTCCCTTTTCACGCGTTCGATGATTTCGTCGCGGGTGAGCGCACCGTCGCGCTGGATGACATTACGAATAACTTCGCGGACAACGCCCGGAGCGTAGCCCCATTCTTTCAATGCATAGAGGCCGCGGCCGACGAGGACGAAGCGGCCGTCTTTAATAAGCTCGTTGTGCGTCGTTGCCGGATGCGCAGGTTTTTTGAAAAGGTTATGGATGCCTTTGGCGACTTCAGTAAAGTGCATCGGGCTGCCATGACGCTTCAGCGTAAGGTACGCGAAATCGCGAGTGTTCTTGATGCGTACGTGCGGACTCTCCGTGCGGCCCCATTCGCCCAAAGGATTACGGCCAAGGCGTTTTGAGAGTCCGAGCCAGCGGAGCAGTGTTTCGCGTTCGTGGTTCTTCACGCCGCTCTCTTTGAGATATTTCGAAAACTCATCGAGGAATTCTTCTTCCGGCAGAAGCGCCATCGGCTCTATCGACTCGTACAATTTCAGGAGTGCGCTTTCGACTGCCTGCGCAAGCGTCTGGTCCACGTGCCAACGGCGCTGGAAATCCGCGTCTTCGCGGCGATCGCCGAAATGATGGCCAACATTGAGAAGAAAAAGGATGTGGTTGCGTTCCTGGTCGTTCTTCGGGATTTCCGCGAGGATGGTTACTTCGGAAAGGATGCCTCCGTACGCCTCAATAGCCTTTTTCAGCTCTTCAAGCGTCTTCGCGTGGCTTGCGTAGGCGCTGGAATCGCGCAGGGATGCGATGCCGCTCGACTCGATCTGGCGGATCCGCTCACGGGTGATGCCGTATTCCTTGCCGATGGCTTCAAGTGTACGACCCTTCCCGCCCGTAACGAGGCCAAAACGATCCGTCAGGACGCGGCGAGCACGATCGGGGAGACCCGCGAGGAGTTCTTTCGTTACGTTTTTCGCGGCAAATGACAGGGAATGTTCGCGTTTCTTTTTATCGATGTTTGGTTTGTCTGCGGTCATAATTCAAAAAATTGACTTGCGGCCTCTTCGTGACATACCTTATATCAATTACCGCCACGCTTGTCAACTTACCTGTGGATTACTCTGTCACTGATAATTTTCTGCTGAAAATTTCCGCGACCCCGCCTTGCCCCGTCGGGCTCCGGCCTTGCGACGGGGCCCCACCCCCGTCTCACCTCACTTGTCCACAGGTTCTTAACAACGCCGAAGGTATATCGCGAATCCAGCCAAAATGCAACAGGTGGTAGTATGGAGGTATGGTCACTTCCGCGTCTTCCCGCCTCCCCCCGCAGGACATCGAGACAGAAAAAGCGCTCCTCGGCACGCTCATGATCAACCAAGGGGCGATGTACGAGACCGCCGACGTCGTACACATGGATTCTTTTTACGCTGCGAAACACCGCGTCATCTTCGACGCAATGCTCTCCTTACACGCTAAAGGAGAACCCATTGACGTCGTGACCGTCGCTTCGAAATTAGACGAACGCAAGCAATTGCAGGATGTCGGCGGGCGCGCGTACCTTTCAGAACTCGCCGGTACTTCCGCTTCACCGGGTTCCGCGGCACACTATGCGGAAGTCGTCCAGACAAAATACATGCACCGCGCGCTCATCGATGCGGCGTCAAAAATCGGCGAACTCGGTTTTGCCGAAGATCGCGAAATCGAGCAAGTCTTGGACGAAGCGCAGCAGGCAGTGTTCGCGATTTCCAACAGCTCGTCGATGCGCAACTTCACCGCAATTAAGGAAGAACTCACTGAAGCGTGGGAGCGCCTGGAGAGCCTGCAGAAGCACACCGGAGCCATGCGTGGCGTCCCTACGGGCTTCCCTGCTCTCGACACCATGCTCTCCGGCCTCCAGAAGTCCGACCTCGTCATACTTGCGGCGCGCCCGTCGATCGGAAAAACGACGCTTGCACTGGACATCGCGCGGCAAACCGCGATCAAGCACCAGACGCCCGTCGGCTTCTTTTCGCTCGAAATGAGCTCGCAGCAGCTCGTGGACCGCATGCTCGCCGCACAATCCGGCGTGAATTCGTGGCGGCTCCGGACCGGGAAAATCTCGAAAGATGACGAATTTGACCGCCTGCAGGAAGGCATGGCAGCGTTAAGCGACGCGCCGATCTATATTGATGATAAGTCGTCGAACACCGTGCTTGCCATGCGCTCGACCGCGCGCCGCATGAAGATGGAAAAAGGCCTCGGGCTCATCGTCGTCGATTATTTGCAACTCATCATTCCCGCGACGTCGGGCGCCAACGTCTCGACCGTGCAGCAAGTGACGGAAATCTCGCGCGCGCTGAAGGGCATGGCACGCGAGCTTGAAGTGCCGGTTCTTGCGCTCTCGCAGCTCTCGCGCGCGGTGGAGCAGCGCGGCGGCCGGCCGCGCCTTTCGGACTTGCGGGATTCGGGATCGATCGAGCAGGATGCGGACGTCGTCATGTTCATCCACCGTGAAGACATGGTCGGGAGCCGCACGGGGACGGAGCGCAACAATGTTGCGGAAATCCTGATTGAAAAACACCGCAACGGCCCCGTCGGCAAAGTCGATCTCCTTTTCGACGAGGAAAAAACGACGTTCCTCAGCGTCGAAAAGAGTGATTTCGGCGATTTTACGCCGGAAGCGA
>ERZ1292623.2023-Hain-H51-01um-R1-2023-length-18741-cov-6_pt1 | contig 18741 bp, 17 predicted proteins | sample MGYA00564398_ERZ1292623 | MGnify/ENA primary metagenome ERZ1292623 (study PRJEB36523, sample SAMEA6512633) | groundwater metagenome | collected 2019-01-07 | study: AquaDiva: Metagenomics assemblies of 32 groundwater samples | reverse complement strand
GCCCCAATAGTGGAAGTGCCGGAAATATAACTATCTCCTCCGACCGAAAACTCTTGCGTGGGAGAAGAGGTTCCCACGCCAACATACCCTTGCGAAGCGACAAAGAAAAAGGGGGTTGACGACCCAGTATCTCCAATGACAAACGCAGGGCTGGATGAACTCATTTCAATTGCGAGCAGTGCCCCTCCCCATGGACTCGTTGTTCCAATACCAACAGTATCCGTACTTGTCGTGAGGCGCACCACAGATCCATCATCAGTCCAACCTGAATCAGCGGCGGTGGGACACGCGTCATTTGCTGTGGTACAGACTGCGCTGCCGTTATAGGTAAATCGCTTACCTGCCGCAGTAATTGTTGTTTGCGACGCTGTGCCAATATTTACTGTTTTTCCGTATGCCCCAAAATCTCCTCCCGTCTCAAGTAGGAGATCGAATGTCCCGTATTTTCCCCAAAGACCCTCATTAAATATTGCAACACCATTAAATGTGCTTTGACTTGAAACTCCAAGATTGATTGTAGTAACAAGACTTGCATCCACTCGTGCGGCCTTCACAGTCGAGCTCGCAATTACGTCCCCTGCAAACACCACATCCGCAGATACGGCACGCGCTTTTACAACTCCGTCCGCAATAAGATTTTTGACACTCGTAAGACCATTCACCGTGAGATCTCGAGAAATCAGGACGTCTCCAAGCGCACGAATGTTCCCATGCACCGTGAGTTCAGAAAGTAATTCCGTCGCGCCTGCGACTATAAGTGTGTCTCCTGCATATATTGATCCATCGACTTCAATATTTTTTCCGACATGTAGCTTTCCTTCCAAAAAAACATCTTCATATGCGATATTTCCATTCTTGGTCACAAACGCAAGTGTAAACTCTTCAGCAGATACATCATCGATATAATCAACATTCAAATTATTGACCTTCGTGATTGAGTCAACCACGATCGGTGCGAGTCCATTTGCGATGTGCGATTTAAGTTGACCATCAGTTTCGATGTGCCCACGAATTGAAATCTCCCCGTTTTCACCGAGGAGTAATACTTCATTCTCATGTGTTCCAGCGCGATGGCCCATCAGCGTGTCGGAGTCTCTCACTGCCGTCCACACCGCGTACGCCGCGTTATCAATTTGACTAAATACATCTTTCACCGGTAGAAACACAAACGTTAAAATAAATAGCGCCGTAAATATACGCATACGGCGATCGCGCGCAATTTCCTTTGAAGTACGCGCAACCCATTTTCTAAAGCGATAAAAACTTCCGGTATGCGAAAGAATTTGTAAATCAAGAAATGTAATGAATCGTCCGATGAATTGATCGAACAGAGCATCGCCGCGATTGCGAAGTTCACGCTCTGTATGGTCAACCATTTCTTTTTGGAACAATGACGGTGCCGCAGTATTCAATTTTGGCACTGACGGCTGTGTATCTTGCGGTGTCACGAATGGGGCACTCGTTTTGATTACCACAGGATCGATTATTTTCGTAGCTGTATATGCGACGAGTCGCTCATTTGATGCTGATGCGTGAGCGACTTGCTTTGCCAGATATGCTCGCACATGCGCGCTCGTACTCATCCAATTTCTCCCCTCTTTTTTTGCTTTTAGCTTTCCTTGCCGAGCGAGCAAGCTTAAATATTCAGCGCTATATGGAGTGCCTTCAGCAAGTTCAGAGAGTGGTCGATATTGATCAGGGTGCATGCGAAATATCCTTGTAGTACTTGATCCGATACGATATCGGATGATGTATAAATTATAATTTTTTACCGAGATAATTGCGTTAGCTAATTCGCATCAAAGAAATCTTCTTGTGGAAAAGAATTTTTCAAATATATTTATCCACTCCGCACGACTGGTACCTCGCTGATTACTACGTAATAATAGAAGTTACAAATCCTTACTAAACGTATTTCATAAACATACATAAAAATGGCTGATCAGTATTACACTATCAAGGTTGCGTCGGAGATACTTGGTGTCACGCCGCTCACACTCCGTAATTGGGATAAAGCTGGAAAACTTGTTGCATATCGCCACCCTCTGAATAATTACCGCATGTACAAGCGTGAACAGATCGATGAGATCGTAGACAAGCTCGGACGTCGCAGAGATACAAAGAAGAAAATACAAATAGAAATGCTTGATGAAGCCCCTGAAGTCGCAGAAGCATAGATAAAAAACACCCCCGAAGTACATCGTGGGGTGTTTTTTCGTACATCTATAAGCCGGATTTTGTCCTCAAGCACTTTGTGCGCAATGCGCAATACGTGCTCGATGAATGATCATCTGTCTAGGATGAAGATTACTCTTCACCTCAAGCCTTCTTCCAGCCGTACTTTCTAACAATCATCACCGCGGAACAATTATGATTTATCTTACTACCACGACGGTAGCGGACAACTTAGTAATGATTTTTAGAAAGTACGGCTGGACACGAAGTTGCACCGGGCAAGTGTTTTCCTCTCCCGCTAGTCACCCAGCGGGACTGTGAGCTCTTACCTCACTCTTTTCATCCTTACCTCCTTCAACATCTTCAGGAGTTACCTGAATACGGAGACGATTGGCGGTATAGTTTCTGTGGCACCTCCGACGCACTACTGAAATTCAATAATGAAGTCGGAGTCCCGATTGTAACATCGGGATATCTCGTACCGAGCCGAGCACTCTTACAACAACGCACGCACTGCAATGCATCATTGTTCATTACATCTCGATACTGGCGTGACATATTTTGCATTAAGAGTGCTTGGCTCGGATGGGTGGTCGTTAACCACTACCACTCTGCGACACTTTCGTGCCGCACGGTGTCCGGACTTTCCTCCAAGCACCTCTCTCTACCAAAGACCGTACTGCAATATTTTTAATATATGCAGCTGTATTTCATGCACGCGTGTATCTCGGATAAAGAGAGGTGCTCGGCGATCATTCAATGTACTATCACTTTTATACCATATCCTGCAGATACGTCAAATTTCCGTCAAACATCGTTAGAAAGAATTGATTTCCAATCACGAGCTTTTGTGAATTGAACGTAAGATCCATTGACACTTTTTGACCTCCCTATTTCAGAGGGAACGACAATGCAAATATTTCCTTTTGTATTCTTCTTGTCGCGTTGCATGTATGCAATTAAGCGCATATTCATACGTGGGTGAGTTAGTTGATACCCGCATTTGATAAGTAAATCGTCCAGCGCCGCCAAAATGCTCGGTGGCGCAATGTGTTTTTGAATTGCGTACATAAGTTCATATCGCATACCTATTGCCACTGCTGCTCCGTGATTGACTGCTCCTCCGGTGATCGCTTCAATTGCGTGCCCAACGGTATGTCCGTAATTTAGTAGAGCGCGCTCACCTCTTTCGTGCTCGTCTTTTTTTACTACAGTTACTTTGATCTTTATGGCGCGAGGAATCATTGAGAGAATCTGTGAAAGCGTCAAGTCATCAGCGTTGTTTAATTGTTTCCACAAACCTCGGTCAAACATCAATGCATACTTTATTATTTCGCTAAGCCCACTACGCAACTCTTTTGCGGGGAGTTGGCTAAGAAACATTGTGTCGGCAATGACAGCCGTTGGAGGAAAAATAGTACCTAATAAATTTTTCCCTTCAGCAAGATTCACTCCGTTTTTTCCACCAATACTACTGTCGACTTGCGCAAGTAACGTAGTTGGCACATGAATCAATCGCACGCCACGTTTATAGATTGAGGCGACAAAGCCAGATACGTCCCCAACAACACCGCCCCCTATTCCTACAATAACTGCGTTTCGATCAACCCCCTTTCGAGCAAGTAAGTGTGCTATAGCAAGTACTTTTTCGGGTCGCTTATCTCCCTCTCCATGGACAAATATAACATTCCGCATATGAGCGACGTCGCCAAATTTTCGAAGTAGTAATTTTTTGCTAAATTGATAAGCGACTGGGTCTGCAATAATGACGAAGTGACTTGCCAACAATTTCTCAAATGGAAATACTTCGAGTACACCCTGCCCCACAGTGATATTATAGTTATGTGACAGTGAATATGCCTGTATGCGCATGGTCGTATTATATAGAGAATCAACCCATAAAACACAAAACCTCGCAATGCGAGGTTTTGTGCCCTTATCTCATTTCGGATGTATGTATTGTACCTTTCCCAACCCGTATTTCAATAACCTCGGGGATATTCATGTGGAAAATTATTTGCGCCTACGAAGGAAGGCGGGCACCGCGTCCCATTCCTCTTGTCCCTCTTCTGCTTCTCGCTTTGTGGAGACTTCCGCACGTACGGGAGTTGGTTTTGCACGTTCCGCTTTGTCTGAAAATAGGTTTAAATTGTCCGCATCGGAAGACTTCCCGGTGTGCGAAAATCCGGTAGCGATCACCGTCACCTTAATTTCTCCTTTCTTGAGGCGATCGGTCTGCATGGCACCAAAGATCACGCGAGCGTCCTTCGCGATAGGCTCGGTAATAACACGTGCCGCCTCGTTAATTTCCCACATCGTAAGATCCGGGCCTCCGGCGATGGAGAAAAGCACTCCTTTTGCGCCCTCAATAGACATATCGAGAAGCGGAGAATTGATCGCCGCTTCAGCCGCTTCTACCGCTCGGCGATCGCCGCTCGCTGATCCAATACCCATGAGCGCAGATCCGGCATTTCGCATGATCGTTCGGACATCCGCAAAATCCACATTGATGATGCCGGGCATGGTGATGAGATCCGAAATGCCCTCTACTGCCTGACGGAGCACTTCATCAGCCATTGCGAACGCTTTCAGAAACGGCGTTTGTTTCTCGATGATCTCAAACAGCTTATCATTTGGAATTACAATCATCGCGTCCACCGAGGTTGCAAGATTGCGAAGCCCCTCGTCGGCAAGACGCGCTCGTTCCATTCCTTCAAATTGAAATGGCTTGGTCACCACTGCAACAGAAAGCGCACCCTGTTCACGCGCAACGCTCGCGACAATCGGAGCGGCACCCGTACCCGTGCCCCCACCAAACCCACACGCAACAAACACCATGTCCGCACCTTTGATTGCTTCGCTAATTTCCGAGCGTGACTCTTCTGCAGCTTCACGACCCAGTTCCGGATTCATTCCCGATCCAAGTCCCTTCGTGACACCACGTCCAATAAAAATTTTCTTTGTCGCGAGCGATCCGTGTAGATCCTGCGCATCAGTGTTTATTGAAATAAAATCAACGCCCCGCACTTTGGAGCGTATCATGTGATCTATGGTATTGCCGCCGGAACCTCCAACACCAACTACCTTGATGCGGGCAAATGACTCAATATCCGGTTTAATTCGTGGCATGGTACCCCCATGCTATCCGAAACCAGTGGGGCGGTCAATAAAGCCTATGGAATGAGTTGCTTGATGAATCTACGGATGCGCTGGTACGTTTGGCTTCGAAAAACTGACTCTTTGCCACTTCCGTGCTCTCTCAAAAATCCGGTATGGCAGAGACCAAGTACCGTTGCCCATTCTGGACCATCCACAAGCTCGCGCTTTCCGCTAAACCCAGACAGCGTTCCCATTTGCGCCGGCAGTTGCAACTCTTTTTTCGCGGTATCTAAAAGACCACTAAGGCGCGAACCCCCACCGGTGAAAACAATCCCTGCCGGAAGGAGTCCTGCACGTGAAATTTTCTTTAAATGCTTATTAGTGAGCTCAAAAATATCTCCGAGTCGCGCACTGATGATATCCTCGAGTTTGCGTTGGTTATAAATCTGCTCAATATTTTTATCAAATCCTGCGAGGCGCACCTCCTTTTTCCCTCCTTCTGCGAGCGTCTGTGCGGACCGCTTGAGCCGCTCTGCAGTACCTAAATCTACCTGAAAACCAAGCGCAATATCCTGCGTAATGTGTGCAGATCCAATAGGGACTACCTCAAATGAAAGTAGCTTATCTTCTTCCCACACACTCATACTTGTCGTTTCGGCACCAAAATCGCAGAGCATGACCCCAATTTCCCGCTGGCGGCGTGACAGCAGGAGATCAGCCGCTGAAAGATGACTCATGAGTACATCATCTGCGTGTATTCTTGACTGATCCAGCGTTTCAAGTACCGCCTTGTAGAATGGATAGAACGCAGAAACAAAAAGGACGGAGGACTCCAACTTCATACCCTGCATACCCTGCGGATTTAAGATTGGCTGATCCCCATCTACGCGGTATCCAAGTGGAACGGTTTCAATGATTTGCCTATTTTGTAAACGAGGAAGCGCTTCCTCTGCTGCCTGGAGGGATCTGCGTACATCTTCTGAACTAATTTCTCCATCCGCGCGGGTGGTCGCTACAAGTCCGTTTGACTGATGTGTCATGACCCGCCAATCTCCAATACCAACATACGCATGACGCACTTCGATGTCGGTATGTTTGTGAATATAATTTTTTGCGATTTCAATCGCTTCCGCCACTTCGTCGATTCGCTGTATAGCACCTTTCCGCACTCCATCGGTGGGAACGCCAACCGCTGCGACCACATTATAGCCGCCGTTCGCGCCGCGCTCGAGCACGGCCATACGAATTGTCTGAGAACCGATATCGAGGCCCGCGACCTGGCTGGCTTTTCCCATAGCTACCGACAGTAATTAATTTATTTCAATAGTGCTTTCACCACTGGTGTAATTCGATCTCCCGATGCCTGATTCTTGAGTGTTTGCGTCACATGCTTCATCACTTTTCCGAAATCTTGTGCACTCACCGCGCCGGTTTCTTGAATTGCTTTCTCAACTGCCTCGCGTATCACATCATCTCCAACTTCCGGTGGAAGGTATACCGAGAGGATTGCAAGCTCTTCTTTTTCTGGTGCCGCGAGCTCTGGCCGCCCCGCCCCCTCATATTCTATTATTGCATCTTTTCGCTTTTTTACTTCTTGTTTGAGTACGACGGTCATTTCATCCTCGGTCAGCCCCCCATCGCGCTTTTGCATCTCAATTTCTTTATTCTTCATCGATGATATGAACAAACGAAGCGTTGCTGTTTTCGCTTCGTTCTTTTCCTGCATCGAGCGCTTGAGATCCGCGAGGATCGTCTCCTTGAGCGTCATGGCTATTCTATTTTACCAAGTTTCCTGAGATTTTCGTACTCCTTCTGCTTTTCGATTCGGCGGAGCGCATCTTTCTGTTTTTTGGTGCGTGATGTTGGTCGCTCTCGATATCGAAGTCCTCGCGCAATCGACAGCAATTTGCTTTGCTGTATTTTCCGTGTAAAACGGCGCGCGAGCGCATTGGTTGACTCCTTCTCTTTTCGCTGCACTTCTACCATATAGATGTATTAATTATAATCCTTTTAGTCGCATTTTAATTGTTGATACAATCTTTGCGAACGGTACCGTCTCTTGCGAGCCCGTATTCATAGATCTCAAAATCGCTCGCTCTTCCACCGCTTCCTTCTGCCCAATAATAAGCGCAAGAGGAGTGCCAAGTTTGTCCGCCATTTTGAGCTGCTGGCGCAAATCGTCCTTCGTCAGCATGTGCGAAAAAGGAATTCCACTCTTTCTCAAATCTTCCGCAATGTTGAGCACGCGTTTTTTTGCAAGAGGGCCAAGTTGAATGAGAAACACCTTTGGAGTGACTTCCGGTCGTACTTTGAGGCCACGGCGAATGAGTTCGCCCACAATTCGATCAATCCCAAGAGCTCCGCCAACCGAAGGCGTCACTTTTCCATAGAGCGCATGAGCCAGCATATCGTACCGACCACCAGCCGCAATTGCAATGGGAGAACTGGGGGCTTCTGGGGCTATTGGTGCAGGGCCTCGCTCGGGCTTATCCGCCTCCAGCACCTCTATAGGAGTTATAACTCCCGCTTGTATCACCTCTTCCGTAGTGATTTCCTTTTCCTCGGGAACCGGTGTCGCTTCTGGCGCGGCAACACCCTCAACAAAAATTTCAAATACGGTATCCGTGTAGTAATCGAGTCCGCGCACCAAGTATGGGTCTAGGCGATATGGGATTTTCATTTCATCAAGAAACTCCAGCACCTCTTGAAAATGTTTTTTTGCACGCTCGGACAAATAATCCACAATGTGCGGCGCTTCCGTGCGGAGCTGTACACATTCCTGTTCTTTGCAATCAAGAATGCGCATTGGGTTATCTTTCACACGACGTTTGCAATCTTTACAGAGTGCATTTTGTCGGCGTTTCAAATAGTTATTAAATTCCTTCATAAATGCAACGCGTGATTCTTTCTCGCCAATACTGTTGATATGCACAATCACATTGCGAATGTGCATCGCCTCAAGCGACGACACTAAAATACGAATAACGAGCGCATCATTTACCGGATCTGAATCTCCAATAATTTCTACTCCCGCTTGAATAAACTCACGTGTGCGTCCCGCTTGTGGAGATTCATGCCGAAAAAATGATCCGGAGTAAAAAAACTTCTGTGGCTTCGCGAGATTCTTATCCATTCCGTGCTGGAAATACGCGCGCATAATTGGCGCTGTTCCTTCTGGTCGCAACACCACCGCGTCTCCCCCGCGCGTACGAAATGCATACATCTGTTTTTCAACAATCTCGCTCGTCTCTCCAAGTGTTGCCTCAAATAATTCACGCGGCTCCACGTGAGGCGTACGAATGGTCTGAAATCCGTAATACTCCGCAACTCTTCGCGCCTCACGAACTGCTTTATCGTAATACGGCAACATTTCAGGAAGCACGTCGTGCATCCCGCGAATGGACTGAATTTCGTCTTTTGAATTTTTTTGTTTACTCATTGAAGTATTCCTGCTTTATCAAACGGATACACGCGGATCCACACCTTACCGACAATATGATTGCGTGGGAGCACTCCCCAGAGTCGCGAGTCCGAGCTTTGCGCGCGGTTATCCCCCAGCACAAAGTATTCTTCTGCATCGAGCTTCATAATAGTGTCCTGCGCGGTGAGTGTGCCCTCCGGCAGATACGATTCATCGATCTCCTTTCCGTCTACAAATACCTTCCCCTGCCGAATAATCACTTCTTGCCCCGGAAGCCCGATAATGCGCTTAATAAAAAACTGACTGGGCTTATTTGGGAATCTAAATACAATGACCTCAAATTGCTTCGGGTCACTGAATGAATATCCGACTTCATTGACGATGAGGTACTCATTCTCATGGTACGTAGGTTCCATCGATGGGCCCCGCACAATGAACGGCTGCACGATAAATGCCCGTATGGGAAGTACAATCAGAAACGAAATAAACACCACCTTGAGAAATCCCCAAATGTCGGATTTTACTCCTGTTTCATCGGTATCCCGTTCAAGAGTACTGCCTGTCGCAGCCTCGTCTCGCACCTGTGGCTCTTCCATGTGAGACAATTATACCCCCTTTTTTACGATTTTCAAGGCGTCGCACCCTTCACGTTCGCTCTGGTATGATAATGTCATGCTTACATTCATTGGACTCGGGAACCCTGGCGCGGAATATGAGCGCACACGACATAATGTTGGGCGCATGATTGTTGTGGCGTTTGCGCGTACGCATAGTTTCCCCGATTTTGAAAAGGATCCGAAAGCGAACGCTCTGGTGAGTGTAGGAAAAGTTGAGAAGACGAAGATACGTCTTGTGCTTCCGGAAACATTTATGAACAAATCCGGGAACACCGTGCGCGCGCTTGCACTTAAATCTCCCAATGTGGTGTTGGTACATGATGACTCCGACATTCTCTTTACCGGAACCAAACTATCGTTTGGCAAACGTTCCGCGGGACACCGCGGTGTAGAGTCTGTCACAAAAGCGCTCGGCACTATTGAGTATGTTCGGCTCCGCATTGGCATTCAGAAAAAGAAGCGAATGCCGGCTGAAACGCTCGTACTTAAAAAATTTACTCCAAAAGAAATGCTCGAGGTTAAGAAAATCATCAAACATGCGGTCGGCGCACTGACGTGTCTCGCTACAAACTCCCTGGAACGCGCAATGAGTGAATACAATAGGTAGCCAGCGCACAACAAGTCCTTTTGAAGAACTGCTGTTCGGTATTGCCCCCGCACCAGATTGCCCTGATGATGTTATGGTCCGCACCTACGCAGCTTCTTTGTGTTCGGTGCGGAGTTTCGTGCTCCTCGAGTCTCCCGAGATATTAAAAACAAACGGCGCGATCCGCACTCATTTTCTTCCTTCTTTAATTTGCTCTGCGACGTTTGCGGGTACCTGTTCGTAGTGCGAAAACTCCATCGTATATGAACCGCGTCCTTGCGTCATCGAGCGGAGATGCGTGACGTATCCGAACATTTCCGAAAGTGGTATTTTTGCCTGCACCGAGCGAAGGTGCATGCGATCCTCCATGCTTTCAATACGTCCGCGCTTTGAGGAAATGTCTCCGGTGATGTCTCCAAGAAATTCTTCCGGCACAATGACTTCCACTTTCATGATCGGTTCAAGGAGCACTGGACCCGCGCGCTTTGCGGCTTCTTGAAATGCCATAGATCCCGCGATCTTAAATGCCGCTTCAGACGAGTCTACTTCGTGGTACGATCCATCAAATAATTCCACTTCTACGTCTACCACGGGAAATGACGCGATGACTCCGCGATCTACCGCTTCACGAATACCCTTTTCAACAGGAGCAATATATTCCTGTGGAATAGATCCTCCTCTAATTGAGTTAATGAAATTAAATCCCTGTCCACGCTCGCGTGGGCGAATTTTGATTTGTACGTCTCCATATTGGCCACGACCTCCAGATTGTTTGATATACTGCCCGCGAGCTTCCGCTTCTTTTGTAACCGTTTCTTTGTACGCTACCTGTGGGCGTCCCACATTCGCTTCCACTTTGAATTCACGCTTCATGCGGTCCACCAGTACCTCGAGGTGGAGCTCGCCCATTCCTGCAATAATCGTTTCCATCGTTTCCTGATCGGTGCGAACACGAAATGTTGGGTCTTCTTCGGTAAGCCGGTGCAGTGCAACACCCATTTTTTCCTGATCAGCTTTTGTACGCGGCTCAATCTTCATGGACACTACTGGTTCTGGAAATACAATCTTTTCAAGAATGATTGGGTGATCCGGATCACAAATGGTGTCCCCTGTGTGGGTATTTTTGAGCCCAACGATGGCACCAATTTCTCCAGCAAATATTTCCTTTACTTCTTCGCGATGGTTTGCGTGCATGCGCAAAATACGTCCGACACGCTCTTTATTATCTTGCGTGGCGTTGAGCACGTATGATCCTGCTTGCATGGTTCCTGAATATACACGGAAGTAAGAAAGCTGCCCGACAAATGGATCAGTCTGTAATTTGAATACGAGCGCAGCGAATGGCTCACTGTCTGATGCTTTACGTATAACCTTTTCGTCAGCTCCCTGCATCGTCCCTTCAATATCAGGAACATCGAGCGGACTTGGAAGATACGCGACCACTCCATCGAGCATCATTTGTACACCTTTATTTTTGAGTGCAGAACCGCAGAGCACCGGCACCAATTTCCCCGCGATGCACGCTTTCCGAAGCGCGGTACGAATTTCATCTTCGGTAAGCGTTAATCCATTGAGAAATTTATCGGTGAGTGCTTCGTCTGTCTCTGACACTTTTTCCACAAGCACGTCACGGCGCAGTTGTGATTCTTCTGTATATGCTGCGGGAATATCTTTCTCAATGACCTGCATCCCATGATCTCCTTCAAAATAAATAGCCTTCATTTTAATAAGATCGATCACCCCTTCAAAATTTCCCTCAAGTCCAATAGGAAATGAGACCGGAATTGCGTTTGGGGTAAGGCGATTATGAATCGAAGCGAGACTTTTCTCAAAGCTAGCGCCCGTGCGATCAAGCTTATTGATGAAGCAAATTCGCGGTACATGATATTTGTCTGCTTGTCGCCACACCGTTTCTGATTGTGGCTCTACCCCTGCAACACCGTCGAATACCACTACTCCTCCGTCGAGCACGCGAAGCGAGCGCTCCACTTCCACCGTGAAGTCTACATGCCCTGGGGTATCAATCAGGTTGATGCGATATCCTTTCCAAAAACACGTCGTTGCGGCGGACGTAATGGTGATGCCACGCTCTTGCTCCTGCTCCATCCAATCCATGATGGCAGCGCCTTCATGCACTTCTCCGATTTTGTGCGAAACTCCTGTATAAAAAAGCACGCGTTCAGACACCGTTGTCTTTCCAGCGTCGATGTGCGCGATAATTCCAATATCTCTTGTCTGCTCTAGTGTATATTCACGCGCCATATCGCTCTGGTGTAATAAGTTACGTATAAAAAACGGGGAACCGTTGTACGACGAGCGTACGAATGGTTACCACGCAAAGTGTGCAAATGCTTTGTTTGCTTCTGCCATGCGATGCACGTTTTCGCGCTTCTTCATGGCCTCCCCTTCCTTCTTGAACGCAAGAAGGAGTTCGTCCGCAAGCTTTAGCGCCATCGGGCGACCCTTCTTTCCGCGCGCAGCATCAATGATCCAACGCATTGCGAGCGCGTTCTTGCGCGAAGCGCGCACCTCAATCGGAACTTGGTAGTTCGCGCCTCCCACACGGCGAGACTTTACTTCCACGAGTGGAGCCACATTCGACATGGCCGTATGAAATACTGCCACCGGATCTGCCTCCTTTTCCTTTTTGGCAATAACGGTGAGCGCATCGTACATCACCGAACGAGCGGCATTCTTTTTGCCATCTTCCATAAGATTGTTGATGAACTTAGCCACCAACTCATCTTGAAACTTTGGGTCCTTTGCGAGGAGTCGTTTTGTATTTCGCTTTCTACGCATAGATGATTATTTTTTCGCTTTTGGACGCTTTGCTCCATACTTGGAGCGAGCCTGACGGCGTGCCTCTACCCCGGTTGCGTCGAGCACACCGCGAACGATGTGATAGCGCACTCCCGGAAGGTCCTTGACGCGGCCTCCACGAATTACCACGACGGAGTGTTCCTGCAACGTATGCTTCTCTCCTGGAATATATGCGGTCACTTCGTATCCATTCGAAAGGCGAACACGTGCCACTTTTCGAAGTGCCGAGTTCGGTTTCTTCGGGGTCATCGTTTTGACCTGCACACAGACGCCCCTCTTGAACGGTGAGGCATAACTAATCGGTTTATTCTGAATATAATTGAACCCGTACCGGAGGGCGGGCGTTTTTGCCTTTTTGCTCACCTTTTTTCGAGGCTTGCGGATAAGTTGCTGCACGGTTGGCATGTGAGAAGAGATTACCAGACCTACTTGCACTCGTCAATGCGCTAAGAACCAAGGAGCGCGAGCACGATGCGCGAGAATAGCGGGCCCAGCAAATTCACGAAGAAAAAGACAAAGATGAGGAGAAAAATAATCCCATAAGCCTCGATTGCGTCGATGATAGTACGCATTCGGTACGGAAGTACGGCCGCCAGCACCTTTGATCCGTCGAGCGGCGGAATGGGCACGAGATTAAATATTGCAAGCCAGATATTGATAGAAACGACAAAAGCCAATATATCTCTATATTGCATCAAATATTGGCTTGTCTCGGGAAGGAGTCGGTAGATAATAGCCACCGCAACCGCGAGCACAATATTGGTGAGTGGTCCGGCAACTGCCACCATCGCCGGTCCCCATTGCTGATTGCGAAGATTATATGGGTTATACGGCACCGGTTTGGCATACCCAAAGGCAAATCCAAACGACAAATAGCTCACGAGCGGCAGTACAATCGACCCCCAGGGATCAATGTGTTTGATGGGATTGAGTGTGAGTCTTCCTTCGTATTTCGCCGTTGGATCTCCAAGCGCGAGCGCGACCGCGCCGTGCGAAACTTCGTGGGCAATGACGGACATTAAAAAAATACCAGCGACCAGTACGACAATAAATACTTCAATCATTGCAGTATCGTACCACGCCTCAACATACAAAAGGAAAGCGCCAACCGAGCACTATTTCTGGTAAGCGCAGGTAATACACCAAGAATGCTTTATTTGCATTGATATATGTACGTTACCAAAACATTGCGTAGAAATAGTGCTCGGTGCTCGGTTGACGCACGTCCAGTTTTTCCGTACAATGCGGTGCATGAGAATGTGTCCAATTTGCGAGAAGAAATCAAAGATGGGAGGGAAGCGGAACAAACTTCGCGGTAAGTTCAACCCCACCCCACTCGTGCGTAAGTACCCCAATTTACAGTGGGCTCCTCTTCCTGCAGGCGGGCGCATCAAAATCTGTACTCGATGCTTGAAAGCAAATAAGCATCTCGAGATGTCGGTGAAGAAATAACTATGCTCATTACACTCTCCCCTAAGCCGCAGGTCCGAGAACATCTCGTCCTGCCAATTTTCGATAAAGAATTGATTGCAACGCACAAAGCGCTCTCCGAAAAAGAACGCGCTTTTGTTGCTGCCATCATTGCCTCCGAAGAACTCTCCGGAGAATTTGCGCGTGTGTTCAGGGTAGACGCAAAGAGTAGGTCCGTGGTGCTCATCGGAATGGGAAAGAGTGCCGATGTGAGTGAAAAGAAACTCCGCATATTTTTTCGGCGCGCAGTGCGTGAACTCAAAACATCTAAAATAAAGCGCGCCGACATCGCGCTCGTACCGCTGGCGGGAATTACCACGCTGGTGCGCCTTGCGGAAATTGCCGCAATGGAACTTATCATTGCGGATTTTGTGTTTAATAAATATAAAGAAACTCCAAAGAAAGGCTGGCCTTCAATAAGCGCACTGCGTCTCGCAATTCCTCACAAACCGGATGAAAAATCTCGCATCACTACTGCTATCCGCGCGGGCATGATTATCGGCACGGAAACAAACGCGGCACGGAACCTCGCAAATACGCCGGGTGGCGATATGACGCCCACCATGCTCGCAAAAGAAGCAATGAATACCGCCGCGCAAATTCCGGGACTCACCTGCAAAGTGCTGGGAGAAACTGACATTGAACTGCTTGGTATGGGTGCACTTTCGGGCGTTGCGCGCGGAAGCACCGAGCCTCCCCAATTTATTATTTTGGAATATCGTCCAGAAACGTATAGCGGAAAACCGCTCATACTTGTTGGCAAAGGTATTACGTTTGATACGGGGGGACTGAACCTCAAACCAAACTCTTCCATTCTCGACATGCACCTTGATATGTCGGGAGGAGCGGCAGTGATTCACGCGCTCTCTGCAATTGCGAAACTCAAAATCCCACTTCATGTGGTAGGGCTTGTTCCTGCTGCGGAAAATATGCCCTCCGGTTCAAGTTTCCGACCGGGAGATATTTTGAAAGCAATGAACGGAAAAACAATTGAGGTATTAAATACAGACGCAGAAGGAAGACTCGTGCTCGCGGACGCGCTTGCGTATGCCAAGAAATTCGATCCACTCTTTGTTGTTGATATTGCAACACTCACTGGGGCGGCAATGGTTGCGGTGGGCACGCGCCTCTCTGCGCTGTTTACTGAAAAATCTGAAGATGAAGCAACACTGCGTCGACTCGGGGATGAATCGGGAGATTATCTCTGGCCACTCCCGCTTGCGGAAGAATACCTCGAGGATTTACGAGGCACATTTGCGGACCTTGCGAACATTTGGAAAAACAATTACGGGGGCGCAATTGAAGGCGCAGTATTTCTCAAACAATTTGTAGACTACCCGTGGGCGCACATCGATATGGCCCCCACAATGACCACGGTGGAATCAGACAAGCTCGCAAAAGGTGCTAAAGGCACCGGCGTGCGCCTCTTCGTCGAGCTCGCCCGCCATTTTGCCACGAAACAATAAAAAATCCGTCCGCTGTAGTCATGCTACTGCGGACGGATCGTGTTCACGTTGTCTTGCGAAATGCCGAGGCGACGGGCATCAGTGCCTCGAACATTTGAAAGGCATCCTGCACGGTATCTTCTCCAAAGCGCTGACGCGTTTCAAGAAAATCTTGGGTGAATGCGGATCTTTGTTCGTGGACAACTTGTTCTCGAAACGTCATGAGTTTTGCAATCGCGTGGTCTAGTACGTCTGGAACCCACGGATTTAGCATTTGAATGTCTGCGTAGATCCCAGGCTCCTGGGCAAGAATGCGCCCGATCAGACTGAACGCGATTTCATAGACCGGAGTAGAAATGGGTGCACACGCTTTTACCACCTCAATATCCCTTTGTGAGAGTGTGGCTCCCATCGTCAGCAGCATCGCATGCGTGAGCGCCTGCACAATCGCCATCTTTTGATCATGATCATCAGGCAATATACGATGAAAGTGCGCGCCGCAACTTTGCTGGAATGCACTAAACCACTCCCTCCATTGAGATACCCGCGCATCGGTGAACCACACGTGCTGATCGACGAACGATCCATGCTTAGGAGAAAACATCGGATGCATACCGATGACTTCCGCTTGAGACGCAAGCATCGCACGAACCGGAATGATTTTAAGGGATCCCACATCCATCCAGAGCTGATCTCGTCTGGAATCTTGAACACAAGATGAGATGACGTGTTCCATTGAGCGCATGGGGACTGAAAACACAATAACATCGGCGCGACTCGTCACGTACGCACGATCGTGAGTGAGTCGTTCGTTTGGATCGAAACCGATGACTTCCATACACCCATCGAATTTCAAAAATTCCTTTTCGAGTAGTTGCCCAAACGCTCCCGCGATGCCTATGATGCCAACGACTGCCTTTTGCATTGCATTGCCCTCCTGTAAGGAACTGCGTTACACTTTCATTCTTCTATACCAAATCAGCGAACAAATGTCAATAACTGCGTTGGCAATACTCACAAAAGGCACTGGCGTGCGCCTGCTCGTCGAACTCGCCCGACATTTTTCTCTTCAAAAATAGTATCGCTACCTCGTTAAACAATCTGTCTCGCCCCCGTTTTCCACTCCTGTGGAGGTAAGTTGAAATGAAGTTGTTATCGCTTCCCCATTTCCATCAACACAAAACGAAAAACCCTTTTTATATTTGAGTGGAACCTGAATAGAGTATCCGATATTCGTGTCGTGACACACCGGTTGTATGAGTGAGCTCGTGACTGTATCGTCTCCAATTTCTACTGTTTCAAGCCCGGCATATGATTTAGACGCCGTTACAGCATCAACAATATTTTGGTCCGCACATACCCCTTCATATGAATTATTGTGTTGGTCATAAAATATGTCAGCCACCGCGCGAGCTCTATTAAGCTCAGATTTAATGCGAGGATCTAGATTCGATGCTCCTGGAACAGATATCGACGACGCAATAAGAAAAAATACGTATATCGAAATTACCCACACCAACGCACTTAAAACAATAGTAGCCCTGTAACCGAAGCGCGAAAAACAATAATGATGTATTTTTGAAGAAATATATAAAATACAGTATGCAACGACTATAAACAGAGTGAATAACAATACGTAAACAAAAATGCTTTCGGATATGCTCAACAAATCAACAATCATCAGATCAACAATCATCAGAGATGATATAAAAGCAATTAGAACAACGACGAGTGCACCAACAATTTGTGTCAGACCTAAAATAAATCTCTTCATCCCCTCCATTGTAACAAAAAACCGCCCCGCTGCAACGGGGCGCGTGTGTGCTATGGATTGCAATTATAATCGTCGGTGGCCGTAAGACCGGGACTTTCGTTTTTCTGAGACACGCCAGTTGAATCAACGCACCAAAATCCTGCGCTTTTTAGTGCAACTTCTGCAGCATACGCGCCGCCAGAATCATTACACTTAGCGTGTAGTGTATCCGCCGATGCAAATGGAATTTGATTAACATTGATGGACGCGCCCTTGTCACGTTGGCGTGCAGAAGCTTCAATCAGATCATATATTCCATCAGCCAATTCCGTATTGTTGGTACTTGCTGAATTTACTGGATCACAAACACCCGTGTAGCTCTCTCCTCGTGATTCCCAATATAATTCCGCCTGGGCGCGCGCGCCTGATAAGTTTGATTTAATACTTGCGTCTATTGGGCGGCCCTCAGGCACAGAAAGGCTCAAAAGTGCAATCGCATATACAACATATACCAACACGAGTGCCCATAGAATGATGAGTAAAACTATGCGTAACCATTTTGGTGAATGACGTTCGATAAAAGAAAACATATAATCAGAAACTACCAACGCGGATATACCAAGTAGTAAAAATAGAATAAATGATACAACAAGATTTTCAGGAGGAAACTCTGCGCCTATGAATTCGGAAACCATCGTAATGCCGGCGCCAAGAATAAATACAACGCAAAACGTTGTGATGATTTTTGAAACCGAGAGAAAGAATTTTTTCATCCCTTCCATTATAACAAAAAAAAACCGCCAATGTGGCGCTGGCGGGTGTTCGCTACTTTTCGCGTTCTATAGTTCGGGCGAACTAGAGATGTATGTTCAAAAACATCACCACGGGCTCTTTTGTAAGCTATGGATAGATAGAACCGCACATTCTACCATTCGCCCGAATGGTTCCTATATGGGAAGTGACTCATAATACGCAGTCGCCACGTTCTCTCAACTGCAAACGGATGCGCGGCCGCGCATCCGTTTGCAGTTCGTAGTCAACATTGGGTCGACAATAACGCAACATCGCCGATCCGAGGATCGGCGATAGTTGGCTTGGCACATTTGATGGCTACAGCACTCGGTAGATGGTAGCGGCAGCCGCTACAAAAAGTGCGAGTTTGAACAGTGTGGGCACTGACTCTCGGGATCTGGTTCTGATGACGAAAGCCAGCCATGGATCGTGTATGTGCGGTACCCTCATGGTCGCCTCCTGTGCGTTCACTTCTATTGTCCTCCCGCAAACAAGCGTCCGCAATTAGGGCTGGAGGATATCTTCTGTTCGCCCGTCGATAGAAATGACAACGGTGTTTACGG
>ERZ1292623.2022-Hain-H51-01um-R1-2022-length-18743-cov-12_pt1 | contig 18743 bp, 24 predicted proteins | sample MGYA00564398_ERZ1292623 | MGnify/ENA primary metagenome ERZ1292623 (study PRJEB36523, sample SAMEA6512633) | groundwater metagenome | collected 2019-01-07 | study: AquaDiva: Metagenomics assemblies of 32 groundwater samples | reverse complement strand
GAAGGTTGATTGAGGGTTGAAGGACCGATGCAAAGCATCGAGGTATCTTGGAATTTACTCCCTTGATTTCAATCTCAATCTTTGGCTGATCATTGTCAAAAATTCCAAGCATATTTTTTGGCATTAAAATTCATACTTGGATTTTGAATGCTTCCAATTTGAACAATGTAAAACAATGTTTCCCCAGATACTTTTTGAGCTTTTTCAATAGCGATTAACCTATCGGCATCAATATAATATTTTCCTTTTTCCACATCAATTACAGCATAATGTCCCATATGTTCTTTCTCTAGTTTGGCCTTGAGTTTGTCAGTATAAAACTTTTCCCCAAGTCTCGATATTTCCTCTAAAGAGGGTGCTTGTTTGTTTTTTATTGTTACCATTAATACCAGTATAACACTTATTGATTTATTACCAAATTCCTCCTCGTAGTTAGAGCCAAACCTACACAAAGGTCTCCAGTGTAGGAGTCTGGCAAAGGGTGGACATGCTAATTCCACCACACCTTGTTCGTACACAAACCCCCACCGTTTTTAGGAGATATTATAAAACGGCGGGGATTGCTCCCTTAAAGCTGATATTTAAAGTCAGACTCTCCAACGATTTTTTTGATAACCGCCTTTGATTGCTCCAAGATTCTACCATGTGGATAATTATTTTGTGCATAATTACAAAACTTGAAAAATGACTTCTTCAAGTTTTGAATAAGTGATATGTATTTTTCTACTGAATCAGGAATTATATACGCACTCGTAAAATACGTATGCTTTAATTTTTGGTCTATATGAGCGGCGATTTTATGTCGTAATGACAGTGGTAAAATATTTTTGAACGACTCTGAAATGGAAGCGATTTCTGCCTCAACCTCATTGATATTTATACCCGGAGAATCAAACCTACATTGCTTCAAATAATTTTTGATTGACAATTCGTCAGACAAATTTGAAAGCAATAAACTATGTAGTGATATAATCCCTTTGGAAAAATTTAGATTGTAGTAGAAAGGAAGAAAATCACTTCCCCGCCCCTGAATAATTGGGATTGATTTACAAACATCAAAACAGATTTCACTTATCAATATCTGATTTACGATTTCGTATTCAATATCCTTAATACTGCGATTCATGTCTAATCTTTATCTCCACAATTAGCGAGTTAGTAGTCCTCAATCACAAAAGTTGCAATTGATTTTTTTAATTCCGGTTCTTTCGCACCAAATTCGTTAGATAGTGTACCAGCAGTTATGAAGTAGAGAATGTTTTTGCGTAAAAGTTGGTATTGTATATTGATTCCTTCGATATTGATGTCCAACGCCGAATATGGTGCTGAGTGTTTTATATAATAAGTAGTTTCATTATCCAGTTTTGTTTCCCCGTAATCCAACAATTTTGCATCCGGAAACTTTTCTTGCACTCCCTCTAATATGCCGTCTCTAAACTCGACAAGAGATAATATATCCTTTATGGTTGCAGACTCGTCTCCGTACTCTGCTGGAATTTCCTTAATTCCAATACTGATTGTGCTATTGCCTTGTACAGCTTTTTGAACAATATTTGGGCCATCTCCGACTTTAATTTCCCAACCATCGGGAAACTTTATACGAAAATGATATTTAGTATTTCGATAAAGGTTACCCGATATTTCTGAAGTTTCAACACTTTTTTCTGTTTTAAGAGGTTGAACATCTTCATCGGGTACACTTGAGGAAAAAGGTTTAAACACCAACATTGCAATACTAGTGATTATCATTAAAAACAAAATTGCAAATATTATATTTACAATTAATCTCACTCTCTTATTTTCTAGTCGCTCGATCTTTCCTCGCCGTCTTATCAAATCAATGATCCATAGTGTTAGAAAATACACTGCACCCGCATTTAGAATGATCTCAACCACTGCAACAAAAAATGACATGGGAGCGGAAAGAGAATGGGGTTTAATTTCTTGTGTATATGTATTAAAAATAGTATCCAGTAATACAAAAGCTAGGAACCATTTTCCATAACCATATTTCTTTTTTGAAAGAAGAAAACTTTTTTCTTTTGGTTTATTTTCTAAATCTTTTGGGTCCATGACATTAAGTTTAGTTTATAAATTTCTGGTTAACTAGCTCGCCAGTAATCTTTCTCGCCATGCCAACAATTAATCGCTGGTTTAGGCTACTCTACCTATTCAGTTGTACTTTAACAATACACCCAATTTGACGGGGGTTCAATCGGCAGAGGAATCTCCCGCGCCTCTCGTTCGCCCGTCGACGAACTCGGGCTGGGCACCGCCTCGACTGTTTCGCCAGATGGCGAAACTTGTCTCCGGCGTTCGATTCCTGATGTGAGTGAAGCAGTTCACTCGCTCCGGGCGGATTACTCCGCTCTATTTTATTGTCCTCACGCATAAAATTCGGCTGAATTTTTGTGCGAGCCCGACTCGCGCCGTCGCGCTCCGTCTCGGACTTACTCCGTAAGTCCGCCCGGCAGGAATCGAACCTGCGACCGTCTGCTTAAAAGGCAGCTGCTCTACCGACTGAGCTACGGGCGGTTAATAATTATAGTCAACATCTTAAACTTTTGCTTAAAAGTCCGCCAGCCGGCGGATCACCGACTGAGCTACGGGCGGTTGTCTAATATATTTTTCAAAAACTCTCGACCGCGAAAGCTTTTTAATTCTTTCTCTCTCCTCGTCGCCTCGGGTCTAGTAGCAAAATTCTCTTTGTAAATCAATCGCCATTCTCCGCTGTTTTTGCTCGTGAACGAAGAACTTTTACTGGGTAATTGGCCGTTATGTCTTTTTAACCTACTACTTAAATCGCCAGTGTGGCCAATATAAATCTTACCGCGCTCGTCGTTCTTTATAACATAAACTGTGTAATTCATGTAACTGTCTGCTTAAAAGTCCGCCAGCCGGCGGATCTACCGACTGAGCTACGGGCGGTAACAAAATTAAACAATAACTCTTTAATAGGATATAATCAACATGATGATCTTCAAGAATTACTGGCCGCTCATTCTCTTCAATCTGATTTATGTCACGGCGTTCGCGGTTTACTATTTGTCCGTCAGCAATTACGAATTCTTGTGGTATGTCGGCGTGCTCGTTTTCTTCCTAGCTTTAATTCTTGCCACCTTAGCCAAGACCAAATTTGACCGGACCATTTTGTGGGGACTCTCGATTTGGGGGCTACTCCACATGGCGGGTGGTGGTGTCCAGGTCGGCGCCGGCGTTCTGTATCAATGGCCAATCATTCATTTGGCCGGCGAGGGTGATTCGCTGATTCTGAAATTCGATCAATTTGTCCACTTCTTCGGTTTCGGCGTCGCCACTCTTCTTTTCTATCATTTACTGAAAGCGTATTTGAATCCGAATGTCGGCAGTATAAATTGGAAGGTAATGTATCCGCTCATTGTAGTAGGCGGCATGGGACTTGGAGCGCTGAATGAGATCATCGAATTCGCGGCAGTCGTCGCCTTATCACAAACCGGTGTCGGCGGCTATTACAACACCTCGCTTGATCTCGTCTTTAATACCTTGGGCGCCATCGCGGCCGCAATTTGGATTCACTGTACTAGAGTTCCAAAATCAATCGTTCAAGATTAAGATCAAAATCAATCAGGCCACGGCGGGAGTCGTGGTAGAGGTGGACGAGACGCGACGAGAGGCGGGGGAGTTCGCCGGACTTATAATTCTTCACTTGCCGGCGAGCTTGCGATAAAGGATAAGGTTTGAGCGGTAAAACACTCTCCGCCGATGACACCTCGACCAAAAGTAACGTCTTCACCTTCCAAACCAACTTCCAAAAAACTTCTTCGGGCGCCGTGCCATCGCGGCGCGCCTCATGGTAGAGAAGCCAGGCGCGTTTCCGATCGCGACTCCCCAGCGCATCGGCGAGAGCGAAAAGTTTCATCAATTCGGCCTTTGATTCAGCTAGCTTCGGGCTGAAGGCGACTTTGAATTCACGCGCGCCCTCGCCGGCTTTAATAATTTTCCCAACGATCGAAGCGGCCAACTCATCCTCCCAAAAGATGAAGTGATTCACACTTGATTGTAACGCCAGCGAATTCTCAATCAAGAAATTAGTTAGTAATGAATTGCCAAACAAGTGATCGCCGAAAACAATCACCGGCTCGCCACCGAGCGTTCGGGCACAAAGAACTTCTTCTAAATTTAGGAGCGACGCATTGTCACTGGTAAATTCAAACACGGGCGAGTTAGGCGACATCTCCCTTTGCTTCGCGAACTCGTCTCGCGCCGCGCGCCGACTCCCCTCTCGATCCGCGCCCCAGAAATAACTGATCATGTGAGTTCAATCCCGACCGGGCAATGATCGGAACCGAAAACATCGGCCAGAATGAATGCTCGCTTTAATCGCGGCAAGAGATCGTCGCTCACAAAAAAATAATCTATTCGCCAACCGACATTGTGCTCGCGGGCGCGGGACTTCTGATCCCACCAGGTGTACTGCCCGGCCTCGTTCGAGTAGTGGCGGAAGGTGTCAACAAAACCCGCTGGCTCAAGCTGATCGAGCCACGCCCGCTCAACCGGTAAAAAACCCGAGATTTTCTCATTCTCTCGCGGCCGGGCCAAATCAATCGGGCGGTGAGCCGTATTCACATCGCCGCCGAAAATAATTGATCGGCCGGCGGCGCGCTTCTGCTTCAAATAATCGAGGAATTCGCGGTAAAAAGCTAATTTGTATTCAAGCCGCGCCGGTGACGCTTTACCATTGGGAAAGTAGATATTCAAAAATAGAAAATCACCGAAATCGAGCTCGAGCACGCGGCCCTCGCGAGACAAAAGGTTGGGACCGAAATCAGTCTTGACCGCCGCGGGTAGCGATTTGGTGTAAACAACAACACCGCTATAGCCCAGCTTCTCGGTCGCCCCGTGCCAGTGGGAGACATAACCATTGGGCTGCCGGAGGGCCTCGCTTAGAATCGCGTGGTCGGAAACTTTAGTCTCTTGCAAAGCGACAACATCATAGTTACCCTTCCCCAACCAATCGAGAAAACCCTTGCGCTCTGCCGATCGTATGCCATTCACATTCCACGAGACGAAAGTCCGCAGCAGAGACATAAAGCTAAAGTGTTAGATGGCAATATCGCCGCAGGCGACATAAGTGCCAATCTCCGCAACCGACTTATGAACATTAATCGCGAGCGGGAGACTGGATTTGAGAGCTAGGAGGGTGGCGGTGATTGTGGTCTCGGAGACACCCTCGGTCACAGGACTTAAGGTGTAAAGAACTTCACCGACTGTGGTACAACTGCCGCGGTGAATGTGCGCGGGTTGGGCGACGCCAAGCGGGGTGTCGGTGATATTCATCACGACTTTAACTTGACCATCAACTTCGGTTAATAAGGCTTGACCGGTTTCACCCGACTGGTTTTGGGTCGCGAGGGTGACGGTAACTGGACTCGGCAACAAATCATTACCCATCTCACCACGATTCCAAGCGCGATAGATAAAAAAGATTAAAATAATAATGACCAACAGAATAATAAATTTTTTCATAGGTTAATGATATGCCTCCAATCAGAAAAGGGCAAGCGGCTGGGGTTTAAGCGCTTCGCTCGCCGCCTGCCGATAAACGCAGAAGTCGCAGGCCGCGGCAGCGTGAGGCGGCGTGGGATTAAGAAGCGCGCGCTTCATCTCGTCAAGTGTGTTAGGGATCCACCGTCCGTCGCCCGTATAAGGGAGGAGTGAAACATCAAACTCCAGCCGACCGTCGAAGGCCGCGCGGTCGCGGCGGCCATTCACATAGACGAAGTAGCCGACGGGCGACACCGGAAAACCATTTTGCTGGAAGAGCCACTGGTAAATCTCCATTTGATTTTTGTAACTCTTCTGCCAATCGGCATCAAGCGTGACGGGCGTGTCTTTACTCGTCGCTTTATAATCAACGATGTGAAGCTCGCCCTTCGGATTCACCCAGACATCATCAATCGCTCCGGTCACGATGAAATTGGTCGGCGAGTGATGATATTGAATACCGACGAAATTCTCCCGCCACTTCTCGAGCTCGGGATGCTGATAAGGGACAGCCTCGAGACCATAACTTCTCATCAGCGGGTGCGGTTCGCGCTTGGCCCGATGAAGATCAAATTCTTTTTTAAGTAAATGATCAACGGCGGCGTTCAAGGAAAAAGGGTAGCCCGGGGGTTCGCCGACGCCGAGTCGCCGATCGAGATAGAAACAAAGTGGACAGCGCAGAAATAATTCGATCTTCGACCGACTAACCTTAAACGGTTCCTTCGACTCCGGGTCAAACAATCCCTTCCGCCGCTTACCTCCATAATACTGACTCATAAAACTTCAAAAAACAATACCCGGACATCTTTATCAAACAACAATTTTGGCTTAGAAGGTGTATGAGACAAATCCAAAATGTAGACCTTCAGGGAGACAGGGTGTTTTGATTGATCGCTTATATTATATATTACATATTTCTTATCTGCTGATAGTAAAGCGTCATTATACACGGATCTGTAAGGTGGCGAAAAATAATCCCAGTAATAGATATTTTTTGTTTCGTTATTATCAACAATGGTTAAAACTTCAGAATCGTAATTTTCAACACAACCCAAAATCCCCTGATTAGTACAAAAGGTATAACTCTTATGGACCAAAAACCTATTCTCCGTTAATTTAAATAATTCTGAAGGCGACAATATTGTGCTGTTAGTTTGTCTTTTTTGCGACTCCCAATCTCCATATTTTATCGGCCAGCGAATATTGTCTATGGCTAGTGGGGGATTTATACATTTCAGACGGCAAGAGAATGGGGTGTTTATATCGCACTCTATCTCGGCCGGCGGCATTGAATTGACAGCCGTATTCCCTGGATCTTGGTAACAAATTAGTCTACCAGTATTTTTTTGTGTCATCCCGGCAGCAGAAGGGAAAAAGAAGGAAATTTTAGGGTAATCAAAATTTATCTCGCCGACAAGAGATAGTGGGGTTTCATGTTGATCGTCGATTCCCATTGAACCAGAAATTATTTTCGAATAGCCAATATTAGTCCAAATATCACGGCGGTACATTAGAACACCTGCACTTTCCTTATAAACGTACACTGTCGCATAATTTTTTTGTTTTTCTAGATCTAAGTTATTAAAATAATTTTTAATGTAATCTTCATTTAAATTAGGAAATTTATTTAAGTAAACCAGTAGTAAATCTTTTGGCGCAGAATAAAAAATCCTTATATTTTTTAAGGCTAACTCATTTTCTGAGGCCGATACATCAATTACGTTATGCTTAATCGCATCTAAAATTTTCTTTTCTTTATTATCAATATTATATACGTTCAAAAACAGCTGATCGGATTCATTGTCTTGCAAAAGATAATAGGCATTATTATTTACAATAATGCTATCAACAAATAGTTTTTTATGAAAAGATCCTGATTTATTATTGGTCAAGGTTTCGATAATAACCTCCTCTTGATTCCCCTTGATTTGATCATTAAAGAAAACTAATTTCAGAGATTGATCGAACACACTATTTTCTTCGACCACAATTGAAAGAGCTTTTGGTATTTCGGTTAGTGGTATAGATTTTTGCAACGATTCAGAAATAGACGATGATTGATAGCGAAGAAAGATCAACAATCCAACTACGGCAAGGGCAGTAAATGTGACAAACAATGATTTATTTTTATTCATGTTCGTTGATTATAGCACGAGGAAAATTTGACCAGAAATTACGATGGGCACAATCATCAGTTAATCATAGCATTATTATCCACTCTGATCTACTGTGCTGGCGGCGTCAAATCACCCCAGGTGACGCCGGTGACAACTTTGACAGTGAAGGGGATCGGGTCGGTGACGATGGATTCCATTTCTTTTTTAATTAAAGGAATAATTTTATCGGCGGCACTGGTCGCAATTTCGTAGAGCAGTTCGTCGTGGACTTGCAGGAGCAGGTGGGCGGATTGATTAAGTTTTTGTTTTTTTAACATTTCATCAACGCGAATGATTGCCAGCTTGACAATGTCCGCGGCGGTGCCTTGAAGCGGTGCATTCATCGCCATTCGCTCGGCCGCGGCCCGAAGGGGCGGCACGGGCGACCGAAGTGCCGGCAGATAACGCCGCCGACCAAACATTGTCTCGGTGAAACCGCGCTTTGCCGCCTCAGTTTTCACCGCATCGAAATAATCGCGGATGGTCGGGAAGGCCTCAAAGTAGCGATTGTAAAAAGTTTGGGCGGTTGGACGATCAGTCCCGAGATTCTCTTTCAGCGCGTTCACCCCCATACCGTAGATAATGCCGAAGTTGATGACCTTAGCTTGCCGCCGCATTTCCTTCGTCACCGCATTCTCATCCATTCCAAAAACCCGCGCCGCCACTTGCGTATGAATGTCGCCACCCGCGCGAAACATCTCAAGGAGCGCCCGGTCGCGCGAGAGGACAGCGAGCACTCGCATCTCAATTTGGGAATAATCGAAGGCGGCAAAAAGGTGACCCGGTCGCGCGGTGAAAGCGCGACGAATCGCCGCGCCGCGCGGACCATCGCCGGGAATATTTTGCAAATTAGGATCGCGTGACGACATCCGACCAGTCGTCGAACCCGTTTGCTCAAGCCGAGTATGCAAGGCGCCGTCCGGCCCCACGAGTTTGGGCAAAGCATCAATATAAGTGGAGATTAACTTTTGTAATTCACGATAGGACAGGATCAACGCGATGACGGGATGGGCCTCGCGGAGTTTCACCAACTCCGACTCGCGGGTCGAACGCGCGCCGCCGGGCGTCTTCTTTAAACCCTTGGCCGACAAGCGCAAGGTGTCAAAAAGAATTTCTCCCAGCTGCCGCGGCGAATTGAGATTGAACGGTTTACCCGCGACGGCAAAAATTTTTGTCTCCAAGTCTTGGAGTTCAGCATGATAGTCAGTGGATAATTTACGAAGTTGAGTCAGGTCGAGTGGAATGCCGCGGGCGCGGGCGCGGGCCAAAATCGGGATGAGCGGCCGCTCTATTTTCTCATACACCTCGCTCAATCCAGCCTGCCCCAGATCAGCTTCCAGCTTCGGGCGCGCGGCCTCAACCGTCGCCGTACCAGCGAAACGGCAAATGTCATCGGCCGTCGGCGCCGTGAGATCGGAATTAAGAAGCCAAAGCATGATGCTTGTTTCGGCGAAAAGTTGGGGATCAGTGGTCGGAATAACTATTTCTTTTTGACCGTCTTTTTTATCAAGTTCGGCGAGGCGCGCCAAGAGCGAGCGGAAACCAAGGTCGGTGAAAAAATCGGCCACCAACTTTTTATTAAAAGATTCGCTCCATGATTTATCCGGTAATTGGAAATCAATCGGCGAGTCGAGGCGAATAGTGGCGAGGGTTTTCGAGAAGCGCGCCTCATCTTCGCCGTCACGGAGAAGACCAACGAGGCGTTCGGATAGGCCAGTGATTTTGAAAGTTGAGGGATTAAGGGCGAGCTGCCGATAAAGTTCTTCAATCGAACCAAAAGTTTTTATAATCGTCGTCGCCGTTTTTTCGCCGATGCCTTTGATGCCGATAATATTGTCCGATGGATCGCCGCGCAAACCCTTCCAGTCGGGCAAATATTTCGGCGGGAAACCGAACCGCGTCATCACCGCCGCCTCATTATAAAGAATCGTGTCTTGAATCCCCTTCTTCAGGGTGTAGACCAAGACGCGCTCGTCGTCAACGAGCTGAAGCGTGTCGAGGTCGCCCGAGGCAATCACCGTCCGAAGATCGGGTACTCGTTTGGCGACATTGGCAATCGTGCCAATCACATCATCGGCTTCGAAGCCGGGGGCTTCATAAATAGGAATGTTGAAGGCAGTAAATAAATCGCGCGAACGATTAATTTGCGAGATAAGCGCCCCATCGGTCGGTTTGCGCCCCGACTTGTAGCCATCGTAGGCGGCCTTGCGGAAAGTGGTGTCGGGCAAATCGTAGCAGGCGGCGAGATAATCCGGCTTTAAGTCGGTAATAATTTTCATCAACATCGAGGCGAGACCATAAAGGCCGCCGGTCGGCTCGCCGGTGGGAGAAGTAAAATCTGGCAGAGCGTGATACGCCCGATGAAGAATCGCGTGGACATCGAGTAAGACGAGGGTTTTGGTTTTGGTTTTTTCTTTAACCATAAATTATTTTTCGCACATTCTCGCCCATGACTTCAAATTTAATTTTGAGAGTCGGCGTGGTTAAGAGATTGCCAACGCGCTCGGGCCATTCGATGAGAATTAGATTATGCCGATCGGCGATAATTTCATTCCAACCGAGATGAAGCAGATCGGCTGGGCCCTCGAGTCGGTAGCAATCAATATGCACCAGTCGTCGCCATGGCGAAAAAGGGTTCCCCTTGCTTTTTGGCAAGGGGAACCCTTGCCATTGGTAAGTTTTCATAATCACGAAAGTCGGGCTGGTCACGCGCTCCTTAATCCCCAACACCCGGGCCACAGCTTGGGTGAACGAGGTTTTTCCGGATCCGAGGTCGCCCTGCAAAGCCACGACCATCGCCACCTTACCCCCTCGCCTTTTCTCTTCTAAATCAGTCACGATTTGCGCCGCTAACTCGCCCGTTTCCGACAAACTGTGACTAATAATTTCCATTGACCAATCTTAGCATACCGTGATAGATGTTAAGATAGAAGGGAGGTGGCGAATGAAAATGCCACAATTTTGGTCAAAACTAGCCAATCTTCAGGACACAAGATGGGGAGTTGAAATTGGCAACGACGAAAGTATTGGTTTAAGTAAACCAGAATATCACGCTGAAAAAGTGAGTCCTGTTTGTGCTGTAGCCACACAAATAGGCGAAAAATTATTTCTGGACCCCGACAGGGCACGCAAATTTATCGGCCTGAATCGTAGTGAAGCAAATCGGGTGGACGAGGCGGCGGTGAATCGCCACACTAAGCACCAGCGCACACGCCACAAAATAAATCGAGCGCTTCAATTGTTTTAGACCACACCACAGGCACAATTTTGCCACCCACTCCGCGCAATGCGCGGAGTTTTTTTCTCAAAATTTTTTAGCAAATGGAGTTATCACCAAGTCAATCTAGGCGGCCGGGGGTCGCTATGCTAGGAATAGGGAGATGTCGGTTATTTTTAATGAAGATAAACAGGCACGACGGATCGAGGAGCTCCGCGGTCGGGAAGCCGAGGAACTTACCGCCGTCCTAGCCACTCGTCACGGTCTCCCCTACCTCGATCTTTCCAAATTTTCTATCAACACTGACGCTCTTCGACTTATCCCCGAGCCGGAAGCCCGAGCCGGAGCGCTTGCCGCCTTCAAAATCACGGGGAAAACTCTTGATGTCATCGTTCGCTCACCGGAGAAGAGTGAAACAAAAAAAATTATCCGTGAATTAAACGATAAGGGCTTCGTCGTCACCCTCTATCTCGGGTCGGAAGCCAGTCTCGAACGCGCCTTCTCCCGCTACGGCGAGATTTCGAAATCAACCCGGGCGGAGGCCGGGGTGATTGATATCTCGAGCGACGAAATTGAGACTTTTCTGAAAGAAATCGGAGATCTAGAAGAAGTGAAGGCGCGTTTCGCGAAGGAGAGCGCCGTGACACTCGCCGAAGGGAGCATCACCAATGTCCTCGAAATTATTTTAGCCGGCGGGATTCTCGTCCAAGCGTCAGACATTCATCTTGAGCCGGAAGAAGGCGCCGTCCGCTTGCGTTATCGCCTCGATGGCGTCCTCCATGACATCACTTTTTTTGATTCAAAACTGTATCGGCAAATTCTGTCGCGGGTAAAATTAGTTTCCGGCCTCAAGCTCAATGTGATGAAGACGGCCCAAGACGGCCGCTTCAGCATCAAGCTCACCGGCGAAGAGATTGATGTCCGCACCTCGGTCTTGCCCGGCGCCTACGGCGAATCCATTGTCCTGCGAATTCTAAGATCGGAATCAATTCTCGTGTCGCTCGAATCCTTGGGGATTGAACCAATCCTTTATCAAATTCTCAAGCGCGAGATCGGGAAACCGAACGGCTTAATCCTTCTCACCGGCCCCACCGGTTCGGGCAAGACGACGACCCTCTATGCCATCTTGCGCCAGATCAATTCGACGGAAACAAAAATTATTACCATCGAAGATCCGATCGAATACCATCTCGAAGGGGTGAACCAGACGCAAGTGAACCCGAGCGAGGATTACACTTTCCTCACCGGCTTGCGTTCCGCTCTCCGGCAAGATCCGGATGTGATTATGGTCGGTGAAATCCGCGACAGTGAGACGGCGAAGGTCGCGGTGAACGGCGCTTTGACCGGTCACCTCGTCCTCTCAACGCTTCACACCAATAACGCCGCGGGCACGATCCCGCGGCTGGTCGATCTCGAGGTTAATCCGAAAGTACTCGACGCCGCGCTTAATGTCGCCCTAGCCCAACGGCTGGTCCGGAAACTTTGCCCGGAGTGTAAGAAGGAGGCGTCGGCCACAGCGAGTGAGCAAGAACTGATTACGAAAGTGTTGGCCGGAATTAAACGCAAACGCCCCGACTTCGCGGCCAGGGAGACGAAGCTCTGGACCGCGGTCGGTTGCCACGCCTGCCACGGCACCGGCTACCGCGGTCGTACCGGCGTCTTCGAAGCCATCATCCTCGACCAGCCGCTGGCCGAGATCTTAATTAAAAACCCCAACGAACGGGAGATCAAACGCGCCGCGCTTCACCAAGGAATTCTCGATCTGCGTGAGGATGGCGTGGTGAAAGTTCTGGCCGGAATTACCTCACTCCCCGAGCTTGGCCGGGTGGTTGATTTGGGGGAGGAGTTCCTTTGACATTCGAGATTATAAACCTCTCAGCAATCCTTGAGGCATGACACCTCAAGTTAGGTAACCGTGATAGGATGGACCCAGAGATTCACCCGAAGGTGAAATCCAGAGCGTCCTTGAACGGAAACCCGTTTAAACCCGTAAAAGTCTAGTTGCTGAGAGGTTTATGGCCTCGAAATTAAAGTCTGCCATGATGCTATCATAAAAATTTATCTATGTCAATAGACTCCGAAAAGACCCCCCAGACCGATTGGCTCCTTGACAGTGCCCTGCGTCCCAGCGTTTGGGACGAATATGTGGGCCAAACTAGCGTTAAAGAGAACCTAAAGATATTACTACAAGCCGCACGGGAAAGGCAACACCCGCCGGAACACCTCCTGTTCTACGGCCCACCCGGCCTCGGCAAGACCACTCTCGCCCATTTGATTGCCAAAGAGATGCAGGCCCAACTCAAAGTGACTTCCGGTCCGGCGATTGAGAAGGTAGGCGACCTCGCGGCCATTCTCACCAACTTGGCGCCGGGCGATATTCTCTTTATTGACGAAGTCCATCGGCTTAATAAACTAATTGAAGAAGTCCTCTACCCGGCCATGGAATCCGGCACGCTTAATATTATTATTGGCAAAGGCCCCGGAGCCCGCGTCATCCAACTTGACCTGCCCGCCTTCACCCTCATTGCCGCGACGACGCGCATCGCGCTTCTCTCCTCGCCACTCCGCTCCCGCTTCTCGGGCGGCACCTTCCGGCTTAATTTCTATACCACGCCGGAGATCGAAAGAATTATACAGCGCTCGGCGAAGATTCTCGGAATCCTCCTCGCTCCCGCCGCGGCCGCGGCCATCGCGGCGCGCAGTCGCTTCACGCCGCGGATTGCGAACCAACTCCTTAAACGCTGTCGCGATTTCGCCCAAGTGCACAAGCAAGCGATCAGTACCGAAATTGTAGAGAAAACTTTAGCCCTCCTCGGGATTGATGAACTCGGTCTCTCGTCGGCCGACCGGCGGATTATGGAAATTCTGATTGAGAAATTCGCCGGCGGGCCAGTCGGTCTCGGCACCATTGCCGCGGCCGCCTCCGAAGAAGAAGCCACAATTGAAGAAGTTCATGAACCCTATCTTCTCCAACTCGGCTTCCTCGAACGCACCCCGCGCGGGCGCCTCGCGACTCGTAAATCCTATGATCACTTGGGCCACCCCTTCCCCGCCCGCTTCGCCGAATCGAGGCGAGCCGACCGGCAGGAGAAACTTATCTAATAGGAATATCCACAGGGTATATTGACAGTAAAAGTAAGTTTTGCTAGATTGGTGGCACTAGACCTGAACGGCATCCTATATGGGTGCCGTTTGCCGTCTAAATTTCTATCTTTTACCTTCGTGCCTTAAGAGCTCTCTTAGGTATTCAAAGTCACGAAATTTATCTCCAGCAAACTTTTTTATCTCCCGAGCGGTTCGTGGAGCTCGAGCAAGAACCATTACTTCTTTTCTATTTTCTTTTAATAACTTCAAGGCTGGAAGAAAATCCCCATCACCAGAAAGAAAAACAACGCGATCGAAAGCATTGAGATGACGAATCATGTAGATAACCATATCGACATCACAATTTGCCTTTCTCTCTACATTGCCTTCAATGTCTTCGTAAGATTTTACTGGTTTTAAAATAAGATCATAACCAAATTTCTCAAGCTTGAGATAGAAACGAACCCGTTTCAAATGACGGTCAAGAAGAACCAAGTGGGCTTCAGTTAAATATTGCTTCTTTTCCTTAATGTATTGGACCAGGTATTTCTCAACTTCTCTAATTGGGACTGTTTCTTGATTGAGGTAATCGAAAGGAAATCGATGGATCTCAACTCCTCCAAAGTAATAAATTTTAGAGACTTGATATTTATCCTTAAGATATTGGTGAAGTTTTTGGTAATCAATGCGCCAGCCTAAAGATTTTTCTCCGCCATAAAATAGATTAGAGGCGTCAATGAAAGCGTAGGTGCGCATGGAGAAATTATATCAAAGATTCTAAATCGGTTTTTTGTTTCTTAACTTTCTGACGAGAAAATAAATGATCCAAAAGATTAAGGCGTAGAAAATACCGTTGGCCAAAAGCATAATAGTCCGACCAAGAACCAAAGCTTTCTTCATTAAGTCTGACAGGGTTGCGGGATTTCCCCTCACAGTAGGAGATGCGGGACTCACAGTCAGAACATACTCCAAAATTGGTTTTTTAATGTAATTGCCAGGGATGAATAATGGCGCAGTGCGTTGCCAACCGGGGATGGCGAGACCTATCGAGAAAATAAAAGGGGAAACAAAAGCACCGAACAGAAAACCAATGACCAAAACTTTTTTCATGTTCCTATTATACGCCCACTAGAAGCTAAAAGCTATTGGCATTACCTTTCCAAACTAAACTCCACCAGCGCTTTTTTGATTATTTCGTCATCGGTTAAAAAGCCGTCTTTGTAGCTGACCTGTTCGGAATAATCAATGTCTTCAAAAAAGGCGAGTTGAGTCCGGAAAATTTTCTCATTAAATTCATTGCCGAAAACTTCCCGACCCTTCGTCGTTATTTCGGAGACTGTGTGGTTCGCTCTCAGAATGAAGTATAAATCAACATAATCTTTCCACTTGGCACGACGACCGAGCGCGAACGCTTTCATCGCAGCGAGAGTGAGAAGATCGGGCAGTTTTATGATACCGTCAAACGATTCTGAAAAATTAATCTGGTAGGGAAATTGGAAAAAGGTGAACTTAACTTGATCTATTAAAAATGTATATTCGCCTTTTTTATTAACGAGAATGGTGTCAATAACTCGGTGCTTGGTGATTTTCATTTTAACGGAGTAATTGTTGAATTCATCAAAATTAAATAAATCAAAATCAATTGACTCTCGATGCCCGAGATGAAGCGCGATGGCAGTGCCTCCGACTAAGCCAAATTTTTTTGAAAATAACTTGACGATCGGCAGGAGTTTGGATTGAGTTTCCGTAAGAATTTCCTTATGCATATTTTTGAAAATATAACTGAAAATAATTTTTTACTTCCGGGCGATAGTTAATTCTTGGACGATTGATGTTCTCGCGAAAAATTTTTGCCACTTCTTGCATTCCCAGAAGAGAAATCAGCTCTCGAACATCGTTCATATCGCCGTAATTCAAAACGCCTTCAACAACGGCTCCGTTGGAGAGACCGTCATAATTTTTCGTTGACCAAAACAAATACTTTCTCTCCCTCACAAAATCGCCGGTGGTCATATGTTAATATTATAACCCACCTAGAAGCTAAAAGCTATTCTTCACGAAGTTTTACACTTTGCGTTTTTAGTTTTACACTACTGCTCATGTCCGGACATAATAAATGGTCACAGATTAAGCGGCAGAAGGGGGCCGAGGATGTTAAAAAGAGCCAGCTCTTCTCGATCTTGGCGCGAGCAATCACAATGGAGGCCAAACGAGCGAATGGTGATCGAAATGTGGCCGGCTTGAAAACCGCGATCGAGAAAGCGCGAGCGGAAAATTTGCCGAATGAAAATATTGAACGGGCGATTAAGAACGCTCTTGGGGCCGAAGCGAATGAATTAACTGAAGTGCTCTATGAATGTTATGGTCCCGGTGGCGTGGCGATCATAATTGAGGGAATAACGGATAACAAAAATCGCACGGCGCAAGAAATCAAACATCTCCTAAGCGAGCATGGCACGACGCTTGCGACACCCGGCGCGGTCGTCTGGAATTTCGAAAAAATCAATAATGATTGGCGGACAAAGAATACTATCGCTCTCACCCCTAATGATTTACAAAAATTAAACACTCTGTTTGACGCTCTAAACGCCCTCGCCGATGTCAAACAAATTTACAATAATTGCCGTCGTTGATTGGTATTTGTTAAAAACTGAATCTGTTTTTTCAACCCCCACCCATTTCCCCACCTTAGCATCCCTAGATACGACGCCACTGTCGCTTCGTTATCTTTCTTCACGGCCAAATTCCGAAACATCCTCCTCTTCGTCGCCGTCCGTAAAACTCGATGATCGGGGAAATGAATCCAACCGAGGAAGTCCACGCCGGAGGCGAGAGTTTTGATAAAAACTTTGTCGGGATGCAAGGTGAGTTTAAGTTTCTCAAGCAAGAAAGAATTGATGACGGATAAGATTTGGAGTAAATAATTTCGGTCGTGATGCAAAATTACGAAGTCATCGGCGTAACGAATATAATGTTTGAGCTTGAGCTCATGTTTGATAAATTGATCGAGTTCGTTGAGGTAAACATTGGCGAAGAGTTGGGAGGTGAGGTTGCCGAGCGGGAGGCCAGTATTCGTCACGCCAGAATTGAAACTGAAAATTATCTTTCCCAGTAAGCCAGTGATGTCGCGATCGAAAATATATCGCTCGAGGATTGAAATTAAGATTGCGTGATCAATACTGGCAAAAAACTTTTTGATGTCACACTTCAAAATCCAAAGCGTGCGGGTGTGATTGTGGCTAGCTTGGTAGGCTAAAGAGCGGAAACGATTCAGGGCGCGATGCGTGCCTTTAGCAACACGACAGGAAAAAGAGTCGGGAATAAATCGTTGATGGAAGTGCCAGTAGAGAGCACGATAAATCGCCCGATGCACCACCCGATCGCGGACGGTGGCCTTGTGAATAATCCGTGGTTTGGGGTCGGCGATTTTGAATTCGTGATAAGGGCCGTGGCGGTAGGTGTGGTTGAGTAAATGGTGATGTAAGACAAAAATATTATCCAGCAAGTTAAAACCGAAGTGTTGGACATCAACGCGTTGCCGTTTGCCGCGTCAGAAATCCTCCCACGCCGCAAGTAAACTTTCGGGAGAAATGATATCGTGATAGGGATGAGTGAATCGTTGCATCAAAATATTTTAACAAGTAGAACCCCCCCCCAACGGAAAATTTTTACAGCCGAAGTTGATCCCTGTGATTTTAAGGTTAAAAGATGCTTACGGCATTTGGCAGAGTTACTTACCCCACTTCCCTAAATCTCACCGGTTCACTATTGGATCAAAAATTGACGAGGTTTTCTTGGTGGCAATTGAGTATTGTTTCCTCGCCAGTTACTCCGCGGATTTTTCATTTGCCACCCGAATTTTAGCAAAAAGAAACCTCGCCGGCACTAGGTGCGAGCGAGGTTCACAGGGTCCAAGGGTCACAGAGCAAGATTCTGCCAAAAATTCAAGCGACAGAGATCTGGCGAACGGCCAGGAAACGGCAGACGCCAGGCCAGCCGCCGCCGCGACCAAAGAGACCGAGGCGGCGCAGCGAACCGCGCCCGTAGAGGCAAACCACACACCGGCTACCGTTGATCAAAGCCACCGAGCCGAGACCAACAATTAGGAATTTCCGTTGGTCTTCGGGGAAAGCGGCGCCGTAAGACAAGGTGTGTTCAATCCGAGCCGGTTCCCACGGATTAGTGAGATCGTCTGCCTTGATCCGCCTCTCCGCTTCGTCGGAAGAAATGTCTTCATCGAAGTGGAAAAGTTTTGGCTCATAGGCCACTATCCCCACTCCAGAGATCGGAAAGTGATCGGCCGTGATGTCCTTGTTCCCCCAGTCGTAGCGACCAGCGGCGATCATCTCTTCGATAGTTCGCGGCTTATCGGCTGGGCCGTAGTTGACGGTGATGAGACGCCGGTGGTTTGCAATCATCGTTTCCACCGCGAGGGGCTTAAGCAACTCCAATGCCCTATGATTCGCGAACTCGGCGATCTCTGACGCAAAAGATTCTCGCAGGTTGATCATCACCAAGACCCGTTCCGCATTTTCTCCCAACGCCCCCACGAACCTTTGGATGGCACCGTTATAGGTGCCGGCTGGGACATTTGTCCAATCCATACAACTCATAACAATCTCCTTTGCTGTTAGCCCTAAATCGGGCGACTGGCATGTCCGGAATACGCTCCGGTAGCGTCTGCCTCACATCGAGGCAATTCAAAGAGCTGGCTTTGTTGCATGAGAAATATCCAATGATGTTTAAAAACCCGAGGCGTGTTC
>ERZ1292623.2021-Hain-H51-01um-R1-2021-length-18744-cov-5_pt1 | contig 18744 bp, 26 predicted proteins | sample MGYA00564398_ERZ1292623 | MGnify/ENA primary metagenome ERZ1292623 (study PRJEB36523, sample SAMEA6512633) | groundwater metagenome | collected 2019-01-07 | study: AquaDiva: Metagenomics assemblies of 32 groundwater samples | reverse complement strand
TTGCCCATCTTAACACCGGCACCAATATAATATGTTTCTCCGAATCTAATTCCGCGAGTTAATTGTGTAAGCCCTTCCCACGGCCAAGACAACCCCCATTGGGCTTGCTGTCTACCGGCTTCGTATAAGGATTGCCCCCATATGAGACGAGTGTTTTTAGGGACTTCGGCTTTAAAAAGGACTGCATTACAAAGAGCAATAGAATGACCCTCCATAATGCAAGCATTAGCATCTTTACTAGGGAGGTTTACTGTTCGTGCAGTTGGGAGGATTTGCAATACTTCTTTTTCAGCCGCCTTGCCTGCCGCGTCATTGTCGAAAACAAGGACAACCTCTTTGAAGGTTGAACGAATAAGTGGCAGAAAATCCAAAACATTTTTCTTAGCTCCTGCTGCACCATTAGATAAGCTAATTACTGCCGGATTAAGTGCCTCCCATTGCGTACCACGGGCTTTTTGCTTAAGCGCCTGAAATAATGCCACAGCATCAAGCTCTCCTTCTGTGATAAATACCCTTTTAGCGCCAGAAGCCAATGCTTGCGACCAACCGAACAACTCGACATTATGAATATCTCCGATACACCAGATGTGTTTATTTTCTATTAGTCTTGCTTTATAGGCAACACGCTTACCATCTTTATAATATGGATAGTAGTGTAAAATAGGTGTAACACCGTCTTGTTCAGATAGGCCAATTTTAATATTGAAATATGCTAAAGACGAAGCAGATAGTTTACGATCTAATAAAGTTATCGTAGGATAGTTGTCGATAGAAGACATTTCAGCTTCTATTTCTATAGGACTACGCTTCATCTTTACAGGTTTAAATTCCTTCGGCTTATTTTCATAAGGGGTAGGGACATATGTTTCACAAGCGAAACAGTATCCACTAAACTTTCCATCCTCCTCAAATATTTGAAGAGCGTCATTTGTTCCACAAGAATGTGGAATTTTTTCTATACAATTACCGGCCATTAAATTTCTCTTATTTGTTCAAGATATTGTATATTATTAGTTTTTATCTTCATTAATTTTATATTTTAAACGTCTTACTACTTCATCAAGATGATTATATTTTATACCCATTTGTTGTGTTAATAATTGTTCTCTAAGCTCTAAAGCCATTATGTATATTTAATGTAATTGAATTTCATCCATTTTATTCTCCTTATATTGGTTGACCTAGAGAGAATCGAACTCCCAACTTAACCGTTATGAGCGGCTCGTTCTGCCATTGAACTATAGGTCAATACTGAAAGTAATAGGTTATGTGACAAGTTAATTTAACTCGAATGTTCCTCTGTAATGTCGGTGATTATTAATTGCTTTGATCGCTTTTTCTCTTGTTTTATATACTGTATAGCTAGTATAAAATATTCCAGGATACTCAGAATATAGGTTTACAAACATACCTTCCCAATTTTCTTCTGTATCTAGTTCCATTGTATTTTTTACCTTTTTACTTATACTTATTAAATTCGTTAACATACTTTTGGATAGTGATTCCTTCTAATCCAGGAGCAGTATTAATCTCTAGTATATATGCTCTCTTATACCTGTCGTTGTATATAATATCTATTGCTCCGAAATCAAGACCGCTTTCCTTAAATATTATTTTAGCCACATCTAAAACGCACTGAGGAATATTTATACCTTGTCTTTTATAAATAAATCCGTTAGCATGATTACGAATAAACCAATTAGGATTATCGTATTCAAATTTATGTGATTTTTCTTGCACATCTATTATTTCGTTATTAAACATATGAACACGATATTCGTTTTTCTTGAGAATATATTTAACATATAGCGGAGCAGGGATTAAATCCTCTCCCTTTCTTGCAAGCGTAATGCCTGCTCCACCTTTCCCGTTTAAAACCGTTCGACATAAAATTATTTTTCCACTGTTTAATACCTCTTTGGCCTCTTCTATATCGTCTGTAAAAAATGGGAAAATAGGTTTATCGTTATACCTTAAATGTTGATGCTTTTTAAAGAAAGTCTTTTTATTAACTGTTTCTTTTACTGTTTCAGGGTTATTAAGAATAATACAATTTTTTGTTTTATCTGGAAGAACAGTAGCCCCCCAATTAATTAAATATGTACCATTTTTAATAAGCCTTTTATTATTATTGACCCTTTTAATATTAAGAGCTTTAGATAAGGCCCTGCTTCCTTTACTATAAAAATTGTAGGTATATATAAGCATTAGTAATCCCTTTGTTAATACCTCTCGTCGATAAAAGCAATATCTTGTACTCTTCTCGCCCCTTCCACAATAAGATCGTTCATATTTTCGACTTTTATTAGGTTAAAATAATTACCAAAAATTTGTCTAGAAAACCTGTTATATCCGTTCATTGAAAAAGCTTCTATAATTTCTTTGGATTGATTAAACTCTAAACTTTTATCTTTTATACATAACAAAATATTAATCCAGGGATTTATTTCATTAAAATTTTCTAATGACCTCATTGCTCGAAATTCTAATGATCCGTATTTTCCAATGGAAGAGATGTTTATTGAGGCATATCTGTAGTTATCGTGTTGTAGTATTCGTAAAGAACCTTCTTTTTTAGCTATTATTAGGGCGTCTATTAGTGCTTCAGCATCTTTAGCTCTTAAACAAAAGGTATTACCTTCTCTTTCTTTTCCGCAAAACTTTACTAATACGTCTTCAAATATAAGATATAAGATAATAAAGTTAAAGACTTGCTGTGTTGTTAATTTTTGACAATTAATATGAATATGTATTCCGCACCTATTACTCGGTAACAGTATGGACCAAGAGTTTTTAAGGGCTTCTTGTAGAATTTTTAAATAATAATCAACTTTATTTCTGCTTTTCGGGGTTTTTAATACGTATTCTATAGACTCTCCTCTTAATGAACCGTCGTGTACCGCTCTCCAACCTAAAATATCATCAATTTTTAGGTTTCGGCCTTCCATTTCTATTTCTATTCCTATCTCTCCTGCTTGTGGTTTTACGTTCCACTCTTCAATAATAAGGGCCATATTACCTATCCCTATCTAATACTTGTTTAAGATAAGAAAAACGCTCAAACAATATTGGTTTCATATGTTCTTTTATCTCTCCTACTTGTCCAACAGTTGTATAGAACAATTTACGATTATAGATACAAAATTTTCTACTAAATGCTGTTGCATATCCGGTTTTATCGCTAATTCTAATAGCAGAAGAGTAACTAGGATAATTACCCATAACCGTATTATAAAATTCATTTGTAATAATTATGTTTTCATAAATATACGACACACCTTTATTTATTAACCCTTCTGATAAAATAAGCTTTATATCATAATTATCTATATTTAAGCCTATTTTCCATATTCTAGTAGGCATCCGATACATAAATACTGTATTAATTCTTGATTGCCTAATAGTAAACGGGGCAAGCATACCCAAGGGAATCGGAGAAAAAGATAAGCTTGCATCGTTTAAAAATACTATTTTATTTTTTTTAGTATCAGGGAGAGAATTATAATAAATAAAATAGTATTTTGCAAGATTAACTGCTACATCTTTAACTAATATTGGAAGACCTTCTAAACGTATAATACTGTTGTTTAAATATTTTTTTGCATATTGAAGGTCATAAAACATATTTATATAATCCACTTAATTTTTAGATGTTCGCAATATTTTTTAGCTTCGTTTGAGTCGTTTGTATTTATAATATCTCTAACACTGTTTCTTTTACTTAAATTATTACCTTTTATAGCTAATTCATTAAACCCTTGTACAGCATTATTAAAAATAAGTCGCATAAGTTTTTCAGTATTTAACCAAAAATTACTTAGTACCCTGTATTCTATGCCATAAGATTTTGGCCTAAATGCTCCTGCTTTCCCATACATTTCTTTTCTTTTTATATCAGGATCGTAAATAGTTCCTATAAGTCCTAAATAAAAGTCTAATTGTTTTGCTAATATACTACAGGCATAAATATGTCCCGGATCAGCGGGATTACAATTTTCTGTCCAACCTAAGTGAATATGCCCAGCAGCCGTCCTCATGGTAGGATGAGGAGTTGGTGGAGGGTTGAAGGACATACTATAAGCGTTAAAATCAGGGTCGCATCCAAGACGGGTTGCTTCTTCTGGCTGCATATCCATATGTTCTTTAGAAAAATTTGCTATCGGAGAAATCTCTATTTCAAACTCTTTCGGTATCATGCTTTTTAATATGTCCATAACAGTCGAAATATTAATAACAAAATCGTCTTCTGTTTGTACAGGTGTTATGTTAAACTCTAAAGCCATTCCATCAACTTGAATAGCCCCTTTTTCTACAGGGTAAGGAATAGCCTTAGTTCCTGGGATAACATTATATCCTGAATAATATTCGCTTGGCTGATTTTTTGTTTTTAAAAAAACTTCGGGGTCAGCACCAATTAGAAGCTGCATTATCCTACCCTCATGCCATCGGCATTAGCTGTTGAAACACAATCTAAACATACGGCTTTTGAATCATTTAAAAGTAGCGTGTCTTTAAATTGCCCTTTTAAATCGCTCCCGCAAAACATACACTTTTCATAAAACACTTCAAATTCATCTTCTGATATTTGTGTTTTTAAGTTATTAGAAGTAATGAATAAATCGTCATTCGTTTCTTCTTCTTTAGGAGCGGAAGGACCGAGATATGTTATCGGGTTAAAACCTACTTTATCCCTGTTAAAAAAGTCTTTATGAAACCAGTTGTTTTTCTCTTTGTTATTAATATTTCGACTGTTAAGGGAAAAATACCTTATTTTTGGCGTTGATAACTTATTAGCTGTAAAAGAGATAACTTTAGTTTTATTGTCTATTTTAAAAGAATAGTGTATATCTGGTTTTGGAAAGAAAACACTTTCTTTTGCATTTATACCGTTTCTTATACATGCAGCCCTAATCATCCAACTTTCTGAGGCCCAAATTAAATTTTTATCGTCGTCTGTGTAATTAAAATACATCGGCCTAAGTCCGTTTGAGGCCATATTTAATGTTTTACTCTTATTGTCCCACCAAATGATTGTAGCAGCCCCTCTTACATTTTCCCAGGTTTCTTCGATACCTTTTATATTAATAGAGTGAGCAATATTTTCACTATCGGATTCAAATTTTGTATAATCTAATAGGTCAAATCTATCATGTAAAGTCCCGTTATGAACTAATATAATATGCCCTTTTTCAAAAGGGTGTGCAAAAGCTTTAGAAATTCTCCCTTTAGTAGCAAGTCTATTGTGCCCAATAAGGCACATAAATTCAGTTTTTGTACTCACTTTTGTCATTGCAGCTTTGAATTGCGGAGTGGAAAAGAGTTGGTAAGGAAGAATAGTGTCCTTTACTATTTGCGATCTTTTACGACTTATTGCAGCAATACCTGTACTGTCTATACCTCTTAATGATCCTAAAATAATTAAGTCTGTAAATAAGGCTTTATGTTTTTCTGACGGAAGACCGAACACTCCTACAATTCCACACATTATACTATTCCTAAATAATCTTTTATATAAGACATGTATCGTTCTGCTAGAAAGTTATAACCCCTAAATTCAGGATGTGGTTGAAAACATAATACTCTTTGTTCCTTATAAAACACTATCTCAATATCTTTATCGTTAAAAGACATGGATTTTCTGTCTGGAAAATAAGCTATGATACTTCCTACTTTAGTACACGTTTCCCTAAACGAAGATATTGAATCGTTTGTTACAACTCCGATTATTAAGGCGTCTTTAGTAGGCCGCATCATTTGATGATGTGTAGAAGTCGCTTGAAAATACTCTTTCTTATGTATATCAAAAACAGTGTGTGTTCCATTGATAGCGTGGTTCTTTATGTGTTGCCACATCTTTCCCCCGCACATTACGTTTAAAAACTGCCCTCCACGACATATTCCAGCCATAGGAATATTGTTTTTCAATGCTAAATTAAAAAGAAGCTGTTCTTTCTTATCTCTATTTACATTTGAGCGTGTTTCAGGGTGCAATTCTTCCCCGTATAAATACGGAGAAACATCTTCTCCGCCTGTAAACTGTATTAAATCGGCTTTTATCATAGTGTCTACAATCTCCCAACCGTTTCCTTTAAACATTTGGGAATATTCTTCAGAATACCCGATTATATAAACAGTTGGTTTAGTCATTTCTATTTTCCTAAATTAACCTTTAACATATCTGGAAGCCATTTATCCATGTTTTCTTTAACAAAAACCAATGATTCTACATCTTTTTCTCCCCACAAAAGTTTAGTCTTATTGATTTTATTTATAAATTTCTTATTTATCGAAATTCTCAAACCTTCTTTGTTCTCCTCCCTAAAAAGGCGCATCATCGGATAAAAATTCAACTTACCATAATACATAGAAATGTATTCTTGATTTAATTTTTTATTCATAAAGTTTCTTAAAACTGTTCTATTTAAATCTTTGTTTTCCATGAAATAGTGGGCATTACATATATAGTCTGTAAAAAAATATTCCTTATTACTTAAAGAAAAAGAATGTGCAAGAAATAATGCAGCATCTTTATTAATATAGTCTTTGAATTTATACCAAATTTTAATTATTTCAGAAAATTCTCCGATATATCTTACTGCTGTTGCGGCTTGTACCACAAAATTAGCCGGATAGTGGGTATGAAATATAGCGCCACCTGATATAATTTCTTTAGGGTCTTTTGTAACGAAAACGTCACTAAATATACTATCGTTTACTAACCAATATAGGTAAGTAATAGCCTTGTTGAGATAGGTTTTTGATCCTTCAAATAATAATTCTTTTGACTTTCTGCTTAAAGACCAGTCAATAAAAAATATAACTTTTTTATCCCCTATTGTAAAATATTTTAAATTTGCATAACACGGACTATTGAGACTATCTCTTGTTTCTTTGTTTTCTAAGACAATAACGTAGTTATTTAAACTGCCCTTATCGCTTGTTTCAGTATAATTTTTAATATATTGTCTTTTTTCTTCCGCCTTGAAATAAAGGTCTTCTGATATTTTCAAAGGAAGATAGGTCATTATTTTTCTCGTTGTTGGTGCCCATTGAGGGAATTGAACCCACACAGCCAAAAGGCTACAAGATTTTAAATCTTGCGCGTCTACCTATTCCGCCAAATGGGCTTTATTTCGGGCTAATGATAAAATTGTCATTGTATTTCTAATCATCCAGGCACAGTCTCTTAGTTCTATAATAGGTGTATGTCCTTCAGCACCTAAAGCTAATAATAGTTCTAAAGAATAACCTAAAGCTTTCATTGCATCATTAGTATTATGAAGAAAACTGATTTTATTCATATAGTTTCCCTATCTACATTTTGCATTATATAAATGATCGTTAATTAAACTAACATGGTCCGATGTTACATTAACAGTCCTTCCGCCATATGGAGTATTAGGAATAACGAATAAAGCACTATCTTTATATGTCCATCCCATCAATCTCCAACCAGCAGGTTCTCCTATTTTTTGCCAATATCTTTTTTCTTCTAAAGCAATAGCAAGTTCTTTTTTGGAAACTTTACTCATATCTTTATCCCTTTTATCTACTATTCTTTTATTGGATAATATACTCGTATTACTTTATGTACGGTAATTGGTGCCTCGTCAAATATACCCCATCTATCTCTTAAATCAGCTATTAAGTCATCATCGCTCATTTTTGGTTCAATACGGAAAAAATAAACATCGTCATCTGCTTCTACAAGCCAACCCTTTGTAGTGTGAGGTTTTGGATCAATTGTACGAGGTATCGGTGATGAAATATGTTTTGAAAACCATTTCATATTGGATTACCTTTCTCTGGAAATTCCTATTTAATCAGAATATCGAAATTAACCCCTTCTCGTATAATACAAAACTGATCGCCCCCATTAGCTGCTACTAATGTCCATGTTCTTCCGGCTCCCCCATAAAAGAAACGATATGTCCCGTCTCTTTCTTGCCAAGCAAGAATAGGGGCTTCTCTTACTTCTCTAACCGCCTTATCTACTGCCTCAAAAGGGCCGCAAAGAGAAATTTCTGCCGAGTAAGCAGAAACAGAAAGCGCGGTACTTAATACCGCTCCGAGCAAAAAGGGCGCATTTGATTTTCTCCTACTGGAATTTTTCCATTAACAATCCTACTCTATCTTATCTTGACTAGGATTACTCCATTCTTCGTATGTCATTTCTTCCCAAATTTTTACCATCCCCAGATAAAATTGTTTCACTTCTTCCTTTGCCTGTTTAAAAGAAAGCCCGTGTTTTGGGTCGGTTCCAAAACAACCGTTCCCATCTTCATAGACTTCTCTACAAAAATGATAATCTATATTGGCGCCGTTCCTGTCATAGGAAACATCAAAGCGTCCTTGATCCTTTTCCATTTTTTCTTCCTTATGGAAAATAAGATAGTTACAGGCCGGACGAAGTAAAGACTACCTCGCGCCGTTCCCCACAGTCTCACCACTTTAATCAAAGGTAGGTGACACCATCTAAGTATACCGCGCTACCTGTAAGATTGGTAAATGCGACAGCACTTCTTTTTAGAAATGCCCATGCCACGAAGGCTGTACCTTAGGTAGTATTTTATTCTTTCCGGTTGTTATCGCCGGATGTCTTTCGATACGCGGTACATGTTAAGCTACTAAACCAGCGTCAGGAACCTATATATTTTAGCGGTTCCACGGGCCGGAAATTAAACTTCCGGGTTCCTGTTACAAGGCGAACGATTTACGGCGGCGCCAAATAGAATTAGCTGTGTAACCAACTAATTCTTTTTTGTCGTTCCTATAAACCCGCTTGACGCTGGCTAAGTAGCTTAACACCTAGCTCCATGTTGACCGGCAAGTTCTCACGACCCGAATTAGGCCGCGATAGCCTGATCTTCCTCGACGATATCCGTATTTCCCTCCTCCGCCGGAGCTTCCTCCGCCGGAACTTCCTTATATTCCGCCATGATCGTCTCGACCACAGCAATCGCTTCGTCGGCGGCGTTGACAGCCGCCATAGCCTTAGCATCGCTCGGATTGTACCGGTCCTTGCGGAACTTGTGCGCCGTCGCCTTTAGCGCCTTCACCACGTCATCGAACACGAAAGTCACTTGCTCCGTATTCGGGATTGCCTCCCAAAACGGCTTTGCATTGGCACCCTTGAGATCGAAGGGCACCGCTTCCGGCCCCTTGTCCTTCAAGAGCTTGTTCTCGATGAGAATGACCGGCGCATACTTCGCCAGCCACTTCACGAAGGCGACACGCCGAACGTAATTCTTCGGCATGACGTCGTAAAGCTCCTGGCAATACACCAGATCGCCATGAGCCTCGAAATGGGCGATGGCCGCTTCCGAAAGTGAGCGAGCCAGTCCCATGCTTTTCGCCGTCAGCGCCTTAAACGCCTTCAGCGTCTTAGTCCAAGTATTCCTGTCCATGTTAACCCTTTCTCTATGCCGGTCAACATGGAGCTAGGCGTTGCTTTCTAGCCTGAATTAGTGGGGCGTGGAAAATAGTTGATATTTCCCGGCTGGTGTCCTATGCCGTTTACGGCGAGACAATCCCCTAGCTCTTTTGCGTCCCACTAATACAAGCTAGAAAGCGCGAACAACTTTGTTAGATAATCGACTGTCCATCTAGAGCTATCTAAAGCGATAGCAACAAAGCGCATGAAGAAGGCGCGCTATGCCACCACCGGCTTACAAAGTAACCCGTGATAGCGGATTATCTCAATCCCTTGGCCCCGAAGTAAATTGCCAGTAGGTTCGGGGATGGGCAATCTATGGCGCTTGCCATATTGGCTTTACGCAAGGCACTAATCTAGTGACCCCTTGCCACCATAACAAAGTTTATGTAGCGTTCTATTAAAAACGCTCCTAGTACGCTAGGCTAGGCTATAACAGCGCGGAATAAAGCGCCGTGCTGCTATAGGCTAGGCTAGGACCAACGCTTCTCTATGCGCGGCCTTTCCGCCGCCGTATCATCCGGCGCTGGCCTTGGCATTACGTAACGATATAGCCCTTCAATCGGCCCCCTAGCGCGCTTGCCAGGATAGTCTATGAAAGGCCGCTTAACGTGAGGCGTTCTTGCGTTCCGACAAGCGATAGCACGTTCGATTGCCCGCCGGACTTGCAAAGCGCGCCTTTCGCGCTTGCCAATCCTCATATCCTTTTCTCCTGCCAGGTGTCTAGGTCCGGCGCTGGTCTTCTTGCCGGACTTTTAGTGTTATCGAGCCTACCACAATCCGATAGGCTTGTCAAGAGATTTCTTTTCGCCAGTCCCGAACCGGATCTTGCTTTGCCAGTCCGAATTGATGCCAAGAGAGTACCATAAGCCTTTTCCGATAGCAAGATAATTCTTTCTTTTAATATCAATAGGTTAACCGCTTTGTTAGGTATATTCTAATGTTAACCATTGAGAATGATTATTAGGATCATTCTAATTAGAACAATAAGAGAACATAGAACATATGGGGAACAGATTATGACATTTTGGCCTTAATTAGTTTTTCAACCTTTAGTGTATTGACAAGGCATGGGCTGTTATGGAATGGTGCACTCCGCCGCACAACGCGGCAGGAAGGGAAACTTCAAATGAATGAGCGTAATCAGATACTTGCAAGGCTTAATGCGGAACGGGAACAGTCCGACCGCGAAGATCGGGACGTGGCGCTTCACGACTTGCTGATTGCCAGCGCCGACCCCTCGCCTGTTGCCTTGGCAATTCAACTGGCGCAGTCGCACAAGCGTCAGTTGATTAAGGTTGCCACCATGACCCGGCCGGACTTCGACGATGGAAGCGTTGAATGTCGAGAGGGCGTCATTCGCCACAAGCCGGACGTGCTGCACTCTCCGCGTTCCCTGCCCGAATGGAAGCCTCCGGTCTATCTTGCGACGGCGAGCGAGATTGAAGCCGATATTTGGCAATCGAAGCATAGGGCCAATAAGGCGCAAGCGGCGGTAAAGCCTGTGTCTAGAGCGTTCTCCCTGATGCTCGCAAAGGCGGGGATTGCGGCTTAGCCTAGCTTACAGGGTAGGAGTCTAAGGCGCCTTAGACGGCGCCTTTCGCTTGCCCGGAGAGTGTTACCAGGGAACATGAATAGGCTGTAACAAAAGTAGCCTTTCCCCTCTCCTCTCCTCAATCCTCAAGGTGGCAACCCTAGAGCATCCTCTAACATGCCCCTAGGAGCCTCTAGGATGAGGCTACAGGCACCATCTACCCTATCCCTGCTACTACCCTAGCCTGAAGGTGTCCTATCGCTTGTAGGCGCATCCTAGAGCGATTGGTGGCATAAGGGCTGAAATCAGCCGTTGTTCTTGATTTGTCCTAGCGCACAAGCGAGTTCGGGGGGTGCGTACCCCTTACACGTATACGTACCCCTCCTGTACAAACAGACCTAAAAAGTACAATATAAAATTATTTTTTATATATCTTGTCACAAATCTTATTATTTCTAGTATACTACATATGTAGATGTATTAGGTAGTAAGAAAGAAGACCGAGTATTATAATTCTTATTAATATCGAGTATATATTGATAGATCGAGTATTATACAAACAGTTATATTAGGGGAAACACTATGAGGCTTCAAAGCAGCCATCGTCATATAGATCGAGTGGAAATTGCTCGGCATATATTAAGAGCGGGTTTCCCCTCTGCTCTTAAGAAGATGTCTTGAGCAGCCCGCTTAAGTCGGAATCCCGACAGTGTGGGGGAGCGGGATAAAAATACCCCCACCCTCTTTTAATAATGGATAAAGAGCTATGAATCCAGGGGTTAAAGATAGATATAAACGCCTTGTCCATTTCTATTTCATGTCTGATTTTAATAAAAAAGAGGCAATGAAGAAGGCGGGATATAAAAGTAAATCGAAGGGCCGTGTACAAGAACTCTTCTCCCATCCCTTCGTTATTGCTGAAATAGAGAGACAGAGACAGAGAGTGGAAAAGAAATACGAATTAACTAGAGACTGGATTGTTAAGCGCCTGATGGTATTGGCTGATTCCAATATTGTATTAGGGAAGTTCAAGAAGGTTAATGAAGATGGAAGTCTTTATTGGGATTTCTCTGGGGCTACAGAAGCAGAGTTAGGTGTTATTAACGGTATTTCCACTGACATTTATACAGAGGGTAGGGGACTTAGTAAAAGGAAAGTGAAGAAGTTCGGTCTTGTCATCACCGATCCTAAAGCTGCTTTAGATAGTCTTGCTCGAATACAAGGGCTATTTAACGATAAGATGACAGTGCAGGGAGAGCTTTCTATTATGGAAAGGCTTTCTAAGGGAAGAGAACGAGTTTCAGAAGAACTTTCAGAGGAGATTTCGAAGAAAGTTCCTATAGAGGAAAAGAAATAACATGCGCTTTATTTTCGCTTCATTATTTGCATTAATGCTTTCAGCGGCTATTCCTGTATATGCTGGCGTACCTCCTGATCTTCGTAATATTCCGGTATGCGAAACATTGAATATGACGAAAGACCGTTTAGCTAAAGATAAGGTGGTTCTTATTCGCACTCTCGAAGGGGATGCGGCACAGGTATTTTTAGGTAAGCTTATTACTAAGTTCGGCCCTCCTCCTGCTCCTGTCCCCAACCCTTTCTTTGCGTTCTTTATGCAAGAAGGTAACGATAAGTTGGTCGGTGTTCAGGTGTATGTTGATGGCTGTGCTACATATAGGTTTACGTTTAGTCCTGAAAACTTAAAGCGTTTAGAGGCTAGTTATAATCTATATGAAATAGATATTTAATCGAATGTCTTCTCCCGACGGAATGTTAGCAGATGCTCTGTCTCGGTTCTATGCCGACCCTCTGGGTTATGTAATGTTTAATTGGGAGTGGAACAGTGAGCGGTCTATACAGCTTGTTCCTCTCCCTGAAAAATACAAGAATAGGTTTCCTAATTGCCAATATGGGCCTGATGCTTGGGCTTGTGAATTTCTAGATGAATTAGGAAGCAAAATAAAAGAAAATAGATTTGATGGGCATACACCTGTCCCTGCTATTAAATGTGCTACAGCTAGTGGGCATGGTATCGGTAAGAGTGCCTTAGTCGCATGGCTTGTTAAGTTCATATTAGATACACGCCCCTTGTCCGTAGGAACTGTTACAGCTAATACGGCAGAGCAGCTTAAAGTGAAGACATGGGCGGAAGTGGGGAAGTGGCATCACTTGTCGTTAACAAGAGATTGGTTTCATTATTCCTCTGGAAGAGGGGCTATGAGCCTTGTCTACAAAGACAGAAATTTAAAATGGCGATGTGATGCTCAAACTTGTAAAGAAGAGAATTCAGAGGCTTTTGCTGGACAACATAGCCCCACCGCTACTTCCTTCTACATCTTCGACGAAGCCTCTAATATCCCAGAAAAGATATATGAGGTTCGAGAAGGGGGTTTGTCCGATGGGGAACCTATGGTATTCGACTTTGGAAACCCCACAAGGAACACTGGAAGTTTCTTCGAGAATTGTGTTGGCAGATTTAAGCACCGCTACACTGTTCGTTGCATCGACTCCCGTTCCGTTGCCATCACTAACAAATTAAAACATGCAGAAGACATTGAAGATTACGGGCTTGATAGCGACTATGTAAAGGTGAGGATACTTGGGCAGTTCCCTTCTATGGGAAATGTTCAGTACATCCCTACGGCTGCTGTCGAAGCTGCTATGCTTAGAGATACATATATTGGGGCATTTGATCCGTTAGTATTGGGCGTAGATGTTGCTAGGTTCGGTGACAATGACACAGTTATATATCCTCGTATTGGGAATGATGCTCGTTCTTGGCCTATTGACAGGTATAATGGTCTTGATGTTGTAGCGGTCGTAGATAGGATAGCAGAAAAGATTCAGGGGTTTAAGGGACTTAATAAACCGATCCAAGCTGTATTCGTAGATGGTGGCGGTATTGGTGGCGGTGTAGTGGATGTGTTAAGGCGTTTAAATTATCCCGTATACGATGTTGGTTTCGGTAACACTCCTACTAATCGTTCCACATATAGGTTTAAGGGAGATGAAATATGGGGAAGGATGAAAGAAGCTATAGAAACTTCTCTTATGCTTCCTACAACTAGTATGAAAAATGCTTTAGACTTGAAAGCCCAATTAACGCAGAGGGAATACGGATATACGGATGTTGGGCATAAAATATCCTTAGAGAGAAAGAAGGATATGGCGGAAAGGGGAGTAGGAAGTCCCGATGTGGCCGATGCTCTTGCTCTTACATTCGCATTAGATGTGCATATTCCCGATCCTAGACACAAAACTCTTTCTCAAGTTCTTTCAGACTACGATCCGTTACAACCAAGTTTTTAGATAGGAAATATAAATGGCTCTAGTTACGCCTACATTAGTGACAATACCACAAGGATATATACACACCTGGGCTATGTTGACAGCCGATGTTGAAGGGGTGGCTATAGCAATTCCTGGTGCTTCTGACAAGTGTATTCAATTCTTTGGTACTAATTGGGGAGCGGCTACAATAGCAGTACAGGGGTCTAATGATGGCACTAATTTCGTTGCCCTCACTGATCCTCAGGGAAACGCTCTTAGCAAAACCGCTGATGCTATAGAACAGATTCTAGAGAACCCTCGTTTTCTTCGTGTATATTTAACAGTGGCAGGGACGGCAGCAGTTATCTCTGCTATTTTGTATTCTCGTAGTAAATAGGAAATAGAAATGAGTACAGCTAAACAAGTGGGTGAGGCGGTTAAGCATTTAGCCAAGCATTATAAAGCTGTTATTGATATGGGAGAGTTCTTGGAGGGTATAGGCGATTTAGATGCCCAGGTTGTCGAGATGCAGAAGGCTGTTATTAAAGCACAATACGACAAGGATGCTGCTTTAATGGCTAAAGGTATAGCAGAGAACGGTATGGCGGCGGCTAAGAAGGCATTGGAAGATGTAAAAGTTGCGGCTGTACAGGCAGAAAAAGATGTAAAGGAAGCGTTGAATAAGTTGATTGCAGGGGCAAAAGCCGAAGCATTAGAGATTGTTAATTATGCTGAAGGTAGGAAACAGGCTCTTCTTAATCAGATAGAAGAGCAGACGACAGAGCATAATGTCTGGATGACAGACGCTAAACACGAAGAAGATGTTTTAAGGGGGCGTATTGCAGATTTGAAGAGAGAGATGGAAGCTCTTAAGGCGAGATTAAGTTAATGATTGCTGATACTAAGCGTTGTCAGACTTATATTAACGAATTGGCCAAACAAGCAATTGTTATTAGAACTGCAGTTGCCGTTGCAAAAACTATGAGAGATAAATTTATGAGGGCAGTACCGATAACTACAGGTACTTGCCTTGAAGGTAATGAGACGAAAATTTCGACAGCACTGGACATGCTCGATATTGCAGTTAACAGTCCGTTATGGGTAAGGCTGATTGCTGCTAGTGTTCCTTCGCATGAGGGGAAGGCTTTATAATGGCTACGGGCAATACGCTTTGTGTTTTTACACCATTACAAAATGAACCAGCCGCTACTAATATGGCTACTATTGATACTCGGAATGGTCATTTCGTTCTTGATTTTGATGATACGACTGGTGAAACGGCGTTTTTCAAAGGCGTCCTCCCTCGCCACTACGCAGCGGGGGGTATCACCGTCTATGTCCATGCCTCGCTCACATCGGCGGTCACGGGCACCCTTGGTTGGCTAGTCGCGTTCGAGCGCGTATCGGATAGCATCCAGGACATCGACGCTGACGGGTTTGCGGCGGATACGACCATCACGGCAGCGACGGTGCCGGGGACGAGCGGGCATGTCTCCATCCTTAATGCCGCGATGGCAAATGGCGCGGCAATAGATAGTATTGCAGTTGGGGAAGGTTTCCGTTTAAGAATAACTCGTAATGTAGCGGGTGATAGTGCAGTAGGAGATGCGGAATTGTGGGCCGTTGAGTTGAAGGAAACTTAATCCGTGGCGCGGACCTTCGACAACAACGCTGCGAACTACTTAAGCAAGACCTCTGCTGCGGTAACTGCAGTGCCCCTGACGATTGCGGCGTGGGTGAACAGGAGTACATTTACTACTAGCGATGTGATCTTAGCTATTAATAATTCGGTCGCAGACGAGTCCCACTTCAAACTCGTTATTCTAGCTTCTGATGTTGTATCGGCTCGCACCAAATCTGCTCTTGCCGGTGGCTCCGGCGCGAACACAACCACGACTATAACGGCAACAGGTTGGAACCATTGTTGTGGCGTGTTTCGTTCAGCGACAAGCCGAGACGCTTATCTGAACGGAGGGGGGAAAGGATCGAACGCGTCAGATATAACGCCCCTACTTCTCGACCGGATGTATATTGGTGCTACAGATGCGGGGACCGATCCTTTCGACGGTGGTATTTGTGAAGTAGCTCTCTATAATATCGCTTTGTCCGATGCCGAAGTAGCGCTTCTCGCCAAGCCCGTGTCGCCGCTTTTTGTACGCCCCGAGGGCTTGGTGGCCTACTGGCCGATCATGGGGCGCTATTCGCCTGAGATCGACATTGTGGGCGGCTTCCACATGACGGTGAACGGGACGCTGGCACAGTTGAACCATCCGCGTATATACCACCCGAGCGGACCGGCGTTCTTGATGCACGTTCCTGTAGGAACGACAACAATCGAAGGAGAAGGGTTGTCTGTTGGAATTAGTACAGTAACAGGGATTGGTGCAGCATTTTTTATTACAGTGGGAGATAGTAGCGGTGTAGCTGTTGCTACAGGAGTTGCTACAGTTTTTAGTTTAGCTAATGGATTGAGTGCCGGTATTGCTGAAGTATTAGCTCTTAGTAGTAATACTTTTATTGGTGTCGGAAGTAGTAGTGGTATTGCTGATATAACAGGAATAGCTTCGGCAATAGCTACTGCTATCGGGTTATCGGAAGGACAAGCAGTAGCATTAAGTATTGGGGAAGATATAGCGGTTGTATCTCTTGATGGAGAATTTATTGTTATTCGTTGTCGTCGTAGGGGCAGGAGATAATAGTGTCTAAAAGTAATACCTTTGAAAACGACTTAATGCTTTTGTTATTTAATAATACAGCGATTGCCGATATTGGCGATGCAGCCGGACTTAGGGCTACAACTACAGCAGGGAGTCTTTGGTGGAGCTTACATACTGCTGATCCAGGAGAAGCTGGTACTGCTATTACGAGTGAGACGGCTTATACTGGTTATGTTCGTATTGCTGGTGCGAGATCGGGAGCGGGATTTGTAGTTACTGCTAATAGTGTTTCACCAGGAGCTAATGTAGACTTTGGAGAATGTACCGCTGCGGCTGGCGGGCCTATTACGCATTTTGGTATTGTTAATACAGCAAGTGGTGCAGGAAAACTTCTTTATTCAGGAACTGTAACACCTAATATCACTATGGCTGTTGGTGTTATACCGAGACTTAAAACTACATCTACTATTACGGAAGATTAACAATGGGTATGTTATTTGGTGGCCCTAATATGCCAAAACCTCCTGCGCTTCCTTTGCCAGCCGCTCCTCCTCCGATTATTTCCGATGCGGCGGTAACAGGGGCTAGGACAAGACAGGCTGCATTGGCAGCGTTAGCGGGAGGAAGAGGTTCTATTCTCACTTCCGCGCAAGGGTTATTTGGTGCCTCTACAACTAAGAAATCGTTATTGGGGCAGTAATGGTCGATCAGTATAAAAGAGACTACTTTCATCGCCGTGTAAGTGCTATGACGGTAGAGAGGCAAAGTTTCATCTCTCACTATAAAGAGTTGGCAGAGTTTATTCAGCCCAGGCGTGGAAGATTCTTTATATCGGATAGGAATAAAGGGGACAGGCGATATAGCAGTATTATAAATAGTAAAGCTACACAAGCCCATCGTATAGCTCGTTCAGGTATGCTTGCCGGTACGATGTCTCCTGCTCGTCCTTGGTTTGCTCTTGAAACACCTGATCCCGATATGATGGAAAGGTCTTCGGTTAAAGAGTGGCTATATAAGGTTGAATTGATCTTACGTGCTATTTTCAATCAGAGCAACTTCTATAATATGGCTCCTGTACTCTTAGGAGAGTTATTATTATTTGGTACAGGAGCAATGTCACAAGTAGATGATTTCGAGAATGTTGCCCGTTTTTATACGCATACAGCGGGAAGTTATATGATAGGGCAGAATGAAAAACTTGAAATTGATACGCTTGTGAGAGAGTTTGAATGGACGGTAAATCAGATAGTAGAGGAGTTTGGGTTAGAGAATGTCAGTGTATTTGTCAAGGATCAATACGATAGAGGAAATTATAATATTTGGACACCGGTTACACATTTTATTGAACCCAATCCTGATGCTGACAAGAGAAAACCATTAAGTCGGTTTAAACCGTTTCGTTCTGTTTATTATGAACCGGGGAATTTAGATAAGAATAAATTTTTAAGAGAGTCTGGTTTCGATGTTTTTCCTGCTTATTGTCCTCGTTGGGATGTAACAGGAGAAGATGTTTATGGTACGGATTGCCCAGCTATGACAGCCCTTGGGGATATTAAGGGGCTTCAGATTGAAGAGAAGCGTAAGGCCCAAGCTATTGATAAGATGGTTAATCCTCCGTTAAAGGGACCGGCTTCCTTAAGGAATGTATCGGTATCTAGTCTTCCGGGCAGTCTTACAATTTACGACAGCGACCCACAAAGGGAAGTATTGCAACCTCTTTATGTGGTTAATCCGCAACTTCAAGAACTTCGTGCTGATATTCAGGCTGTAGAACGTCGTATAGATACGGCTTTTTATGTAGACCTGTTTCTAGCCATTTCACAGATTGAAGGTATTCAACCTAGAAACGA
>ERZ1292623.2020-Hain-H51-01um-R1-2020-length-18748-cov-11_pt1 | contig 18748 bp, 16 predicted proteins | sample MGYA00564398_ERZ1292623 | MGnify/ENA primary metagenome ERZ1292623 (study PRJEB36523, sample SAMEA6512633) | groundwater metagenome | collected 2019-01-07 | study: AquaDiva: Metagenomics assemblies of 32 groundwater samples | reverse complement strand
TTATTTTAAATCAAAAATAATAATGAAAAACAATCAAAACAATAAAATTAAAGAAATTAAATTACAGGCATTTGGCGGTCCGCCGTTCGGCGGTTTATTTGTTGGAGAAGGGATGAAAAATATACCGTTTCCCATCAAAAGATTTTACTTTATTAATAATTTAACCAATCCAGACACCGTTAGAGGTAATCATGCTCATAAGAAATTAGAACAGGTTATTTTTTGCGTAAACGGCTTTTTTGAACTGAAGTTGGATGACGGTTATAAAAAATGGAGCGTATTAATGGAAAATCCTTCCACGGGAGTTTATTTAAAAAATAAGATTTGGCACTCTATGGCTAAATTTTCTCCGAACTGCGTTATTTTAGTTGTGGCAAATGATTATTATAATGAAGACGACTATATCCGCAATTATGAAGATTTTTTGGAATATGTAAAAAACCAGCGGTAAAATGGAAAAAGAAGTGTATAAAAAAATGTATGAAAGAGAAGACAGTTTTTGGTGGCATGATGGAATGAAAAAAATAATAATGATGCTTCTTGACGCTCATTTCATGAATTTCAGAAATAATAATATTTTAGATGCCGGTTGCGGAACCGGAGGAATGCTTAAGACACTTTCTCATTACGGGAATGTTTTTGGCGTTGACGCTTCCGATGACGCTGTTTTTTACTCTAAGCGAAGGAATATCGGCAAAATAATCAAAGCGGAAGCGGAATCTTTGCCTTTTGACGGTTCTTTTTTTGATCTTATCGCGTGTTTTGACGTACTATACCATAATTCCGTAAAATCTGACATAAAAGCTCTCGAAGAATTTAAAAGAGTGTTAAAGAAAGGCGGAATTTTATTGATTCGCGAGCCGGCATTTGACTGGCTCCGTGGAAATATTGATAAAATAATGTGGACCAAACATCGTTACCATAAAAATGAATTGGTAAAAAAACTTGAGAATCAAGGATTCGCAGTTTTAAAGATTTCTTACGCCAATTTTTTTCTTTTTCCTTTAGTTCTTCCATTCAGATTATTGGAAACATTATTTAAAAAAACATCAATAGAGAATTTATTTGCAAGTAATTTTTTATTGAATTCCATTTTGAGACAATTTCTATATTTAGAAGCCCGATTATTAAAATTCGTAAATTTTCCTTTTGGTTCATCCGTATATTGCTTGGCAAAGAAAAAATAATATCAAAATATAATGATTCCGTTTACAGATTTTACCCGCGAATATAAGGCGATTAAAAAAGAAATTAATGGCGCCATAAATCGCGTTTTGAATCGCGGCTGGTTTGTTTTGGGGCCGGAAGTTGAAAATTTTGAAAAAAAATTCGCGCGTTACGTCGGCGTAAAATATTGCGTTGGCGTTAATTCCGGCACCGACGCTTTGTATCTTAGTTTGTTATGCGCCGGAATTAGGAAGGACGATGAGGTGATAATTCCCGTAAATACCGCATTGCCGACGGCAATGGCCGTAATAATGAGCGGAGCCAAACCGGTTTTTATTGATTGTGATGAGTTATTTTTGCTTGATATAAAAAGCATTCCTCGTTTAATAAACAAGAAGACGAAAGCAATAATGCCGGTGCATCTTTACGGTCAAACATGCGATATGGAAAAATTAAAAAAGACAGCGCGAACAAATAATCTTATTTTAATAGAAGATTGCGCTCAAGCCGGAGGAGCAGGTTGGCGCGGTAAAAAAGTCGGAAGTTTTGGAGATTTTGGCTGTTTTAGTTTTTATCCCACGAAAAATCTGGGAGCTTACGGAGACGGCGGTGCGATCACAACAAATAATAAAATTTATTATGAAAAATTACTGGCGATGCGTTTTTACGGACAGGCGGATCGCGCGAAGTGTTTAATGTTTGGCGTAAACAGCCGACTTGATGAAATTCAAGCAGCCATATTAAGCGTTAAACTTAAACATCTTGATGTTTGGAATAAAAAGAGGCAAGAGATGGCAATGTTTTACAGAAAATCAATAACCAACCAAGATATTATTTTGCCGCCGCAAAAAAACAGGCAAGAACATATTTATCATCTTTTTGTTGTTAGAGTTAAAAACAGGGAAGCAATAATCAAAATCTTAAAAGACAACGGCATTCAAACTCTTATTCATTATCCAATGATACTTTCACAGCATCCATTTTTAAAAAAATACGCCAATGGTTTGTTTCCTCGGGCAAAAACTTATGAATCAGAAATACTTTCTTTGCCAATGCATCCTTTTTTAAAAAAACAAGAAATAAAGAAGATCGCGGAGGTTTTAAATAAAATAAAGTGAAAATAAAAAATTATTTTCAAAATAATTATTTGGCGATTTTAACGGCTTTTTTAGTCGGATTTATTTATCTGGCGCCGAATATATTTTTTATTTTGTCATTGGGAGATGATTATCAAGGGATTCCGATGATGCAGACGCAAAACGAGGATTTTTATCTGGCAAGAATTCAAGAGATTATAGATGGGCATCCGCTGGTCGCGTCCCACGGGCTTTATGAGTATAAAGATCAGTGGCCGACCGCGCCGCCGACCGGCGAGTTTTTTTACGCGCTTCCCAGTCTTTTGTTCGATGTTTCGTCGGTTAATGTTCTGATCGCGAGCCGGTTTGTTTTGCCGTTCATTTTGTTTCTTTTGATATATTTTTTAATCCAAAAATTGACTAATGATCAGGAATTATTCTCAAATAAAATTAACGCCATTGCCGGCGCGCTTTTCATCACTTTAGGGTATGATTTAGTGGATTATCGCGGAATTTTTAACCTTTTATTTAGCGGGGATTCTGCCCGAGGAGGTTTTTTGCTTTGGGCGAGGCCGGTTAACCCGATTTTAGGCGCCATTTTTTTGTTCGCGTTTTTATTTTTCGTCAGACAAATTGTCCAAAAAACTAAAAAGCAAAAATTGACTGTATTTTTTGCCTCATTTTTTTTGGCGTTAATGTTTGCCAGTTATTTTTTCAGCTGGGGAATTGCTTTATCCGTCGCGGCGATTCTTATTTTGATTTATCTCCTTAAAAAAGAGTTTAAGACGACCGGGAATTTAATATTCGTTGTTTTATTTGCTTTCGTCTTAGCGTTGCCTTATTGGTATCTTATTTTACAATCAAGCCAGAGCGAATGGTACGAAGAATCTTTATTAAGAAGCGGCTTGTTTTATACGCATTATCCTCTGTTTAATAAGCTGATGCTCGCGGTTTTGGCTTTTTATATTATTTTGGTTTCTTTTCAAATTTTGAAGCACAAAAAATCCAAGCCGAATTTAGCTAATGAAGAATCTATTTTTCATTTTCAAGATTGGCACTTGTTTTGTCTGGCTTTTATTTTAGGATCTCTTTGGGCATACAGCCAGCAGATTATTACCGGTCGGACGGTTTGGCCGTATCATTTCGTGCAATATACTATCCCCCTAGCTATCATCGTCTTAATGGCTTTGTTTTATAATATTATCAAAAAAGAATCGCTGTATTTGTGGAGAATTGGAATTTTTGTAATCATCTTTGCGTCTTTAACGATCGGCATCTATACTCAAGCAAATACTTATCAAAAATCTTATTCTCGTTATACTGAAAACCAGTCTTACGCCAAGATTTTTGATTGGCTTAACGACAAGGAAAAAGATTGCGTCGTGCTGGTCAGAAAAAGCAACGCGAAAGAATCTAAACTGGATAATTTGATTCCCGCTTTTACTCATTGCAATACTTATGCGTCTTCTTGGGTTTATACTTTAATGTCCAGCGAACGCCCGCAATTTAATTACGCGATTGTTTTGCGCCTTAACGGCGTAAAAGGCGAAGAAATAGATCAATATTTGATTGAGAATAAGAATCAGGCCGGTGGATATTTATTTTCCAATTGGCTGGGTTTGTATAATTATCCGGCTAAAGATTTTCCGGATTTTTCCGACCTCTTATTGGAAGAGAGATTGAAAAAATTTCCGGAAGATTATCGAATATTTCTGAAAAAAGATTTTAAAGAAGAACTTGAAAAATATAAAATAGATTATATTTTATCAGTCGGTAAATTGGATAAAAACATAATCAATCAATTAAGGAATACAGAGTTGGCGTTTCAATTAAATGACTTATTTGTTTACAGTTTCGGCGATTAATTTTATTATAAATGAATTGATTTTAATCAGCGTAGAGTTATAATGTTTTTATCAATTATTACATCAGAATCGCAAAGATTTTGATAAGATTTTTTTAAAGAGTAAAAAATGAAAAAAAAAACAGCATTTATAACTGGGGTTGCTGGATTTCTCGGTAGTCATTTGGCGGACCGCCTTTTAAAAGAGGGGTGGAAATTAATCGGATGCGATAATCTTATAGGCGGATATCTTGATAATGTGCCTCCGGCAGTTGAATTTTACACTCATGACTGCGGGGACAGGGAAACCATGGTTAAAATTATGAGAGGCGTTGACGTGGTTTTTCATTGCGCTTGCACCGCTTATGAAGGTTTAAGCGTTTTTTCTCCGTATTTAGTGACTAGAAACACGTATGATATAACAATATCTGTTTTGTCGGCAGCCATAGCTAATAAGGTAAAACGTTTCGTGTTTTGTTCCAGTATGGCCCGATATGGCACGCAAGATAAGCTACCTTTTACCGAAGATATGAATCCGAAGCCGCAGGATCCTTATGGCATAGCGAAGTTGGCCGCGGAATATACTATTCAAAATTTATGCCAGCTCCATAAAATGGAATATGTGATTGCTGTGCCGCACAACATCATCGGTCCGCGCCAAAAATATGATGATCCTTACAGGAATGTCGCATCCATTATGATAAACCTTATGCTGCAAAATCGTCAGCCGGTGATTTACGGCGATGGAAATCAAAAAAGATGTTTTTCTTTTATAGACGACGTGGTGGAGCCGCTTTTTAAACTGGCAATTTCTAAACACGTGATTGGAGAAGTTATTAACATAGGCCCCGACGAAGAATTTATCACTATCAACGAACTTGCTCAAATTATTGCCCGCCAGCTTAATTTTTCTTTAAAGCCGATATATTTGTCTTCAAGACCTAGTGAGGTCAAACTGGCTTTGTGCAGCGCCCAAAAAGCCCGCGATCTTTTAAGTTATCGGCCATCGGTGACTTTGGAAAGCGGCATTCAGTCTATGATCTTTTATATCAAAGACCGCAAACCCAAACCATTTAGGTATCATCTTGATTTGGAAATCGTTTCCGATATTACGCCAAAAACCTGGAGAGATAAATTATTTTAAAGATTTTTATTATGTATAGAGGATTGCGCGTTTCAGTAGTTATGCCGGTTTATAACGAAAAAGAAAATGTGCGCAGCGCCATTGATTCTTTTTTGCTTCAGCCGTCGGTTGACGAGATTATAGCGGTTGACAATAATTCCACGGACGAGAGCGAACAGGAGATAAAAAAGACAAATGCCCGGTACGTTTTAGAAACTAAACAGGGATATGGCGCGGCTCTTCAGCGCGGGATGCGCGAAACGACCGGGGACTTAATTGTGACCACGGAGCCGGACGGCACATTTTTTGCCGAAGATATTGAAAAACTTTTGATTTATTCCCTTAATTTCAAGGTCGTATTTGGGACCAGAACATCTCAAGCGCTTATTTTGTCCAATGCTAATATGAAGTTTCCTTTAAGAATGGGAAATTGGGCAGTCGCGAAATTTTTAGAATTTTTATTTAACGGGCCGTCTTTTACAGATGTTGGCTGCACTTATAAGCTTATACATAGAACAGCTTACGAAAAAATAAAAGATAGTTTTACCGTTTTCGGCCCATGGTTTTCTCCGGAATTTATGATTCGGGTTTTACAAAATAACATATCCTGCGTTGAAATACCCGTGCATTATAAAGGCCGCGTCGGACAATCTAAGATCACCGGCAAGTTATCAAAAGCGATTTGGCTGGGTTTGCGTATGATGTGGTTTATTATTGCCGAAAGATTTTTATGGCGCCGATAGAAAAATTTGAAGAGAATTATTTTATAGTACGCTTGAAGCATAATCCTCGCCGGGCATTGGTGTGGAATGAAATTGCAAAATTTATCCAGCCGTATTTGCCTAAGGAAGGAAAGGTATTGGAACTCGGAGCCGGATATTGCGATTGGATTAATTCCACAAAAGCCGCGGTTCGTTTTGCCCTTGATAAATCTCCAATAGTATTGGAACACGCGGCTAGGGATGTGGAGGCCGCGGTTGGAGATGCGGCCGCTCTATCGCGTTTCAGTAATAATTCTTTTGACGCGATTTTGGCAAGTAATTTGTTTGAACATCTATCTGACGAAGAATTTAAATCATCTCTTTCTGAAGTCCGCAGGATTTTACGCCCGGGCGGAGTTTTAGCCGTGATACAGCCGAATTTTTATTATTCGTACCGGAATTATTTTGACGACTATACCCATAAAAAAATTTTTACGCATACTGGTTTTGCCGCGTTCTTGGAGGCGTTTGATTTTGAAATAGTTTATTTATTGAGTCGTTTCGTACCTTTTTCTTTTAGATCGGTTGGTTCTTTCCCAATCTTCAGATTTTTAGTCCGAGCGTACTTATATTCTCCGTGGAAACCGTTTGCAGGGCAGTTTTTGATTATTGCTAAAAAACATATCTAAAAAATGATTAATTTTTTTAAAAAATATAGAATCGAAATTTTTATTTTTTGTCTCACGGTTTTTATCCGGATGACATACGCATTCAGCATCCAGTCTTTTTTTGGCGAGGATGTTTTTTTATCTTATTCCGACGCTTTTATCTACGAAGTACTTGCTAAAAATATGGTTTCCAGCGGTGTTTTTAGCGAGGCATTAGTCGCTCCGGAATTGGTGCCTGACGCTATGCGGACGCCGGGTTACCCTATTTTTTTAGCCATATTTGAATATCTGAATGTTCCGCGTATTTTAATAATCTTTGCTCAAAACATTTTGGCCGGCATAATCGCCGTTTTAATTTATCGTTTGAGTCTCGGAATGTTTAACAGCCATTTGAGCGGTATTATTGCTTCTGCTTTTTATGCTTTTGATCCAACCGCGATTTATTGGACCAATCTGCTGATGTCTGACCAGTTTGCCGGCTTCTTTTTTATTCTCACCGTTTACCTTTTTTGGAAAAAAAAATACGCTTGGTCCGGAGTGGCACTCGGTATCACCGCTTTGATCCGGCCGATTTTTTTGTATTTAGCCCCAATTTTTTTACTGGCATTTATTTTTATAGATATTGAAAAATCTAAGAAAATAAAGGCCTTATTTTTTACTTTTTCCTTTTTAGCGGTTGTTTTTCCGTGGATGTTGAGAAATTACTTCCTTTTTGGCTCCTGGCAACTTTCAAGCAATGGCTGGATGGCCATACATTTTTTTACTTCAAGTGAATTTGCTTCAAAATATGGCATTACACATACCTGGCCTGAAACGCCTGAAGATTTTTATAATGTTTCGGGCGCGGATGAAACCGGTATTGTCGGTTCTACCATTGGGCCGAAAAGACAAACTCTTTATTATTATGAATTTTCAAACCAGCCATTTTACAAAAAATATTTTTTTAATTTGGTAAGGGCTCATCCTTTTGACTTTACCGTTTTTTCTTTAGAGTCGTCTTTTAAAACTTTCATCAAGGCGGATTACGACTATTTGATGAATCATGTTTTATTACCAGAAGCTCCTTGGGTTAAACCCATTGTCCGCCCGTTTATTATTTTTTCATACACTCTTTGGTATTTGATTTTGGCATTGGCGGTTGTGCCTATTTTTTACAAAAAACACAGATTTTGGACTGTTTTTATTCTTTCTTTTCCCGTCCTCAACGCTCTTCTTACCGGAGCGATAGGCGACGGCTCAAGTCAAGGCAGATACAATTTGCCTTTTCTGCCGTTTTTTCTTTTGCTTGGCGCGGCTGGAGTTTATGAATTATGGTTAAGGTTTCAGTCAAGAATAGGAAGTACGAATTGATTTTAAGCGGCATAGAGTTATAATATTTTTATCAATGATGGATAAAAACGCGAAAATATTTATAGCCGGGCATAGAGGTCTTGTCGGTTCGGCCATTAAGCGCCGCCTGGAATCTTTGGGATATAAAAATTTGATTTTTCGCACTCATCAAGAACTTGATTTGATTGATGCGCCGGCCGTTGCCGACTTTTTTAAAAAAGAAAAGCCGGATTATATTTTTCTGGCCGCGGCAAAAGTCGGAGGCATTATGGCTAACTTTACTTATTCGGCCGACTTTATTTATCAAAATTTAATGGTCCAGTCCAATGTTTTGCATCATGCCCATTTAAATAAAGTAAAAAAACTTTTGTTTTTGGGAAGTTCCTGCGTGTATCCCAGAGAAGCGCCTCAACCTATAAAAGAAGAGTATCTTTTAAGCCGGGGATTGGAAGAAACCAACAAATCATATGCCATCGCGAAAATAGCCGGCATAATTTCCTGCCAATCTTATAACCGCCAGTACGGCGCGAATTTTATCTCTGTCATGCCCACTAATCTTTACGGGCCAAACGACAATTATGATTTGGAAAATTCGCACGTGATCCCGGCACTTATCAGAAAATTTCACGAAGCCAAGATCGGCGGCAAAGACGAGGTTGTTCTTTGGGGCACGGGCAGCCCTAAAAGGGAATTTATGCATGTGGATGACATGGCTGACGCTTGCGTATTCCTGATGAATTATTATAATGAATCGGAAATAATTAACATCGGAACCGGTGAAGATATAACCATAAAAGATTTGGCGGAAATAGTAAAAGAAATAGTCGGTTTTCAAGGAAAAATAGTTTGGGATTCCTCCAAGCCGGACGGCACGCCCAGAAAATTGCTTGATGTAAACAAACTTCGTGCGCTTGGCTGGCGGCATAAAATCGAGTTGATTGACGGCTTGCGAAGCGTCTATGGATATTTTATTAAAAACATCCGCATCGTTTGAGATTTGATATGAGATGAAAATTTTTTTTATCGCCACAAAATTGAATTTCAATAAAGGCGGGTCAATGGTTGAAAACGATTTGACTTGCCGAAAAATGCGGGAGCTTGGCAATGAAATCACGATGCTGACGCTTTTTCCTGAACATAACGATTTTCCGCCGAATCTCATTTACCGGGTTATTGAGGAGCCAGTCGGCAAGCCAAGCCAGTTTAATATCCAGCGCGGAGTTTTTTGGCTAATGAAAAAATATGAAAATGAAGCCGATATTTTTTACATTGAAGGCCAAACTTTTTTTTACGGCGCCGGATTTTACCGGTGGTCGGGCGGGCGCAGGCCGGTTATCGCGTATTTCGTCCGCGAACAAGTTTCCTGGCCAGAAAATATTTCGGCATTTTTTTTCGAACCCAGATCCGACAATTCTTTATTTTATTCTCTTAAAAGAAAAATACGCCGGCTCATTGAGAAATATGTTTTTATGTATTTCGGTAATTTCTGCGATTTTTTAACATGGGGTTCTCCACTCCTCCTTGAGGAATATGAAGAATTCGGGCTCAAAACAAAAGGCAAAAGCATGATCATCGGCGACCCGTACCCATACGATGAAACAATGCGCAAATACGGCATTACTGAAAATTTTTATGCTGAAAGGAAAAGGAATGGCGATAAAGTCGTATTGTTTTACTCAAACCGAATGGAGCCCGGCAAGGGTTTTGACATTTTAATAAAAGCTTTTTCCAAAGTAAAAAATAAAGACAAATTTAGACTGGTGCTGGGCGGAGACGGTTCGGAAAGGCGATTTGTTGAGAGCGCGATCAAGGATTTGGATCTTGAGTGTTATGTGGAACTGCCGGGATGGATTCCCAAAGAGGAATTTCATAAATCGTTTCAGCAAGCCGATATTTTTATATATCCTCGCTGGCGTACCGCTCAGCCGTCTCTTGGTCTTGTGGAGGCAATGACTTTTGGATTACCCACCATTGTTCCGGCTCATACTGGCCTTAACTGGGTTGCCGGCAAAAGCGCTCTTACTTTTGAACTTGATAACATTGATGATCTGGCCGCCAAAATTGAACTTTTGGGGAGCAAGCCTGAAATGAGAAAAAGATTGTCGCGGGAGTGTTATATCCGCATCCGGCAAGCTGACATTGATTACAAAAAAACTATTCCGGCGATTTTGAAAACAATGAAACGGTTTGTTAAAAAAGAAAACTCATTATAGTATTTTATTATGTTTAAAAAAGCGTTTATTACCGGAATTACCGGTCAAGACGGGTCTTATTTGGCCGAATTTCTTTTGGAAAAAGGATATGAAGTTTATGGCATGCAGCGTCGGGCCAGCACTCCTAATACCGAACGTATTGACCATTTGTATAAAAATCAAGGTTTTTTTACGGTTTACGGCGATCTCTCCGACAGCTCCAACCTTTTCAGAATCATAAAAAAGATTCAGCCGGATGAGATATATAATTTAGCCGCGCAAAGCCATGTCGGCATCAGTTTTGAAAAACCGGAATACACTAATGATATAAATGCGATCGGCCCTCTTCGGATTTTGGAAGTTATTCGTAATTTAGAACTGCCTGTCAAATTTTATCAGGCCAGCTCTTCGGAAATGTTCGGCGATTCTCCTTCGCCTCAAAACGAGTCCACGCCTTTCAGGCCATGTTCTCCCTACGGTGTTTCCAAAGCTGCGGCCTATGAAACAGCTAGAATTTTTCGCGACGCTTATGGAATTTTTGCTTCAAACGGAATTTTATTTAATCACGAATCGCCCCGCCGAGGATTTAATTTCGTGACGAGAAAAATAACTCTCGGCCTTTCACGCATTAAATTCGGTTTTCAAAAAATACTGTATTTGGGGAATTTAGATGCCAGACGCGATTGGGGTTACGCCAAAGATTATGTAAAGGCAATGTGGAAAATTCTCCAACATGACAAAGCTGGAGATTTTGTGATTGCGACCGGCGAGACTCATAGTGTTCGGGAATTCGTGGAAGAAGCGGCGCGTCATCTCGGAATGGAAATTAAGTGGAAAGGAAAAGGGATTGATGAAAAAGGAGTTGACCATAAAACCGGCAAAATAATTGTTGGAATAAATCCGCTATATTTCAGACCAAAAGAGGTTCATAATTTGGTCGGTGACGCTTCCAAAGCCCGGAAAGTTCTCGGCTGGCAGCCTAAGCTTAAATTTAAAGATTTGGTTGAAATGATGATTAAACACGATTTGGATTATGTTCAGCGCGATTCTCGGGGTAACATCGACGCCTCTTATAAAAAATTTGTAGTCGATTAAAAAGTAATTTGACGTATAATTCAGCTTATGTTATGTGTAAGAAAGATATGTTTTTTAAAAAAGGAGGAAGATTATGAAATTTAAGAAAAATAATAAGTTGTTCGTATCTTTTCCTTCCGGAAAATTTTTTTTGGATTTTCAAACAGCCGTCATCACTGGCGTCTGCCGGTCCGGCAAAACGACCTTAGGAAATTTATTATCCAGTCATCTTGATGTTGAATTTAGTGAAGAGCCCTGGATTCTTAATTTATTGCCGACGATGGTGAAGTTAGGAGTCATAGAAAGAAAAATAGGAGCAGAAATGTTCAATGCCTATCTTCACGAATTGATGAATCAGACGGTGCTTTTACGCCAAGCCAATTTTCGGCCTGGAGACAGTAGCAGTATTTGGATAAGGAAATCGGCCGCGGAAATTTTTTCAAGACTGGTTAATTTGCAGACTCGCGCGGATGTTGATAATTTCGTAAAAAAAAACAAGCCGATTTTTCTTTTAGTAATGCCGGAATCATTGCTTTTTAATTTACCGGCCATATTTAACGCCGTGTCGGATGCTAAAATTATTCACGTGGTAAGAAGAGGGACGGATATCGCTCATCTTCTTAGCGGCAAGGGCTGGCTCTCTGACGAGCAATTAATTAGGCCGCCGCACGCGCGGATTTATTATCAAACAACACATAAAGGCAAACCGTTTTATTTGCCGTGCTGGATAGACCCGAAAGACGCGAAAAAATTTATTGGATATTCCGAATATGAACGCGGACTTATTTATTGGTGCGCACTGATGGAAAAAATGATTGAATCATTTGAAAAATCAAAGAATCAAAAGCAATGCCTGATGATAAAATTTGAAGAACTTATGGAAAATCCCCGAAAAATAACGGAAAAAGCGGCTTCATTTTTAAATTTAAAGCCGTCGTCTATGACGGAAGCGGTTTTGCGTGAAATTCGGAATTATAAAAATGTTCGCGAGAAAATTCCCGTCTTGCCGAAAGAACTTGTTGCCCGAACGAAAAAAATATACGAATATTTCGGATATGGTTGGAATTAGAAAGTATTTTGAAGATAATGCAAGATGGTGGGTGTTGAACGCCTACAAAGCCGCCGGCTATGATTATCCGACAGCTTTTCATCGTGCGAGAATTGTTTTAAAATTCATTTCTGGTTTAAATAAAAAAAAGCTGAATATTATTGACCTTGGATGCGGCGGCGGCAATTTGACGTTTCAATTGGCTCGAGCCGGCTATGCCATATTGGGAGTGGATCAATCTCAAAAAATGATTGATTTAGCCGAAAGTAGACGGAGAGAATTACCCGAGAAAATTCAAGGCCGCGTCCAATTTTCGCTTGGAACAATTGATGAAAAGATGAATTTTGGCAAAAAATTTGATATTGTCGTTGCGATGGGTTTAATCGGTTATCTGCCGAACGATAAAATTCTTTTTAAAATCGCTAATAATTTATTAAAGCCCAACGGCTATTTGTTGGTTTCTTGCCGAAATCGTTTATTTAATATGGTAAGCATTAGTAAAAATACGGAAAAAGAAATTAAAAACAACGAAGCGTTGAAACTTATAAAGGAATTAAAGAGTTTGTATACTTCGGTATCCGAGGAAGACGCGAATAAATTCGTAAAAAGTTTTAAAAAAATAGCCGTAAATTTGCCGGAAAAAATGTCTTTTGGCAAAAAATCAGCATTATCCGCTTTTGGAAAACACGTTTCCCGCGTTTCCGCTTTAAATTCCGAACCGCGGCAAAGCACACCCGAACAATTAAAAAGAATCGCTTTAAAATACGGATTCAAGCATAAAATCTATTACGGCGTCCATCCGCATTTAATGGATCCTAATTTGAATAAAATACTTCCGCCGGGCGTTTTCAATAAAATATCCGGCTGTTTGGAGGTACTGGAACATTTACCGATCAGTCTTGTCTGGAGCTCTGTTTTTATCGGCGCGTTCCAGAAATTAAAATAGTTTATTTATACCCACATCTCCGATGTGGGTTTTAATTTAGATGACAACGCGGATTATTGTTTCTGATGCAGAATAAATTTACAAAAGCCGCTCCTGTTGATAAATATTTTTCTGGAGCTGTTTCTTGCGGGTTAATTGCGTTCAAACCATTAGGTTGAACGGAAAAAATTTTAAATTTAAAATTTGATAAGGTTTTAATAAAATCTGTCGGCGTTATGTTTGCCATTTTTAAGCATTCCGGATTGAATTCTATCACTAGAGCGATATTCGGGTTGGAGTTTAAGATTTTTACCATTCCTTTTAACGCCGTCATTTCACCGCCTTCAATGTCCATTTTTATCAAGTCTATTTTTTGCGCATTTTTCGTATCCATAAGCAGATTGTCTAAATTTGCGGTCGGAACCATTATGATTTCTTTGTTTTGCGGTAAATTAATGATGCTATGGCAGCCGCTTTTTTCACTGCGGTAAAAATTAGTTTCGCCGGCGCGGTCGGAAACAGCCAATTGGAATAAGCACACGTTTTTTAAACGAGCCGTATTTTTTTTTAGCAATCGGAAATTTTCCGGGTCTGCTTCAAGAGCGTAAACTATGCCGTTTTTGTCGGCCAGCCGCGAGAATATGCGCGTAAAATATCCGATATGTGCGCCTACATCCACGATCGTCATGCCGGGCTTTATTATTTTTTTAAACAGCGCGACAGTTTCTTGTTCGTAGAGTTTCCAGAGCATATCAAGTTTCCATCTTCTGATGTAGTTTTTCGGAAAAGAAAATCCGTAGAAATAACAAAGGATATTTGTTAAAAAATCCAACGCTTTGTATATTATTTTATCCAGCCAGGGACAATGAATAAATTTTCGGTATATTTTTCTGAAAATGGAAATTATTCCCATAATTTAAAAAGCGGGATTAAGATCAAGTTTTTTAGCGATTAAATCCACCAGAGGAACGAGTTTTTGTTCTTTTTTTTCCATTTTACTTCCGCCTTCTATATCCCAGATTTGCGTTAAATCAACTTCCGCGCTTTCCTGAAAAATCGCCGTAATAAAATTAATCAGCTCTTTTTCGTCATAACGGAAGTTTTCAATTTGATTTTTTACGAGATAAGGAAGATCTTCCATTGTTTTGCATTGTTTTGCCATTGATAGTTTATTGTAAAATACGTTGCCAAAAGTAATAATCGGTTTTTTCATCAGCATTGCTTCCCATCCCGCGGTGCCGGTGATTGTCGCGATTAATTTCGCGTTTTTGATCAAATCAAAGCTGGAGAGCGACGGTTTGACGATTTTTACGTTGGGGATTTTTTTTAATTCTTTGTAAAAACAACGGGGGCGATAGCCGAACATCGCCGGATGTTCTTTGATATAAAGCTTATAATTAATTGGAAGAGAGCGGGCGATTTGTTTTATCAGCCAAAGTTGATCGGTGTAAAACGGGGCAAGCATCATACTTGCCGCTTCGGGATCAAGCTGGAGAGGATAAAACGCATATTCGTCTTTTTCATTGAATTCGTCGTAAAAATCATCAAAACCGATCAAAACACGCGTTTTTCTTTTCAATTTATCCCATAGATAATACCACGGTTTAACTGTAAGATAGTCATCTTTATTTTTATCGCGAATATAATCAATAAATACGCCAATCGTCCATTTTACGGATTGGCCGATTTTATTTAATTTTAAAAATTTAAATTGGCGGCGCCGGTTTATCGGGCGCGCGTCTACTGAATCAAGCGCGGAATGGGGGCGGGTATTTTTGCGAAAATCTTTAAGGAAAGTTTCGGCTTCTTGTTTTATTGCCGGTTCAACCGCCGCACCGTTATTTATTTTTTCGAACGCTTCTTCTATGTAATTAAGCCCGTTGTAATCTTTTCCAATCGCACATCTTGTTTTAATACGCACGGAGGAATGAATAAGAAATGTTTTTATTCCCATTTTGGCGGCAATATGATAAAACAACATTCCGCCTATTCCGCCCAGAGCCGCTGGAGCGATTATAAAATCAGGTTTTTCTTTTTCTAAAAATTTAATGATAAAGCGGCTCGCGGCTTGGACCATTTTTATCATATCTTCATGAGAATATTTTGGCCGGTCGTACGGATATTCCCTTAGATACATATTAAATTTTATTACGCGATCAACCGCGACATAAGGCCACAGATTCGGCAGCCCAAACTCTTTTTCCAGATATTCAAGATAGGGCGGGTCAATTTTTTCGTTTTTATAATGTTTTATTACATCTTCATCCAGTAGGAGATTGGTGTAATTAATGTCCTTTTGCGATTTAAGCCAATTAAAACTTGAACGGATTTGGACATATCCGCAAAATTCGTCCACTTTATATTTTTTCTTGAAAGTTTTCACCATGGCGTGGCCGACATAGGCGAATCTTCTTTGGAGTAAAAAACATCCTTTCATATGTTTGCGTCTTGAAATTGAATTAGTGTTATATTATGCTATATCCTAAAATGTACGGCTTTGCTTTGTCAAAGCAATATATTTTCATGAACTTTAACAATAAAATAAGAAAAATAACAAGGAGGATAAATATTGATATGAATGAAAATTTTTTTTCCGGATTATCACCTGAAAAGAAAAAAAGATTAATAATTTATCTGGCCGATTTAGATCATTTTCGTTTCGGCAATCGTTTTTCCGTGCCATTAGGCATAGGTTCTATTGCGAGTTATTGCAAAAGTATTTATGGAGATGCCGTAGATATTTCTTTATTTAAAAACCCCGACGAATTAATGGAAGAGATCAGGCAAAAACCTCCTGATATTCTAGGTTGCTCTTTCTTTATGTGGAATACTAATCTTACTCTCAAAACAATTAAGGCTTGCAAAATAATTAATAGTAAGATTATTACGGTTATAGGCGGACCGAGTGTAGCTAGAAATTCCGACAGCTACAAAAAAATTTTTAAAAATTGCCCAAGTTTAGACATTATTGTTCTTGATCAAGGGGAAAAATCATTTTCAAATATTTTAAATAGAATTTTAAAAAATAATTTTGAATTTGAAACTGAATTAATTTTTTCAGAAAGCATTGATGGCTGCGCTGTCCGCTTAAGCAAGAGTAAGGATATTGTTAGGGGAAAAATCGAAACCCAACACATTGACATTAATGCATTTCCTTCACCTTATCTTATGGGATATTTTGATAAATTTTTACAAGCCGGTTTTCTGCCAACATTTGAAACCACGCGAGGTTGTCCGTATCAATGTACTTTTTGCTGTGGCGGTATAAATTCTTTTCTTCCTATAAGCGTAAAAGATGAAAAAAAAGTTTATGATGAATTACTGTATATATTAGAACATTCAACGACAAAAGAATTGGATTTAGCTGATACGAATTTTGGCGTGATGGGTGAGCGTGATTTAAGGATTAGTTTTTTTATGCTGGATCTTTATAAAAAAACCGGGTTTCCGCAAATCGTCAGCGGCGCGTCAGCTAAACGGAAAACAAAAACCTCCATCGAAACAATAACAAACATGGCGGAAATAATGGGTTATTTATATTTTGCTCTGCAAACTTTAACCGAAGATGTGCTGGCTAATTGTAAAAGAAAAAATATTCCGATGGAAATGATAGAAAAATTAGTTGCTATTTCAAAAAAGAACCGCCGGCCGATTGTTGTGGATATGATTTTTGGCTTACCGGGCGAAACATTAAAATCTTTTTTTGAAACTATTGATAAAATTTTATCATTAGGAATCGCGGCGCCGGCAATCTATATGTTAAAAATGCTGCCCGGCACGATAATCGCGGAACAAGATCGAAAAAAATACGGTTATAAAACTAAATTCAGGGTATTAAACGGACGCTATGGTGAATACGAATTAATTTCCGGCCAAAAACCAGTTCGCGTTGTTGAAATAGAAGAAATAGCCTGGCAAAATAACAGTTTTGACTTAAATGATTATTTGACAATAAGAAGTTTTGGTTTTATTTCAATGCTTTTAACAGGTCAAGGCACGTTTAGCGATACTGTTTTTTTTCTATTGTCAAGAGGAATAAAAATTACTAAAATTTTTAAAATCATTCAAGATAATTATATCCATTATCCTCGCTTGCAGACCTTATTTAATGAATACAAAATATATTCCGAAAAGGAATTATTTGACAGTCATGATGAGTTAATTAACCAAATAACAAACAATGACGGTTTATGGAATGATTTACTCAACGATCAAGGAATTTTTTTTAAGTTAGACCTTGGATTTTCAGGTTATTGTTTATTTGAAGACATTAAAGCGCTAACTGATATTGAAGATATAATTAGTAAGGCAGTAAAGGATATGTTAGTCAGTGAAGATTTTGCTAATTTAAGAGAAGTGTTTAACCATGATAAATTATATCGGATTATACAGGATAAAAAACCGGGTAAATTAATTAAAGCCGATGTAAAAAAAGAAATAATAACGGAAGAAATGTTCGATTATGAAAAATGGAAAGATAGTAATTTTAAGGGTAATTTAAAGGATTATTGTTTAAAAATTCCAATCAAGAAAATTTACTATATGGAAAAATTTGATTTGTTAAATTCAATTATTGATCAATATTCTAAATTTAACGGCTATGTATTTTATGAAAAAATAATAATCTGGGGGGTTAATGGCCAAAGGCGATTGTGTCGCACAAAAATAGATTAGCCAAATTGATAGTATTAGATTTAAAAATGATTGTTTAATTTGTAGAATTTAAGTCGCCAGTTTCAAACTGGCGACTTTCTTGTAATTTAATAATATTATGCTACGGTGTATTTTAAGTTCTGTCTTGATAGTTAAAGCAGGGCCGATAAAGAACTTTGAAAATAAAAATAGAATTATATAAACCCATCAAAGGAGAAAATAAAATGAGAAAACTTCTTTCCAAGAAAGAAAAAGAACAGGTGGAAAAAATGAAAAGGAGGCTCTTTAAAGAAACGGAATCGGAAACGCTTGTAGATGAATTCCCTATGTTTGTTGATAGGCAGGTATTAACAAAATACCTTATAAGGTATGAGATTTTTAAGAAAATACTTAATGTAAAAGGTTCAATAGTGGAGTGCGGAACTTATCGAGGGGGGGGGCTTATGTGGTTTGCTAAATTAAGCGCTATTTATGAACCATATGCTCATTCCAGAAAAATAATTGGCTTTGATGTATTTAACGGGTTTCCGTCAATACATGAAAAAGATAGTGTACACGCTCATATGGGCGATTTGGGGGATGTGGATCTCAAATTGCTCAAAAAATCTATACAGCTTTACGATCTAAATCGTCCAATAGAACATATTTCCAAAATTCATCTGGTAAAAGGCGACGCGATAAAGACAATTCCCAAATACTTTAAAAAAAATCCTTATACGCTTGTTGCTTTTCTTTATCTTGACTTTGACCTTTATGAACCGACAAAAATTGCTCTGCAGACAATTATTCCGCGAATGCCTAAGGGAGCGATTATTGCGTTTGATGAATTGAATGATGAACAGTGGCGGGGAGAAACGATTGCTTTATTGGAAGAGATGAATATTAATAATTGCAAAATCCGACAGTTTCCGGAAGATCCGCATATTAGTTTTATGAAGATATGAATTGG
>ERZ1292623.148-Hain-H51-01um-R1-148-length-76707-cov-15_pt4 | contig 18749 bp, 24 predicted proteins | sample MGYA00564398_ERZ1292623 | MGnify/ENA primary metagenome ERZ1292623 (study PRJEB36523, sample SAMEA6512633) | groundwater metagenome | collected 2019-01-07 | study: AquaDiva: Metagenomics assemblies of 32 groundwater samples | reverse complement strand
TAGTAACGATTAGAGAAAAGTTTTATATAACATTGTGTGAATGTAATGAAATATTAGTATTACAAACTACATCATTTCAGAAGTTGGATAGAGATAACCTTGGAAACTGTTGAAGGGAAAGGGATACTTCTACCTGATGTTGTTGGGGCAACAGAGCAGAGCTTTCCTCTATTTAGATGCCCAGTGTGTTACATATCAGGGCTAATTGATAAAGAACAGTTTGAGGGTAAGATAAGCATATGTTGCCCTAACTGTTCCTACCAGGAGGTCTACGATTGGACCCCGATACCCGTGACGAAAAGCTCCTAGAGAAATACAGGATGCAAGTGTTTGCTTCTGTTGGCTATCTAGTGCGTCGAGATAAAACTACTACTGTCCTTGCGGCTGAATTTGATGATGATTAAGGCTCTAAAAAAGGCTGTTGGGGAAGAAAAATGGTAAAAAACAATGACTAAAATATTATGTAATTTAACAAATTGCCAATATAATGGACCTTTAAAAACCCCGGAAACATATAATCATAAGTTAAATTATATCGCTATTGGTGAAATTAGTACGTTTCATGGGCAATGTAGAAAAAATGAAATTATAATAGAATTTGAGGAAAAGGAAATAAAAGGAAATTACCTAATTAAACATAAAATTGCTAAATGCTTGTCTTTTAATAATAAGAGGTAGGAATGTTAACTCAACTTGAAATAAAGAAGTTGAAAATAAGATATCCGGATAGACTCTTTTGTCATCAATGTGGATTTCGTGATATTATACTTGAGAGTGTTGCTGAGGGCTATTGGTGCCTTAACTGTGGCAGTTCAGATTCAGACGAATGAAGAATAACAGGCCCCGGAAAACCAAGTTGTTTTGAGACAACTGGCTCTTTTGCCTCAAAAGTCCAGAACGTCGGCTCTAAGCCCAACTCATAGATACTCTGTATAAGCACATTAGACAAGGAGGGAATATGCGCCCAAAGCAAATGGCTGTAGGTGGTTGGGAAAATCAGAAGCGTGATTACAACACGCTACTGAGTTATCTCAACCAGTTCTAGGAGGATATGAAGTTTCTGGAAGCGATTCGCCCTGAACTGCAAAAAGATATCCTAATTGTTGGGTAGCAGTGTATCAAAAGGAACTCGTCGGCAGCGGTACAACGCTCCGTAATGTGATGAAACAGCTTGCCGATAAAGGTGTTCCGGCGTTCCGTGCTGCGATTGACTTCTTGAGGAAGGACCCTATCGCCCTCATACTGTGAGAATGTAGTGGCCATAGAGGGATATTTCAGCATTTTGTTCTTCCTGTATCAACGTACTGTCGAGTACAGACTTGTGTAACACCTTAAGGTACGTCCTGTGATACATGGCCGCTAAATACATCTTTGTCACCGGAGGAGTAGTAAGCTCGGTCGGCAAAGGTATTAGCGTCGCCTCCATCGGCTGTATCCTCAAAAGTAGAGGTACTTCCGTTTCCGTGCTGAAGCTGGACCCCTACCTTAACCTGGACCCAGGCACTATGTCCCCCTACCAGCATGGAGAGGTGTTTGTTACCAGAGATGGTGGCGAGACCGACATGGACCTGGGCCACTATGAGCGGTTTATAGACCTGGAGCTCACCCGTTCATCCAGCTTAACAGCGGGGCAGGTCTACATCTCTCTCCTCAGTAAGGAGCGCCGGGGCGATTTCCTGGGCGGCACTATCCAGGCGGTCCCTCATGTTACCAACGAGATCAAAGGCAGGATCACCGCGCTAGCACAAGAGACGGAGGCAGAGGTGATCGTGGTGGAGGTGGGAGGCACAGTGGGGGATATAGAAGGCCTCCCCTTCTTGGAGACCATCCGCCAGATGCGTAATGACGTGGGTAGAAACAATGTTTTTTATATCCATGTCACCCTCTTGCCCCACATGTCGGCCACTGGCGAGCTAAAAACCAAGCCTACCCAGCACAGTGTCAAAGAGCTAAGGAGCTTAGGGATCCAACCTGATGCAATCATATGCCGTAGCGATTGCCCTATACCACCGTCCATCAAAGATAAAATCTCCCTCTTCTGCGATGTGCCAAAGGAAGCTGTCATTCCCCTGCCTACTGTCCCACGGGTATACCAGGTGCCACTGATTTTAGAGGAATATGGCCTGGGAGACCTGCTGGTGCGGTCCCTCGGCCTTCCCAGCTCGGGCCGCGATATGACCGAATGGGCTTCAATGGTAGAGAAGATGAACCAACCCCAGGAGACGCTGCCCATTGCTCTGGTGGGGAAGTATGTGGAGTTCCCCGACTCCTACATTTCGGTGAAAGAAGCCCTAAAGCACGCAGGCCTGTATCACGATAGAGATATAGAAATCCAGTGGGTGCACTCAGAAGATGTGGAGAAGCAGGGCCCCGATTCTCTGCTCAAATCAGCCTGCGGGATCGTGGTGCCCGGGGGCTTTGGACCTCGGGGTGTGGAAGGCATGGTAGAGACTGCCCGCTACGCCCGCCAAAATAGCATCCCCTACCTGGGCTTGTGCCTGGGGCTCCAGGTTATGGTGGTGGAATATTCCAGAAATGTCCTCGGGCTTGAGAAAGCCAACTCCTCGGAGATAGATCCCGATACTCCCTACCCGGTGATAGATATACTGCCGGAGCAACGTTCGGTCACAGACAAGGGTGGGACAATGCGATTGGGCGCCTATCCGTGCCATTCGCTGGATGGGTCTATAGCTCGTAAAGCTTATGGGCAGGCGGTAGTAGATGAGCGCCATCGGCATCGCTTTGAGCTGAACAATACATACCGAGAGGCCCTAGAAAATGGTGGCCTCTTAGCTAGCGGCGTCTCGCCTGATGGTAAGCTGGTAGAAATCATGGAGCTGGAGGGACATCCCTTTATGCTGGGAGTCCAGTTCCACCCCGAGTTTCTGTCCAGGCCCAACCGGCCCCACCCCCTCTTCCGGGAGTTTATAGCTACTGCCAAGATAACCCTAAGATAAAGTGTCTCAACATCTCTTCCCTGGGTATAAGCGTTAGTGGAAAATCTTCACCCTGATAAATTTTGGACAAATTTGGAGACGGCTTATCGGTATTGGCTACTGAGAAAGCAACGCAGCCATTTGACAAATCTGTAATTTTATGATAATATCATTTTACAAAAAACTTTACAGGAATAAGGGATAATGATACAAATAAAATGTTCAGCGGCGAAATGTCTATGGAACGTTAATAATGGTTGTTCTAAAGATGAGATTGCTATACAAAATAAAGATATCTATCAATATGATAAGATTATAGCGACTGTTATTGTATGTGCATCCTTTTCTGATCGGGAATTAAGTGGTCACTTGGATGCTTCTCAATTTCCTAAACGATAAATTATAGAGGTGGATATGGCAAGTGATCCGTTATTAATACGATACATAGAACGTTTAGATAATCATATAAAAGATAATGATAAATTTGAAGGAGAAATTCATGAATTTCAAAGGGAAACGCGAGACATATTATCTGTAATTAAAACTAGCTTAGACCAAACATCGGTAATACATCTTGAAATAAAATATTTAAAACAAGCTGTTGACTCTATTAGTACTTCCCTTCAAAAACAGAATAAATGGAAAAATAATGACAAATTAAAATTGATGATGCTAAGTATGGTTGGTGGAAGTGTTAGTGGGGGGAGCATCACCACAATACTCCGTACACTCACAGGTGGATAATTATGAATAATCGAGGTAATGGTCATCCCGATGAAATAACCGAAAAAGCACGGGATTTATATCTTGCTGGAAAAAATGTAAGGGAAATTGCTGATGAATTACATATTCCTTTATCTACTATAAAAAGTTGGAAAGTAAAGAAAGGATGGGAAGTTACTAGGAGTATAGAACTAGTAGCTGCTGAACAAAAACTTTCTGAACAACGTATTAACTGGATAGCTGAAAAAAGAAATGAAGCTTTCGGAATATATGAAATAGCACATAATAGAGCCTTAGCCGAACTTACTAAAACGGATGCACAGGGTAATTATACATTACCATTCCGATCAGCCGAAGGAGCTATTTCCTCAATAGATACAGCTATTGAAGGTAAATTCTCTCTAGTTAAAGAAACCTTACCCTATCGTATGATGGAGTTTTTGCTAGGGCTGTTTATTGAAGCAAGGGATAGGGTAATGACCACAGATAAATCTTTTAGGGCCGATACCGCTAATCAACTAACTCGTCAATATATTGATGCTATCCAGGGTTTTAGTAGAGTATGGGCTAACGGTGGAGATAAAGTTCTGGAAAAATTACTAAGCAATAAAATGAGTAATATTAATGTTTAATAAACAAACACTTTCTACTAATCTTACTATTGATAATTGGCTTTCTGAACTTGCAACCAAATTAGAAGAGGATCGTAAACAGAAATTTGATAAAAACCCTCATGCTCCATCCGATGATTCTATATTTGAAGAAAATCCAGTGGATCTAGAAACATTCCTATATCATGAAAAGTATTTAGGGTTAGCTGATAAACTTTCAAAACCACAATTTGAACTAGTAACTGTTGGAACTGACATTTTAAATAAACCATCTAAATACACAGAAATAGTTGCAATGGTTGGACAATTTGGGGGGAAAGATTGGTGTTCTAGTATTATTACCAGTAGAGCTTTATATCTCCTTCTATGTTTAAAGAATCCCCAAGAATATTATGGGTTAGCATGGAATTCCGCTATTGATGTAGTTAATATGGCTCAAAATGCATTAGCAGCAAGAGAAGTTTATTTTTCATATTTAACGCAATTTATTAACAAAGCTCCTATATACAAAGAATTGGGTTCATTTAAAACAAGCGGGAGACCTGCTCTACCCTATACTTTAACATTACGCTCTATTAAATTCAATAAACGAAATATACGAGCGTTTTCCGGTAACTCAGAAGATGAATCATTACAGGGTTACAATCCTATTTTAATTGTGTTAGATGAAATAGATGCATTTAAATCCAAGGATGAACTACCAGGTGAAAGAAAACGTTTAGGGGGCGCTGAAGGTATCTATACTTCTTCCCGTCTTTTGGTTACATCACGATTTCCAAATATTGGTAAAGTTATACTTCTCTCATGGCCTAGATACCAAGGATCATTTATAATGCAGAGGCATGAAATAGGTAAAACAGAAAATTCAACATACGTAGTTTGTAAATCGGATGGGTCTCCTTATGCAACTTGGGAATTTAATCCAAAACGCTTCCAATCAGATTTTGCAGAAGAATATATCAAGGATCCAGATAATTCTCGGGCCAGATTCCAATGTGATCCCCAGATGTCAGAATCTGCATTTTTACCTATTCCGGATGTAGTTTTTAGAGCTTTTGATACTAAAGTGGTAAATAAAACACATTTTGAATGGGCTAGAAATAGACCTATTATCGATGAACCAATTAGTGAAAATCCACCAAAATATAGACATTATATACATGTAGATTTAGCTGTTACACATAATAGAGCTGCATTAGCTATGGTACATAGGAAAGAAGATGATATAATATATGTTGATACATTAAAAACATGGGAAGCCCAGGAAAAAAGAGAAATACAATTTAGAGATATTATTGACTATATTGATAAACTATCAAAAGAGTTTGCAATAGGGAAAATAACATTTGATGGTTTCCAATCTGTAGCGATTATACAAGAACTAAAGAGCAAGGGGCTACAAGCTGAAGTTCAATCAGTAGACCGTAATAGAGAAGCTTATGATACACTAAAAGAACTTTTAAATACTAATCGTTTAATAGGTTTTCATAATAAAATTCTAGTAAAGGAACTATTAGGGCTAACATTATCAAAAGGCAAAAAGATTATAACACGATCCCCTCGTGACACAAAAGATTTAGCAGATGCTTGTTCTGGAGCAGTACGATTAGCTGCCAAAGAAATAAACATTATAGGAACCACTATAACAGTAGGGCATATAGAAGAAATATTTGCACCAGTAACAACAAGGAGTGATATGATAAATATAATAGATATAATAGGTAAAATGAAAGATCCAAACACTAGCCCTGAGGAATGTTCCATATGTTGTAAAAGAGGAGGATTGGAATATGATACCCCAAATAATATAAAAATTTGCTTAATATGCCAATCAAAATGGATATTAGATGGAGAAGATTGGGTTCTCATAAGAGAACCAAATATTGAAGCTTTAAAAGATATAGGAGTAGTTATATGACTGTACCACTAGCATGTGCTGCAAACATTAATTGTTTACGAGAAATTGTAGATACATTAAAACTTCAAATATTAACTCTTCATTTAGAAGATGATGAATGGCCACATATCAATTTCCTAATAGATGAAGTAGAAAAACAGAAAGATAAAGGGGTACCCGATAACATTAGTTTGTTTAAAAAGTATCGTGTGAATCACGGTCATCATTCCTTTACCGGGAATGTCGTGGAAGAACAAATTGCTATGTTTTCCAAAATTTTGAATGAAATAGATGATGAATCTCAGATAAAACTTTTCATGCCTATTGATGATTTGGTACAGGCTATACAGATAATAAACAAATATAATTTGGTAGAACATAAACATCTAAATGAATTTCAATATCACCCAACAAGTATCACATTGAAAGACTTTGATATGGGCACATTACTTAACATGACAATTATTGCTCCCTTACTACCTGAATCCTTAACAGAAAAATTAATTAATAATACTCTAACTGACCAGGATAAAGAAAACTTATATATATATGCTCATGTAGATTTTAATGAAGATACTCTGAAAGAACTAACAACCCAATTACAGAAATCAACAGATAATGAAAATGTATATAATGCAATACTGGAGAATTTTTATCATCAAAAAGTAGAATTATTAACTAAGGAGGAACGTGAACGTATCAAAAATACTATAATGGAGGAAAAGAAAAAAGGTTTAATAATTGGATTAACTAAAAAGTCATCTCGTGGTTCTCCTTCCGTGGGCGTTTCTGAAAATATAGAATTACAGGGAAAGTTGTTTGAACGATTTAGTACGAAAAGAAAACTACTTTAAGGACAACTATTCCTCTAAAAAAGATAATTAAGAAAAGGAAACTACTTATATGAACTATAAAAAACCCTCTGACATTAGTAAAGAGGAATGGAAACAGATAATTGATGAGTATTCTAATAATATCACACGAAGAGAAATTTGCCTAAAACATAATATCAAATCCGGTTCTCTTAATTCATCTTTTGCTCGCTTAGGCATATCTAAAGGTAGAACATTACCCTATGATATGGTTTTTCCTACAAATGAAATAGACAATAAAACAATATCAGAAACTATCAAACATGATAGAGAAATAGAAAATTTAAAGGCACAGCTAAAGTATTACAAACGACTCTACAATTCCTCTATACGTACAACCTCGATGCAAGATATGTTAGCGGAGTTAATTCGAGAAACTACAGAAGCGTGGAGAGTACTTGTTCCAATACCTATCCTACCTGAAACATCCACTTTAGAAGATAATATAGAAGGAACACATACCGCTGTTTTACAAATTTCCGATATTCATGCGGGAGAGGTTGTAAGTGCTGAGGCTACTAATGGATTAGGCGAATATAATTTAGAAATACTTAGACAACGAGTAGGTCTATATATTCAAAAAGTTATACATCTTATAAAAATAAAACGTAAAGGATTGGAAATTCCACGTTTAGTAATTTTAGCCGACGGAGATTTTGTTAGTGGTATCATACATGATGAACTAATTAGAACTAATGCCACTAATATAGTTGATCAAACCCTATATACTGCTAATCTTATGTCACATGCTATTTCACAAATAGCTCAGTATTTTAATGATGTAACAGTTAGTTGTACAGTAGGCAACCACGGAAGAACCCGCCAAAAGGTAGAGTATAAAGAACCTCATGAAAGTTGGGATAATGTGTGCTATCAATTTATAGCTAATAATCTACGCGATTATAAGCATATTAAGTTTGAAATAGCTAAAAGTTTATGGCAAATAAATAAAGTGGAAAATACAGATATATTACATTGGCATGGGCATGGTATCAGGGGGTGGTCAGGTTTCCCTTGGTATGGAGTAGACAGGGCGGTTAAAGCGTTACGTCAAGCTTTAGCTATTTCTGATAGAACTTTCGACGTAGTAGCTATGGGTCACTTTCATGTACCTGTTGAATGTGAAACACCCACAGGGCCTTGGATAGTAAATGGTTCATGGAAAGGTGGAGATGAATATGCGTTAAGTACGTTATATACATCAATACCTCCTAGTCAAAATTTGTTTATTGTGCATAATAAATACGGTGTAATTAGTAAAGATCTTATTTATTTAAACCATCAAACGGAGGAACATGCTAAAGGGATACCACAATGCCCACCATTTCCGTCGGTGTGGACATAAAAATAGTAGGATAATATGTTGTGCCCTTTGTGTCAACAAATAACAGAATCAATAGTAACATTTGATTATCACTCCGGTAAAATGTATAAAACTATAGAATGTAGTAAGTGCTATCGCTTTATAAGCTATGACGAAATGACTCCTTATAGAGTATAAATAATGAATCAATATCCTAATACATACCATCAACTGTATACTGGTAACGCTCTTGATGTCCTAAAAACATTACCGGAGAATAGTATCCATTGTTGTATCACAAGTCCTCCTTATTGGGGGATTAGGGATTATAGTATTGAACCATCTCTATGGGATGGAGATAGTACTTGTAAACATGAATGGAATGTATCAAGAGCTATCCCACCAACCAACAACGCAAAGTATGGTGGTGATAATCGTAATATCTGTGTGAAAGTAGCGGGTAATGGGCGAGCTCCTGAAGCGTATCACTGTACCAAGTGTAACGGCTGGTTGGGATGTTTAGGTTTTGAAGCAACAGTCTCTAAATATGTTGACCATCTTACACAAATACTTGACGAAGTAAAACGAGTATTACGGAAAGATGGAACTCTGTGGTTAGTTTTAGGGGACTGTTACGCTGGGAGTGGAGGCCCTGGTGGGGATTTTCGAGACGGTAAAAAAGGAGATACCTACTTACGTTCTTATAATAGAAATACAGAAGGGTTAAAACCGAAAGATTTAGTAGGGGTACCGTGGAGGGTAGCTCTTGCTTTACAAGAAAAAGGATGGTATCTGAGAAAAGATATAATTTGGTCTAAACCTTCTTCAGTCCCAGATCCTGTACATGATAGACCTACTAGTTCCCATGAATATATTTTCCTATTATCTAAAGCACCCATATACTTTTTTGATATATACGCATATAGTACCACAACTAAACCAGGATCCATCCGTCGCGGTCAATCTGTATATAATAGTCGAAAAGCAAAAGAAATAAATACATTAACACATCGTAAATCCTTACCAATAGGGATAAGAATTCCCAAACCTTATAGCAATCTACGATCGGTGTGGACGATACAACCGTCATGTATTAACGACGCTCATCCCGCACCTTTCCCCTCTGCATTAGTTTTACCCTGTCTACAAGCTGCTACAAGTGAATATGGTTGTTGTACTATATGCACCACCCAATATAAACGAGAAGTTATTTTAGGAAAAAACGAACTATTCATTCCATCAAAGATATCTTTTAAATGGCATAAGCAATGCCAATGTGATACTGAAATCCTTTGTAAACCAATTGTATTAGACCCATTTGGTGGGGCAGGGACAGTATCAATAGTGGCAAAAGGACTCGGCATAAACTCTATATATATAGATGCTAGTAAAGAATATACCCAGTTAACTTATAAAAGGTTGAATGACGGTAATATTTTTAATGACACTCAGATAAAATTAATGGAAAATTATATTACCCAATAAGGAAGAAAAGTAAAATGCCATTTGAAAATTTAGCCAAGTATTTATTATCCTCTACTAACACTCCTACCGCTATAACAACACCAGTGGATAATAGTGGTAGCGTTTTGGGTATGATACAAAAACATCAATCATCCATATTACATGGTGAAATGCCAGAAATGGGTGTTGATGCTATCATTCAAGACTGGGTACGCCAACAATTTGTATATCGCAGAAGCATATTACAAGATTTGTATATGGTTACATATCAAATCTCTGAATGTAGGACATGTGTTATTCAGATCCAGCATGAGATTTTTAGAAAAGGTTTTACTTCATGGAAAGCAAAATTTGTAGCTAAATGTGTAAAATGTAATAAAGAATATGATCATGAAATAGATCAATGTAGGGTATGTTATGAAGAAGAAGTTAGAGAAATAATAGAGTATGATCCTATTACCTTTAGTCACATTAGGAAATTAATAAAAGTACCAAAATTAGATAAACACGGGCATCGAATACATTCTCGAACTAAAGGTCCAGATGTTACACAAATTCAAGCATTTGATCAGTGGACTAAGAATGTCAATCATTTTGGTAATAATCTTGAAAGTGTATTGCGTCAACTAGAAGATGATTTAAATATTGCTGATGATTCATTCTTACTTCTAAATAAAGAGTATGGGATAGACATTAATGGGAATATAGCCCATCAAAAACTACAAGAAATCATACGTTTACATCCTGCTCTTGTCGAATTTGATATAGATAGGAAGGACGGATTACCCGGCAAGTTGCATTTTATTTGTCCCCTTCATAGATTAGAACAAGTAGTAAGTGGACCAGGTAGATGCGCCCACTGTAATGCTATATTGCAACCGGCCACCTTCAAATATTATTACCGTGGACGTTATAACTATTATCTAAAAGATGAAATACTCCACAGTAGTAAGTTTTCCCCATCATTAACATATGGATATAGTCCTGTACTGACACTTTTTGAAAAGATATTAGTAGTTCTTGGGCAGGATAGGACACTATATCGCTATTTCTATGAACGTCGTACACCTCAAGGGTTAATCATTACCCATACGGATGACCCACAATCACTAAAAGCGGAAATTGAACGTATACGTACTGAAATGATCCAACGTCCAGAAACTTTGCCTTGGGTAGCGGCAAGTGCACGAAGTGGAAGGGGTAGAACTGATTTTGTAAAATTAGCTTATAGTTTTCAGGAAACTGATTTTCCTATATTAAGACAAACTATGCGAGAAGCTATTAGTAGTATATGGGGAGTTACCCCTATATGGATGTCAGTAACAAGTGGATTTGGTGGGGTAAGTAAGGAATCCGCCCAAATTGAAGTAATGGATCGCACAATAGAACATGATCAACGTATTTTTAATGAGCAAATCCTCCCCCCCATATTAGAAACATTTGGTGTAACAGATTGGGAATTTCGATTAAAACCTCCTGTTGAGGAACCCGAAACACAGTTATATGATTTATATGCAAAGAAAGTACAATTAGCACAAATGATGACCAATCTTGGTTTTGAAGTAACCTTAGAATCCGGTAAAGATATTAATTTTACCTATAGGAAAAAGTCTGTTGGGGAGGAAGAAGATTTATTATCCGAGCTCCTTGAAGAATCAGATGAAACCGAGGAGGAGGGAGAAAAACAAGGAGAATCCCAGTCTAATAAAGAAAACGATAGCTTATTGGATGAATTAGAATAATGCCAGGTAGGAAAAAAGTAAAAAATCCTATAAGTCGGAACACTGGTTCCGATTCTGAAACAAATATATTTGTTTCTTTAGCAAGAGAATTACAAGAGCAAGCTTTAGCTATGTGGGATGCTACCGATAATATCTCTGAAAAAGATCTCTATAAAGATATCTTCCAATTAACTGTAAGTGCGGAAAAATATGCAATAGCTGGTGACATGAATAGAGCATGGAAAAACATTGGTAAGATAATAAATAATATAGTAATAAACGAATAAATGCCTAAATCTAATTTATTACCGAAACGAGTATTAGTAAAACCCGGAAGAGCGGGTCTAAAACCATACTACTCATTACGATGGGTATCCCCTAAACATGCCTTTGGAATTTTAGATGAGCGGACTATAACAAGATTAGATAGTTCCGAAGTACAAAACAAAGCTAAGGAAACTACTAGGGCTTTACTAGAGATGAGTACCATATTAGCTCAATATAATCTATTAAATATGATCCTTCATAAAAAACAGATAAAGGGGATCGATGTAACACGACAAATAAACGGGGTACAACAAAGAATACATACCACTACCAGTTATTTTTATAGATTACAACGATCACAACATCTATTAAATGATAGGGAAAAAAAATTAATACCAGATTTTGTACATACTCGATTGATTATAGAGGTTAGTCAAAATAAAAGAGCTGAAATAGAAAAATTATTGGATTTAGTCCCAGAAGAGCATATCCATCAGCTTAATAAAATAGATGAACGTAATGATGTATTAGTGCAGTACAATAGAGAACAGAAAATTCTAACTCTGCATAATTCATTCCCCCTCCAGTTCATATTATATTATGGTATCGGATATCATGTATTTTATAATATGATATCTAAATGGGGAGAAAAGGTATTAGATAAATTATTTAAAGATCATAAAGAAAAAATATCTCATGCAGCATTATGGGCATTAAAATCGGATGAAACATTTTTTGCTTCTGCTTATCATTTGTACATAACTAATCGATATTACTTAAAGGATATCGTACCCTATCTACATAATTTTTTGGAACAATATTTATTTGTTGGGTATACACATCAGGAAGAAGTTTTAGGTAAACAATTAGTGTCGGTTACACCACATAAACGATTAGTATTTGATTTTGATGGAGTTATCCATAAATATAGTGAAGGATATCAGAATGGTAGCTTATATGATCCTCCTATGGATGGCTCTAAGGAAACGTTAGAAAAACTGGTTACAGCAGGTTATCAAATATATATACAAACAGCTCGACTCCATCCTGCTTTTCATGATGTAGAAGAAGAATACAAGAAAATAGTTGCCTGGTTAGATAAATACGGATTTGAATTAGATAAACATTATCATGAAATTACTAATAATAAACCCCCAGCTAAGGTGTATATAGATGATAATGCTTTTAGATTCACTAATTGGAATAATATATTATCTAACATTAACCTATTAACAAATCAGCATCCAATAGAAGTAATAAATAAAGAGAATTTTGAGCAGATACATCAACCGTTCAGTGACTTAGATGTATTGCAGAAACAAGATCACCCTCCCTATCCCTCTGAAGAAGTAATTTATGAAATTCCCGGGGAGATAACTCCCCCTGGAAGAAAACCATATCGTGGTAAACTGGGGGGTATTGGCCATTATCCGGGAAAAGAAGAATCTGTGGAGAAAGTAATTGATACGCCCGCAGCACATCAGACTGAATGGATTAAACCTAAGAAGGGGCAAACGACCACTAAAGGTGGAGTACGTATCCCTAAACATTTAACAGGTGTTTTAATAGCAACATCAAAAAACAGCCCTGTACAAGTAATAGGAAAGGATTCCAAAGATCGTACAATATATCTGCGATTAGCTAAATCTATAGAAAAAGCATCGGTAGAAAAATATAAAAGAGGTAAGTTATTTAATCAAGCACTTCCTCGACTTATGAAACGAATTAATAAAGATCTAAAAACAAAGGAAGAGGCCCAGATTCTTTACTTAATTTCTAGAACTGGTTTTAGAATTGGTAGTACAACAGAAACATTGGGAGCTGTAAAAGCTTATGGAACTACTACCTTAGAAGGACAGCACATTAATATAAAAAATAATGAGATAACATTTGATTTTATTGGGAAAAAGGGTGTCCATATACAAAAGACAGTAGAGGATGATATACTACTTATGATATTACATAAAAAGAAGTTAAAGGAGAATACACCTATTTTTACTACAACCGGTAACCAAGTCCGAAATTATTTAAGTCATATAAGTAATGGTAAATTTACCCCTAAAGATTTCAGAACATCAATAGGGACATTACGTGCATTAGAGGAGATAGAAAAACGGCCTATGCCTTCAACTAAAGCAGCCTTCAAGAAAGCTAGACGGGAAGTCGCTACGGTAGTATCACAAACATTGGGGAATACTCCTGGAATTGCCTTAACATCATATATTGACCCTAATGTATTTACTAAATGGAAAATAGGATCAGGATCATGAAAGAAAATATAAATATTTTGGATAAACGGCTTGCAGACTTTTATGAAACCATTTTCTTTATAGAGGAGAAGGATCTTATGTATAGAGATATACCAGGAATAGATAATGATTTAGAAGAAAAGTGGTGGGAGACGTGGAGGAAGAAAGAGGGGGAAGAAGATGAAGAAGATGATGATGAAGAAGAAGATGATGATGAAGATGACTAGAATTATATCCGTAGCTAATCACTAATAAACTACCTATGAAATATATTATTAAAAAAGATTTTGAACCTTATGGATTTTTATCCGAAGATAGGAAAATTCGATATTTCCAGGAAAAATATAAAACTGAAACAGAACCGTGGATAGAATATGTATTCAAACGAGACCATCAACGTACTGATAAAGAAATTGTGGATAGGGGTACAATAAACTCTAACCCAACGCTCGGGGATATAATAGTTTATTTACAAACTATCGGATATACTATTGAGCCAATTGATGCTCATTTTGTAGAAATGATGGAAAAGGAATTAGATAAGCTTTAATATAATCTTCAAACGATCATCTTTTAAAAGTGCACGAACTCCTAGTAGCACATATGATATACTAAAATTGTAGGAGAATCTCATAATGTTATATATCCATTGGGACGGTAATTTAAAACAGCATATTACAGAAATTAAAAAGAAGCACAAGAAAGAATTGAAACAATTAAAAGTGCTACTAAAGGACTTTGATTGTATAAATATTACCTCCACTAATGATGAGGAAAACCCTTTAGATAGTTTTGGGAACTTTTGTAAGTTAGTGCATATTAAACCTAATGCTTTTTATATGACTAGACATCAAAAGGAAAGAGAATAACGATGGTGAAAGATGTTTATATAGTAGTAATTGATGGATATGAAGGTATTGAAAGTATATTCGGATTTTTTGATAAAAAAGAAGCGGAGAAGTTTGCAATAGAGTTGAAAAAAAGTTGCAACACACAGTATACCTCGGAGGATACTGATAAAATCACATTAGATAAGATAATCAATTATTACAAAAAGGAACATAGTTATCTGGAAAGTGATATAGAAAATGTAAAAGAGCAGTTTGAAAAATGTCCATGGGAGGAAAAACATTACTATTTGAAAAATAAATTAATTAAGGAAATAAATAAACGATTCAATATTAAAATGAACACAATAGCCCACTCCGACCAAATTTGTATTATGGGGATAGAATCAAAAAATTCTCCTGTTATAGAATGTATATGTAAACAATTCAAAAAGCTGCCTAAACAAGCGCAGTGGTGGCATTAAACATCTTTTACTTGAAAATGTGGTGTACATTAAAAATCCAAGGCTCCCAGGTCATTCCAATAAATAACCAGGATCATTAAAATGATACAATTTATTTGTTATAAATGTGATATAATAACAACTATAATTATTCAACACAAAACTACTAGAAAGGAGATAACACCACAAATTAAGATTGAACCATATGCTTTAGGAATAGAAAATATAGTAATAGGAGAACATATTATTCCATGTTTTGTTTGTGGGGAAATTGATACAATGCGATTACTATCAAATAGTAGAACGAAAAATACATTAGTGCTTATTGCAAATCAGGGGGAGGAGGAAGAAGAAAATGAAACCAGTAATTATGGACTTAGTTGATTTCATACATAAACATTTGTATAATACATATAATACCCGTCCAATTAAGAAACCTAGAAAAGGAAATATTGAACAGCTACCATATGGATATCACCACGATAAAAAATATGAACCTAATAGGGGGTTAACACGATAATGGTAAACACTGCCAATGAAAATCAATTAACAGTCAAACAGGCAAATGCTCTAGAAAAACGTATTGATCAATTAGATATTAAAATTAATTCTCTTACCAAAGCACTCCATCATGCAGTTAACGAGATGGAAAAAGCTAGGGTTATAGAAACAGAAAACACTACTGCTGCTGTTATTCAAGTAGATAGAATGTGGAGATGGGTTACCCAGTTCAATTCCATAATAACAAACTCAAACAATTATATGATGAATCATGCACAGGAAAAGGAATTGAGCGATATTTTAAGAGGTAACTTATAATACAAAGTGAACTCTCGCCCCAAATTATTCCCATTAATTAAAAAGCATTCTTATAAAATACCTAATAAAGCTGAATTGCTAATATTAGGTATTTTATCATTATATAAATTACCTTTTGAGTATACTGGGCAGGGTACTTATGTTATAGGAAATAAAATACCTGATTTTGTGTCAATCAAAAATAAACAAATAATAGAATTATTTGGTAAGCATTGGCATCCAGACGCTAAAGAAGGAGTGCAACGTACTCAGTTTTTTAAGTCAGCAGGATTTGACACACTTATAATTTATGACACGGAATTAACAGCACGTAATTTAGGCCATGTAGTTAATAAAATATTGAATTTTGTAAAGAAAAGGCAAGTTGATAGTGAAAATTTATAAAATTAGATATTAAATGTCCAAAACTATATTATCTCATCTAGCTAAAACTGGTCTATCTTCCTCCGGCCATTTAAATTTAAGGGTTAGCCTGTACGATCCGACTATCTTGGAAAAAATAGTTTTCCGAATAGGTGATTTGGTACATGGTGTGGAATTTGATTTGATAATGACAAGTAGTAGTGGTGCATCCCCTATTGCAGCATTTTTATCAATAACCGAGAGAGTCCCTTGGTTAATCTATGATCAATATAAACATAAAAAGGAAGATTTCAAAGATAAAAGTATTTTATTAGTAGGGCTATCTTGTAAAAATAAAGGGCGTCGAGAAAGATACATCATTCAAAATATTGGTAATATCTCTGCTATTGTATATCTGGTTAATGCAAATGGAGATACACTTAAAAATATCTTTTATGATCTTAATATTAGAGCTTTTTCATTAACTACACTAGAAAGTCTTAAGCAGTGCAAAGCTTAACACCCATATCTCTTATTAGTGGTCTACGTAAAAAAGAAATAAGCTAGTCGCTACAAAAAACAGAGACCGCTTTAACAACGGTCTCGGGCCAGCTACCAAAGCGACAGGAGGAGGGGGTACGCTTTGCTATTATATCACCGGAGGAAAAATGTCAAGGACAACTAGGCAGTCCCCTCACTCCAGCAGGATATTATCTTTGAGCCTGGTCTTGCCCATTTTCAAATATGGCAAGGCCGCCCTGATCGGACGGCCTTGAACTCCCTGCCACCGAAGCGACAGGGGAGATACGTTGATAGAATATCACAAAACTTTGAGGATGTCAAGATTTTAAACTACTCTATTAATAACGTAATAAAAGAGATCAATGATTTTGGGTATCAAACACATATTGATGATAAGGTGATAAGTGGAGAAGCATATAATAATATGTTAGATACCGAAAGTGAGCAGTCATGGTTAGTCGAAAATTTAATACCAACTAATAGTCTTATACTTCTTTCTGGCTTACCCGCAATTGGGAAAACCACTTTAACTACCCAGTTAGGTTATGTGTTAGCTACAGGGCACGACTTTCTTGATTATAAAACTGCATTATCTAACGTTTTGTATATTGTATTAAATGATCCTTATCGTAGTATGCGAGTGTATACAAAACATCAGGAAGAATATTTTGGTAAAACTAATAATATACGGTTCTTACACCCAAATATAGCAAGAAAATTTACATCGATAGAAGATGTGTCTTATTTACAACAATTAATAAATCAATACCACTTAGAATTAGTAATCCTTGATCCATTATCCCGATTAGGAATTAAAGATGAAAATGATTCCTATGAAGTTGATATGATGATAGAACCATTTAAAAATCTTATCAATATTACAAATTGCTCTATTTTACTTATTCATCATTTAAATAAAATATCAGGGGATAAAAGAACACGAATACCTAATATCTATCAAAGCAGAGGATCTAGTGTAATCCCCGCAATGGCTGATGTTGTGCTTACTTTATCTGAGCCTATAAATGGTATAGCAAAACTCACTGTCGCGAAATTACGTGGGTCCAAAGAACAAGGTAAGAAGTTAATGATAAAACAAGATAATTTTAAGTGGGTAATTCATAACACAGCACAACCCCCTAATCACGAACATACACAGAGATTATTTTCCATCACCTCTCCCGCTCAAATAATTATGGAATACTTGAAAATACACCCATCCCTAACAGCTAACGATATTGCCTATAATACAGGTATTATCATTGGTACGGTAAAAAACAACTTAACTAAATTAATAAAATCGAAGGAAATTAAAATAATCAAAACTAAATCAATAAATGGATGGACCCAACGATACTATTCATTATCTGATTCTTAAGAACTTTAGTTATAAGAAAAGTATTGAAAAATACTGCTAATGGACTGTCACGGTGACTGTCACGGTGACAGTCACCCTTATATATAAGATCCGGAATGGGTGACAGATAAAATGATTTAGCAAAAAGTAGCCCAGCTAATCAAACCATATCCGTTTCGGACTATAATTTTATTTTAGCAAAATGGTAACTAATAAAGAAAAAAGGAGGAAGAGGGAGAAAATTTTTAATAAATTTTCATGAAAAAAAGAAAGAAAGGGAAAGAATATAGAAATAATGGCTATAAAAGCATCCCCAGGAAATTATGATATAGAAGATTTGGGTACTTAAATATTTATCATAATTTGACATAAGGA
>ERZ1292623.2017-Hain-H51-01um-R1-2017-length-18756-cov-5_pt1 | contig 18756 bp, 16 predicted proteins | sample MGYA00564398_ERZ1292623 | MGnify/ENA primary metagenome ERZ1292623 (study PRJEB36523, sample SAMEA6512633) | groundwater metagenome | collected 2019-01-07 | study: AquaDiva: Metagenomics assemblies of 32 groundwater samples | reverse complement strand
ACCGTCTGGAACCTACGCCCGCAGCGGACGGCGCGTCGAGTTCACGCTTCCCACCGGCCATGTCTGCCAGCTCTATGCCTTCAAGGAGCAGGTCGGGAACGGTATGGATGCGGCCAATCCGGGAACGATCCCAGATGACGGTTACATCAAGGGCATGCGCATCATCCGCCTGGACCATTGCCTGCTCGGCGGGCGGGACATCGCCGCATCGCGCGATCTGTTCATCAAGGTATTCGGGTTCAACCTCACCGAGGAATTGCAGGATCACGAGTCCCGCGCACCGCTGGCGACCTTCGTGTCATGTTCGAACAAGCCGCATGATATCGCTTTCGTTGCCCAACCGGAGGACGGCAAGCTGCACCATATGTCGTTCCTCCTGGAATCGGTAAACGATCTCTATCACGCCGCCGATCGCATGGGGAAATATGACATACCCATCGATTTCGGACCGAACCGGCACGGCGTGACCCGCGGCGCCACGGTCTATTTCTTCGATCCCTCGGGCAACCGCAACGAGGTCTTCACCGGCGGCTACGTCTACTATCCAGACAATCCGGCGCTGATCTGGGACACCTCGAAATTCGGGAACGCGCTGTTCAGCCAGGGTAATGTGGTCGTTCCCAGCTTCCTCAATGTGTTGACCTGAGCGATGCGCGATCAAGCCATCGTCGTCGGTGCCGGCGGCGCGCTCGGACAGGCCATTGTGACGGACCTTGTCGCGGCAGGCATCGATGTTCTGGGCGTCGCCCGAAACCCGGCCTCGCTCGCCGCGCTTGGCGAAAGGCATGGAGACAGGTTTCGGGCCGTGATCGCCGATATGGCCGATGACACGGCGATCAAGGCGATCGGCGCGGCGATCACGGCGCCGGTGTCCATCGTGGTCCATGCCCCAGGGGTGCCGGTGGCCGGCGGAGTGCGCGCGGCGCCAATTTCTGCGCTGGTCGAAGCCTGCAATATCAAGGTCGGAGGCTTCGTTCGCCTGGTGCGGGCCGCCGAGCCGCACCTGCGGCGCGGATCGCGTCTCGTCGCGATTGGCGGGCATTATGGCTTCGAGCCGACAGCCTATGCCGCGACCGCGGGTGTCGCCAATGCGGCGCTCGCCAACCTCGTGCGGCAGATGAGCTGGGCCTATGGCGAACTCGGCGTAACGGCGCATCTCGTCGCCCCGGGGCCAGCGGACACCGAACGATTGCACGGCATCGCCCGGGCACGCGCCGAGAAGGAGGGCGTGAGCTTCGACACCATGCTCGATCGCATGCGCGCGGACTCGGCGATCGGGGCGTTCACTTCGGTCGAGTCCGTGGCCTGGGCGATCGCTTTGCTTCTCGACCCCCGTGCCGATGCATTCGCCGGCTCGACTCTGATGCTGGATGCGGGGCGTCGCCACGCCATTCCCTGAGGAGACGAAATGCCCATTGTCGAGTTCCATCTGACCGAAGGACGGCAATCCGACGACGAAATCGGCGCGCTGCTCGAGCAGGCGACCGATTTCTATGTCCGGACGCTTTATCCTGCCGTCGATCCGCTGCCTCTGGACCGTGTCAGGGCTTTCGTTTCTCTGCATCGGCCGCAGCATTGGGCGACCGCAGGCGTGCTGGCGTCGGACGGGGGAGCGGATGCGCCCTATTTTACATGCCTCGCGCTGGCGGGAAGGCCGCAGGAGCAGCTTCATGCCTTGTTGCGCGGATTTACCGATCTCATCGTCGCGCATTGCCGCTGCGAACGCCGCAATGTGCGTGGGCAGGTGATCTCGATTGCGCCGGAGAACTGGTGCATCGCCGGGGAGCCCGCCAGCATGGTGCGCGCCAGCGAAGCAGAGCGGCGCATTCGGGGAACATGAGCGGTCCGCGCGATCTCCCGGAATCCACCAAGGGCGGCAGTCGCGGGAGGGATAGGGAGTGATGAGCTGGCAAGGCGTGGTGCGCTTGGGCGCAGGGTGGTTGGCGCGGGGGCTTGAAGCCTATGGCTGCATCCATCTTCGGGCTTTTGGCGATGGCGGGGAGGCGTCGCACTTTTGGAATGCCGGCGCCAAGCGTGGGACGATCGTCAACCGGGAAAATCCCGGTTCAAGCCATCCGGCTGAGAGCCTTTCTCGCTGACATGCAGGCATCGCGACGAAGCGGAGGATCGGAAATCAGGATATGTCCGGAACAGCACTCATCGTTCATGCGCATTCGGAAGCGGATTCGTTCGTTACGGCGATGCGCGACACAATTGCCGCGCGCCTGGCCGCCGACGGGTGGGAGGTCACGCAGTCCGACCTCTATGCGATGGGCTTCAATCCCGTCCTGTCGCCGGCGGATTTTTCTGCCCGTAAGGATCCCGAGCATCTGGTTTACGCCCTGGAGCAGCGCCATGCCTATGAAACCGGAACCATCGCTCACGACATCAGCCTCGAAATATCCAAGATTCTGGCTGCCGACCTCGTTGTCTTCACCTTCCCGCTGTTCTGGTTCGGTGTTCCGGCGATTTTGAAGGGGTGGATCGACCGGGTCTTCGTATCGGGGACGTTCTACCGGGGAAGACACATTTATGGCTCGGGCGGAATGGCCGGCAAGAGGGCTTTCGCGGCTTTCAGCCTTGGCGGCCGCGAGCATATGTTCGGACCTGGAGCGATCCACGGTGAGCTCGTGACCGGGATGCTGCGCCCTTTCTTCCAAGGGGCGCTGGGCTATGTCGGCTTCGACGTGATCGAGCCGTTTGTCGCTTATCACGTCCCCTATCTGAGCCTCGAGGGTCGCCAGGCGATTCTGGCGTCCCTCGAATCCGTCGTCGCTCATCTGGGCGAGCGCAAGCTGTTGGAGAAGCCCGATCTGGCTGCCTTCGATGCGCAATTCTCGCCTTTGCCTCTCGCTTGAGGAAAAGCAAAGGGCGCAAGAGCAAGGGCTTGCATCGGCCGAGCGATACGGAAAAGGTAACCAATTGGTTGGAAAATGGTATTTGCTCGCAACGCGGGCGACGCTTAATTGCGCGGGAGCAAAACAGTTGACGCCCGGGGACTTGATCTGTATCCGTCATCCCAGACCCACGTGGCGGAAACGTGCCGGTCAAGCGTCTTAAGAGGGGGCGTTGCGCCCGGCGATCTTGGGGGAGTGCCAGGGCATGAGGGAATCGAGGTCCTTGTTGCTATGACCGTTGGCAAGCTTGGTGGTAAGCGGTAAAAATCCCCCACGGGGCGGCTGAGCAACCACGGCGAGATCGGCGGTGTAATTTCAGCGATCAGGCGGCGCTGGCGAGATTGCTGATCTCGAACGCGGTTTGTGCGGCGTTGGTATCGACCCAGTTGTATGGTATCCGTCATCCCAGGCCCACGTGGCGGAAACGTGCCGGTCAAGCGTCTTAAGAGGGGGCGTTGCGCCCGGCGATCTTGGGGGAGTGCCAGGGCATGAGGGAATCGAGGTCCTTGTTGCTATGACCGTTGGCAAGCTTGGTGAGGGTGGCGGTGAGCCAGGCGAGCGGATCGACGTCCGAGAGTTTGCACGTTTCGAGAAGGCTGGCGAGCACCGCCCAATTGTCTGCCCCGGCATCGCTGCCGGCGAACAACGAGTTGCGGCGCGACAGGGCAATCGGGCGGATGCTTCTTTCGACCGTGTTGGTATCGAGCTCGACGCGGCCGTCGAGCAGGCAATAGGTGAGCTGCTGCCAGTGGTTGAGCATATAGTTGATCGCTTCGGCCATCTTGCCCTTGGCGCTGAACCGGCCGAGGTTCTTCGAGAGATAGTCGCGCAGGTTATCGAACAGCGGCTTCAGCATCAGCTGCCGCCCTTCGAACCGCGCCTCGGGCGAGGTGTCCCTGAGCGTCGCCTCGATCTTGTAGATCGCCGAGAAGCGACGGAGCACCTCGTCGGCAACGGGCTCCTTTTCGCGGAAATCGTAGAACTTGCGCCGCGCGTGAAGCAGGCAGAATGCGAGGGTGACGCCATTGCGGCGCTTGATCTCATTGTAGCCGGCATAGCCGTCCACCTGGAGCACCCCGGCGAAGTCGCCGAGATGGTCGATCGGATGCATGCCGCCGCGGCCGGTGGCGTACATGTAGACGACGGCGGGCGGCGCGAGTCCGCCCCATGGCCGATCGTCGCGGGCATAGGCCCACAGCTGGCCGCTCTTGGTCTTGCCGGTCCCGGGCGCCAGCACGGGCATGCGCGTCTCGTCGGCGAACAGCTTCACCGAACTTCGCAGCTCGGCGAGCAGATGCTGCCTGAGCGGAGTCAGCCACCATCCGACGCGCCCGACCCAGTCGGCGAGCGTTGCCCGGTCGAGATCGATCCCCTGGCGGGCGTAGATCTGGGCTTGCCGGTAAAGCGGAAGGTGATCGGCGTAGCGCGCGACGATGACCTGGGCGACGAGCGCGTCGGTGGGCAGGCCCTGATCGACGATGAAGCTTGGCGCCGGCGCCTGGGTGACGCCGCCCTCGTCGCAGCCGCGGCAGCCATAGCGCGGACGGCGGGTGACCAGCACGCGGAAGATGGTGGGCACGACGTCGAGGCGCTCGGTGACGTCCTCGCCGATGACATGAAGATCGTTGCCGCAGCAGGCACACTGCTTGTCTTCGATGTCGACGACCTGCTCGATACGCTCGAGATGGGCGGGCAGCGCTCCACGGTTGTTGCGGCGGCGGCGCTTTGTCTCGCCGGTCGCGTCAGCCTGGTCGATCAGCGCTTCGAGCCCGGCCTCGGCGCGCGACAAGGCAGCTTCGAGCTCTTCGAGCACGAGCTGGTACTGGTCGGGATCGAGCCGCTCGGCGCTCTGGCCGAAACGGTGGCGCTTGAACTGGTCGAGAATGTCGTTGAGGCGCTTGACCTCATCGCGGGCGGCCGCGAGCGCGTCCTCCATCTCGGCGGCCTTCGCCTCGGCGATGACGGCGGCGTGTTCGGCCGCTTTCGCGGTGGCGAGCGCGATGATCTCGCGCGCCTCAGCTTGGGCCGCAGCGCGGGCGAGCGCCTCGTTCTCGGCGTTGATGCGAACGATCTGCTGGTCGCGTTCGGCCGCCTCGGCGGTCAGCTTCGCGATGGTCGCGAGCAGCGCAACTGGGTCTTTGCAGGAGGCCGTCAGCGGGTCCATGGCAGGCATCGAATCACATGCGTAACGACGCGTCCAGCGCAGTTGACTCGGCCTGTCGCGACTATCTCACGCATCAGCGAAACCCTCGATTTTAGGCGGATTTACGCGCCTTGGCGCGCGGTGCCGACGCCAGTCCATGCCCGAGGTGAGTGCTGCCATCTGCGCCGCCGTGATCGAAAAACTGCCATCGACCGCCGGCGGCCAGGCGAATCCTTCGGCGGCCTCGGCGCGCTTGGTCATCAGCCAGATGCCGGTGCCGTCGAACCACAGAATCTTCAGCCTGTCCTTCCTCTTGGAACGAAAAATATAGGCGACTCCGCGCCACGGATCCTGGCTCAACTCGTGCTGGACCTTGGCCACCAGCGTGTCGATGCCGCAGCGGAAATCGATCGGCTTGGTGTAGATCAGCACCTTGGCGTCGCTGCCCGGCCCGATCATCGCGCCCTCAGCAGCGCTGCGATTACCGAGGCGACCAGCGTCGAACTTGCGCCGTGGGCGACCATCACTGGCACGCCGCGCACTTCCATTGCGACCTGCACCACCGCGTCCGGCAGCAGCCGCGCGTTCGCGGCCTCCGGTTCGAGCAGCACCGCCGGCACCGATGTCGGCTCGATGACCGCCGGCAGGAACATCGCCCTGTCCTCGCGCGCCGCGTCCTCCGCCATCTCGCGCAACTCGCGGCGCCAGGCATATATCTGGGCCGGAAGGACATCGAAACACGCGGCCACCTCCGCCATGCTGCACGCCGGATCGAGCGACAGCTCCACCACCGCGCGCTTCTCTTCCAGCGTCCAGCGCCGTCGGCGCCCGTTCTCCACGCCGCCACTGCCGTCGATCTCTTGCTCCACAGTCACCCCGCCGAATCAAATTACGCGATATGCACGCGGGACACTCAAAGCTCATGGCCATCTACGCCACGTGGGTCTGGGATGACGGATACTCTCGGGCTTCGTGCGGTATTCCTGCAAAGGGGCAGGCACACCCGCCTTGTCCATGCGCGCGGTATCGCTCGTCCAGCTTTCCGGCAGAAACAGCCGCAAGCTCAGCATGAGCGGAACTTCGCCCGAGGCCAATGTCACCGACACCAACGTCTGGCAGTTCGCATTCTTGCCCAGCGCCGTAGCGTACTGGGGGGCGACGCCAACCGAGGCCTTGCCCTTCTTCGGCAGAGCGGTGTCGTCGATGATCAGCCAGGCTCCGTCATCGCCGACCAACTCGTCGGCCTGCTGCCACAAGGTCGCTTCCAGCGGAGCACTGTCCCACAGGCCGGCCCCGATGAAATGATGCAGCCGGTCATAAGCGACGGCGTCCGATCGGGCCGCCATGGGCTGGATGCTCTTGCGATCACCCGGCCCAATCAAGCCGGCGATATAGGCCGGGCACATCCGCCGCCGCGTCTTGTTACCCAGACCTTCCAGATACGGGGCAAGCCACCGCTTCAGATCCCCCTGCCAGTCCTCGTCCATCGCCAGCCTCCATAAAAGCTGGCTCCCCATGAATCACGCAATCAGCGCAAAGGGAATCCCAAAAATCAAATTTCTGCCAAAGTAGTGCTAGGAGGCCGCAATCGCAACCATCGGTGGTTGTGCGCTCGTGCAATCGCACAGCGCTGACCTTCCGCGACAACTCATCCATCGCCCAAGAGCAGGGCTGGGATCACTTCCCATAGCGCCTGCCCAGTCAGCGAGTGCGTTTACTCCGGCTTAAATGAGGTCGCGCACAGCGCCAGGAGGGACAGTTCCATGTCGCGCGACCTCACAAAACCCTCTGGATTCCCTCCCTATGCCGCCTGTGCTATGATTCCCGCTGAAGGAATCCGCTCATGACCACGATTTTCGACGATAGAGGTGACATTCGCAAAACTACAACGGCGGCACGCAGGCCTGCGACCGATTGGCTTTGGCGCCCTTGGTATGCAAAGCTCTGGTGGACGACGATCCCGGCCTGGTGGATTGGCATGGCCGCATCCACCCGCGTGCCAGCGCTAGGATCCTTCTACGACAGCGCTCTGGCGGGATTTCTCAACATCCTGTTCTTCCCGCCGACCGCGCTTATGGTGCTGGGCGTCTGTTACGTGCAACAGCGCTTGACCCTTTTCCCAATGTCAGGCGAAAGCGCACTTCTCTCCGATGAAGCCACGGATGCGATGGCTTATCTGGAAGCGGAGGACGTTCGGGCTCTTGAGGAGTTCAAAGCGAGCACCGACATTTACGATCCTCGATCCGGCGGCCTCTTTATCGGAAACCCTTTGAGTCCGCAGAATCCTCATCATCGTTTCTAGCGCTTCTTGAAAGTGCTATCGCCATCCGCAGGGCTGTTCTCTGCATCGAGGGAGAATCGCCCGCTTTTCAGGATGGCATTCTGATCAATCGAAGTGATCGGGCCGGTCGCGTCGAATGTTGCGCGGCCCGCGTCCGCATCGCCAAGATAGCGGTTGCGCAGGCCCTCGGGCCCGAGGATGCGATTGGATAGCTCACGCGAAAATGTGACCGACGGATCCGATGAGCGGGCAGCCGCACGCTGAGCCGCCGCGATCGCATTGCGCACATCGTAGTTGACAATGTCGAGATTGGCCTGTGCCGTTTCGCTTTCAATGCCCTGATCTTGGCTCCGGAATCCAATGCTCGCGCCGACGCGGCCCGATGTGGATTGTGACTTGATGGGGCCTTGGCTTTTGTTTCCACTCTGGCCCTGCTGCCCCCGACCTCCTGTGGCTTCGGATTCCGCGACACCGACGCTGCCTCCCAGATCTCCTCCCACCGTGGTGCCCATCGAGACTTGATCCTGCGCCGACCGAGAAATACCGCGCTGCCATCCGGTCTGCGCGATGATCGCCTGCACGTCACGGGTTAGTGTATCGGCGACCTGCGGCTTCAGCCGCCAGTTGCCGTGCCGATCCATCTCGAACCCACCCTTGAGCCAGTTCGACATCATCGCCTGACCCTGTTCGCCGCTACTCAGGAAATGCTCGATTGTATCGGGGCCAGCCTGCTTGCCCGCCTCGAAGCGCGTGCTGGTGTCGCTGCGCGCCGACTGCTGGAAGCCGACCGAGCTGGAGACAAGCACATCGTTGTTGGCGAAGCTGAACCGCGCCCGCCCGCCACTGGCGATCGCGCCGAGCTGACTCTCGTTGATCAGCCCGCCGCGCCACATCTCCGCGGCCGTCTCCGGGGTCAGATTGAGGTTGATGTCTCCGTTCTGCGCCATCGCGATCTCACGCTTCGACATAGTGACACCATGATCGGTCAGCAGCTTTTGCATGCGCGTCAGCCGTTCGTTGTCGACAATCCGCGTCAGGCGTTCGTTGCGGGCGCGATCGGCGATCCCTTCCGCGCCGCCCTCCGCCATATCGGTCTGGTTGCCGACGCCCTGGGAAAGCGTGCGGATGAAGCTGTCGAGCCGCGCGGCCTGTCGCACTGACATGCCCGCAGCGGCAGCGCCTTCGGCAAAGCCCGCATTGTCGGCCTGACGGCGCTGCTCGCCGATCCGGGCGGCCGAACGGGTGCCATCGGGACCAACTTCGCGCTGGGCGTCGAGCTTGCCCGACCGCTCCGCGAAGTCATAGCCCGCCGCCTCGCGGGTGCGGCCATAGACGCTGGTGCCCTCGCGCGCAGCCTCTGCCGTCGCGCCGTCGGCCGTTCCGACCTGGACCGCGGCATTGTAGGTTTCCAGCGCCCGGAGCACCTGGGCTTCATTTCGGCCGGTTGCGCGGGAGAGTTGGGTGATGGCGGTGGAGCGGGCTTCGCCAGAGAGGGTGTTGATGAAGGAGATGCGGCGGGAGGCTTCCTGCACAGGGATTCCAAGCATCGCTGCGGCATTGCGCTGGCCGGTATTGCTGCCGGTGCGGTGCGCCTGCTCGGTCGCCACATTGCCGCGCTCGATCCTTGCCACATTGTCGCCCGCGAAGTCGCGCCGGCCTTCCATCGCGCCCACCTGGATCTGAGCGCCGGTGAGGTCGTTGCGCAGCATCTGCTCCTGGTCGAACGTATTGGCGATGAGCTTGGCGAAGGTCGGATCGGCCGAAGCCTGACCGATCACGGTCGAGGCCTTGAGCGCCGCATCCTTAGCATCATAGCCGCTGCGCTCGAAATGCCGCTGTGCGCCTGAAAGCATCATGTCGTAGGCGCGCTGATCGCCGAAAGCGCGCCATTGCACCATCTTCTGCGCGAACGCAGCAAAGGCACGCTCGCCAGACTGCCCCTCGCCAAAATAGTTGGTGCCAAGGCTACGCAGCGCGTCCTTCTCGGCAAAATTGTGGATCGCACTCGTGGCGGCATTCTCGCGCACCGCGCGGACGGTGGCGGGGTCGGTCAGGCTGCGGCCGATCATGGCCGGCGACCGGCCGCCCAGTTCGCGCGCCGCATCGAGACCGCCAAGCCCCATCGCCGCCGTGCCGGGCACGCCGCCACCTTGCTCACCGAGCACCCGGCCGGCCGACCCGAAAGAGCGATCAGCGCTGAACGTCGTGCGCTCCCCGAAATCCCCGAAGCCGGAAGAAGCGCGGGCGCGCGACATCGTGCCTGCGGCCGAAGCCTGCGCTTCCATCGCCCCGGCATAGCCCTCGCGGGTGCCGAGCGGTGCGGCTGCCGCGGTGCCCTGGCCCTGGACGCCGAGCGCACCCGACGTGAAGCTGGTGAACACGTTGCCGCTGAACCGGAAGACGGTGAACACGAAGGCCCCGGCGAGCCCGGCGGCGGCCGTGCGGAAGCTGCCGAAAATCGCCAGCGCCTTCATGGCGGCGGACGGCGCGAGCATCCAGGCATTCACCGCCACGCTGTTCGAGCGCATCTCGGCGAGCACATCGGTCGCACGGCCAAGCGTGAGCTGGTAGATGCCCGCATCGATCACGCCCCAGAGCGCGACGAAGACGAACAGTCCGAGCGCGAAGCTCGCGACCCTGAGGTTGATCGGGGTCAGGATGAACATCAGCGCGACCGGCATCATGAACAGCATGATTCCGAACACGGTTGCGCGGATCGTCGGCATCCACTCGTTCGCGGTCGACATGGTGGCGAGCCCGCTCGATATCACCGCCCGGTTCGCCATGACCCGCGCGGCTGTCGCCGGGCTGTCCTCGAACAGCACGTCGCCCACCGTGTTGCCGAGCATCACGTCGGTTAGGAACTGCTGGAGGCTCAGCGGCGTGCCCATCATCATCTGCCCCATCTCGCCGATGTTGGCGCGGCAGCGCTGAAGCTGCGCGGCATTGCCGACGTCGTAGCCGGTGCGCGTGCAGATCTGCGCGACATAGCTGTCGAACAGGGCGGGCTCGGAGAGGCGCGTCGAGATATGGTCCCAGGCCTCGGCGCAGCTCATGGTCGTGCCGCCCTTGTCGGCCGCCGTATAGACCGTGCTGAAGGTCGCCGGTCCCGCCATCGCGGCAAAAGCACCGGGCAGATCGTTGGTGGTGCGATAGAGTTGATCGTCGTCGACGCCGTAGGCTGGCGAAACCCGCGCAACCGGATAGCACTGGCGCACATAGTCCTTGATGGTCGCATCGAAAAAGGTGTCGGTCATCGGACCGCGCGGGGACGCGGCATTGAGAAACAGGTCGAAGCTATGCCCGCCCGCGCCGAACTCGAGTTTGGCGTTGGGATCGGTGGTGTTGTCGTCGATCACTTCGGCGAGCGCGCGCTCCATCATGTTGGTCATGCCGGCGACGACCACGATCAGGTTGGGCACGTCGCCCACCGGCTGATAAGCGTTCCGCACTCGGTCATAGACGTGAACCGTGCCGGTCGTGGCGACGAGCCCGACATAAAGGCCGATACCCACCAGCATCTGGAAGCCGAAGGCGACGAGGCCCATGCCTTGCCCGCGCACGGTCGCGAGCAGCACGCCGAGCGCGATCCCGGCAACCGCGACGATCAGCACCAGCGTCTCATAGCGCGGATCGCCGAAGATCATCGCGACGAGACGGAAGGCGTCCACCGTCTCGGAGAAGCCGTCATAGGTGTGGAAGCTGGTATCGACCGCCAGGGCCGGCGTCGCCATGAACAGCGCGAGCATGGTCAGGGCGGCGCGGAGGATGCGGGAGGTGCGGAAGATGCAGGTCATGGCGTGCGGGCTTCCGATCAGCGGTTGCGGTTGACGGCGGTGCCCGCGGCGTCGCGGGCATCGCGATCGCGCTGGCGGACGACGCCCGAATAGGTGGCCGAGAGGTTCGCCTGGTTGAGCGCCGCCATGTAGGACTGGCGCATCTGCGCGCGCTGGCGCAGCACTTCGTCGCGCAAGATGCCGAGCTGCTCGATGCCCTTGGTGAGGATGCGCGTCTGGCAAACCTTGGCATTGCCCGCATCGGCGGCGCCGGCCGCGTTCACTCCGCGCTCGGCGTTGCTCACCGCGAAATCTATGCTGCGCGTGAGATCGTTGAGCATTTGATAGGCAAGCGTCAGCGCAACCAGTTCGTCGGTATCGGCGATCACGCTATCGACCACGCCCTGGCGCACGCCCCATTCGAGCAGGCGATAGACCGGCAAGGTGCGGACATTGGCGACGAACTGGCGCTCTTCGGGCGTCAGCGCGGCGCGGGTGCGGATCTTGACCGCGATCGAGTCCATGCGCGCGCGGGCGAGCACCAGCGCGCCCTTGCCGCTGCCGTCGGTCGAGCAGTCGGCGCCGGTCGGCGGCACGGCGATGACACGGCGCTGCACCTTGCCGGTCAGGAAGTCGTCCACGCTTTCGGTATCCTGGCGCGGACAGGCGGGGATCGCCGAGAAGATCGGCACCTTGTCGGTGGCATCCCAACGCATGTAGACGTCGCCGACGCGGGCGCGCATGACGCTCGCCCAATCGGACGCCCCGACGCGCGCGGCGGCATGGCCAAGCAGCGAGCCCGTCTTGAATATCTCGGTGACCTCGGCCGGGCAGTTCTCGAGCGCGTCCTTCAGATCCTCGGTCGGGCTGTTGGCGTTGGCCTGAATCTTCTCGCGGCTGTTCTGATAGCTCTTGGCGAAGCCTTCCTTGACCGACTTGTAGCCGGTCATTTCCTCGATGATCCCGCTCATGTTGTCGTCGCCCTTGGCGATCTGGACCATGCGGTTGGCCAGACGGCAGTCGTTGACCTGGATCGAGTTCAGGAAGTTGGTCGCTGCTTCCATCTTCGAGATGATGTTGCCCATTTTCTCGTCGAGCGTCTCGAGCAGATATTGAAACGCCACGGCAGGGGCGGCCTGCAGGATGCTTTCGAGCTTCTGGACGAGGTAGTCCGGATCAAGGAACGACATGCCGCCGAGGAACATGTCGATGCCGCCGCATCCGGCCTTCACCTTGGGCATGGTGATGCTCATCAGATAGTCGTTGTGAACATCGACGCGGCCCGACATGCCGCCGGCCGTCACATAGCCGCGGGTCTGATCGCTGAAGCTGCCCGGACTGGTGTAGGTGACATTGTCGAACCAGCTTTCCGCCCAGCTCTGGGCATGGGCAGGCGCGGAGACGCAGGCGATGGCAACGGATGCGAGCAGGCTCAGGCGCGGACAAATCTTAGGCATGGCGGGGTTCCATTCATGAAGGGGGACAAGGCATCTGCCGCCATGATCAGTTGCCTTGCCGGTGGGGGAGGGGGCGAATGGGCGCGCCCACGATCCCGGTGAACTTCGACATGCCCCGCACGCCTACTGCGGCACGAACGCCTCCCAGCATCTTCGCGGCGAGATAGAGATTGCGGGCCAGATTGGGCGCATGATCGGTGCCGATTGCGACAGGGACGATCCGGTTGGGATCGGCGCGGGGCCGGACCCAGGCGACCGGGTGCCCGACCCAGGGCAGGCCGAGCCTGCCCGAACGCAGCATCGCTTCGTCGCGGCCAATGGTTCGCACCTGCCAGCCATAGCGACGGCCCAGCGCGCCCAGCTTTGCCCAGAGATCGGCGCAGGGCGCGCAGCCCGGCGCGGTGCTCATCTCGACCACATAGGCTGGCGCCTGGCCAGTGAGGGTTTCCGCGAAATCGGGCGGCCAGTCGCGCGTGAGCGGCACGCGGGCGAGCCAGTCCTGCATCTCGGCGGCGGTCGCGACGGGATGGATCGCCGCGCGCATCGCCTGCTCGCGCGTCGGCGCCTGAGCGGCGACAGGTGCAGCGACCAGGCAGATAACGCCAAGAACAACCAGGGCGATCGGCAGCTTCACTGGCGCGGCTCCGCGCGGACGTCGACCAGATCGCCGCCGAGCACGCGCGGATCGGTTGCCGACACGGGGCCGTTGGCCAGCGCATCGAAAAAGCCGTCTTCCTCGCCCGCGCCGGTCAGAAACTGCTCGGGCCGAATATCGCCCGCGAGCAGACGCACCGCCTGGTAGGCCGTCTGGATGAGGTTGGGATAGGCTTCGACGCCGGTGGCGATCACCATGCGCTGCGGGCTGTTCCGGCGGATCACCATCGTCGTCGGCGTGACCTCAACGCCGAAGCGCGCGGCAAGCTCGGGCTTGCGGTCGATGTCCTGCAGGGTCACTTGCCAGCCCATCTCCTCCTGGAAGCGCTGGACAATCGGCCACTGGACCCGACAATAGCCGCAGGTCGAACGCGAGAACATGACCAGCGCGAACTCGCCCGCGCGGCTGCGCAGATACTGGCGGCGCACCTGATCCTTCTGCGCGGAGAGCTGGTCGCGCGCGTCGCCGACCATGGGGTTGGCCGATTTCGCGTTGAGTTCGGGATGCTGAAGCATCGCGATCTGGGTCACGCCCGCGAAAGCGCGCGCCTTGCGCCGGGCAAAATCCTGCAGGCGCCAGAAATCGGCTACGGCATCGACGGTCAATACCGTCGCGGCATAGTCGCGCTGCTGCTCGATCAGCTTGCGGATCTTCGGCGGCGTCCAGGTGGCGAGCTCGGCCATCGGCGGGATCGCCGGTTTCACCAGGGCGTCGGGATCGGGCCTTTCGTCTGCAGGCTTGGGCGGCGCCTGATACCACCAATAGCCGGTGCGCGTGTCGGGAAGGTCCTGCGCATGGGCTTGCGCGGCGGGCAGGAGAAGGGCGGTTGCCACCATCAGGATCGTGGCGCGGCTCACAGCAGCTTCTCCATGCGCTTCAGCCGCTCGATTGCGACCGGCCCATAGTAGCGGCTGTCGAATCCGCTGGCGTGCGACGAGCCGACATAGACCGTGCCCGGCGGGATGGTCCCAGCGATCGGGCGCCAGTGCTCGAGCCGCTGCCCGTCGTGGCCGAAGGGCTTGCTGATGCCGAGCAGCTTGCCGTTGCAATAATACCAGCCATCCCATTCGCCCGCACGCATGGAAGGTTTTTCCAGCCAGTCGATCCGGTCGCCCGGCAGGCACAGAGCTTCCTTCGTCACCATGACGGGCTTGGGGCCGGCGAGCGGATGCGACAGGGTGAAAGATACGAAATCGCCGCGCCGGATCGGTCCGGGCGCCTCGCGCACGATCCAGGCGTCGATCGACGGGCTCATGACGAGCGTGAATTGCGGGATGGCCCACATCGTCAGCAGCCCGATGGGGAGCACAATGCCATTGGCTTTCCAGAGCTGTTCGGGACGGGGCGGTTGCCCAAGCCCCGAACTGCCGAGAGCCACCGCCGCCTTCAGCGGCAGCAGCATCGCTTCATTCCACAGCGCCTTACCGGCGTTCCAGGCGAGACTGAGCATCGCGCACTTCCTCCTTGCCGCCAAGGCGGGCATATTCTTCGAGTAAACCGGAAAGCGCCGCATCGCCGTAGACGACATGCGCGGCGCGCGGGCTGTCATCCTCCCGCTCGCAATAGGGCTGGGTCGGATCGCCGGGGACCATCGCGAGGGCGGGCACGCGCGTGACAGCGTGCTGGCGAAAGATCAGCGGATCGACGATAAGCTGGACGTCGCGCATCGCGCAGGCCGGGCCCTCGCAGCCCGGATCGAGCCGCAGGATCTCCGCCGAGAGCTTCGCCATTGGACCGACCCGCGTCAGGCCGCCCGGCATGCCGCGAAACGCCAGCACGCCATGCGCCTGTTCGAGCTGCGCGGCATAGGTGCGCAGCGTTGCGGTCGGCATCGAGGAAGAGACGAACAGCACCGGCACCCACGCCTTGCTCGCCTTTGGCGCGGCGACGCCGGCGAGCGCCTTCATATCGGGCGCTTCGAGTCCCAGCGCCTGGCCCAGGCGGCGCGCCATTGCCTCGCGTTCCGCCGCCAGAGCTTCCTTGCCCTTGTCGAGCGCGGCGCGCGCCCGCGTATCCATTGTGGGCGCGGCCACGCGGCGGCGCAGGCCGTCGAACGCCCGGCGGCGCATTTCTTCGGAAGTCGCGGGAAGTGTGGTCGGTCCCCGCTGCTGCGTATCGGCCTTGCGCTGCTCGGTCGCTCCCCGGAGGCGGTCGAGCGCGGCCCCGCCTTCGACAGCGGCTCCTTCGCGCGCATTGGCGGGGGCAGTGCCGGTCTGCGGCGGCGGCGTTTGCGCGGAAGCGGGAATGGCGAGCACCGCTGCGACCAGCACGGGCCACGCGGCCGCGAGGCGCGCGCTACTTCCCGATGACCTGCATATAGGCATCGATCTTGTCCTTCATGTCGACCTGGATATCGGCCTGCGCCCGGGCCTCGATCTCGGAATAATATTCGGAAAGGTCCATTTTGGAGAAATCCAGCGCCTGGAACTCCTCCGGCGTGAACCCGCGGCAATAGGGAGTCTTTGGCGTGCCCCAGCCAAGGCCGTTGAACGACTTCAGTTGCGGGCGGCCCTGTTCCTGGATGATGCGCCCCAACTTGGTGTTGAAGCAACAATGGCCGCGCGACTTCTGGATGCAGATGCCGAGGATCTTGGAGCTGCAATAGCTGCCGACTTCATGGCACATGCCCGAACCCTTGAGCATGGCCGTTTCCATGTCCTGCTGGTCACAGCCCGACAGCAGGAAATCGATCATGAAATTGATGGCGAGGCTGATCGCGATTGAGGTCGGGTCGATGCCGGCGATGATGGCGTTGGCACCGGCGCTTGCAGCCTGGCCCGCGGTCGCTCCCGCCTTGAACGCGGTGTAGGCGGCCTTCATGCCCGTGAACACGCCTTTGGCCACGGCGATCTTGGTCGAGATCGACGTGATCGATCCGCCCATGCCGTCCTTGACGATCTTGCCCTTGTCCTTGCAGCAGTTGGAGAAGGTGGTCTTGAGCCCCGCCGGACGGCAGCGCATGGCGCGTCCTGAGAAGATTTCGATATTGCCGAGGCACGCCCCTGTCGTATCCATCTCGCCATCGGCGGGCACGCCGGGATCGTCCGTGACAGGTTCATCCTCAATCGGCGTCGCGACGGGATCGGTGCAGGCGTTGGGCGAGCAGGTCGGCGTGCCGCCGCTCGCCGGTGCGGTGCAGGCATAGGAAGGCCCAAGCGGGCAAACATAGCCTGTCGTCGCATCACCGGTGCAGGCGACCTGCTGAAGCGGGCATTGCCAGCTCGCATCGGCCATCAGCGTGCAACTCGCCACTTCGCCAGTGTCGGAGGCATCGCCGTTGCCGTTGAGATCGACCGCGCACATCGACTGCGCGTGGGCGGCCACGGTGAGCGCGCCCCAGACGAAGACGGCGAGGACGAGGTTGCGCAGGCGGCGAAGATGGCGAGAGCTACCGGACATCAGCGCGCCTCCGAGGTGCAGATCATGTCGGCCCCGCCGAGGCGCACGGTCTGCATCATCACGACGGCCTCGGGAAAATCGTCGAGACAGCCGCAGTCCGAGACGAGCTCTTCGCCGGCGCCCAGCGGACAGTGGCTGACACCGGCGCTGGTCGTGCAGCTATGATAGAAGGTGTCGTAGCCGACAGGCGCGTTCTGCTTCGCGCCGACAACGCCATCCACGGCGACATCGCTGTTCGCCTTAGGCGCGCGGGTCTTGCAGATGGCTTCGCAAGCCGGGACCGTGCCGCGATCGGGCAGCGCGAAGCCGCTGCTCAAGGTCGAATAGCTACCGTCCTTGTTCTTGACGCGATCGGCGAGCAGCGTCTCGGTCGAATGGTCGATGATATAGGCGCCGCGGCTGAGGTCCGGCTCGGGCAGTGAACCGGTGTCGAGCGTGCAGCGATAGCGGCGTTGGCGTTCGAACCAGGGGCGCGTAAGGTTGAGCGAGCAGGCGCCGCTTTCGAACAGGCGGCTCTGGGGAAGCGGCGTGAGGCCGGTCGCCACGCCCGATTTGACGGTGACGACGCCATCGACGGTTTCATCATAGAGCTGGCATTTGCTGCCGGCCGCATTGCCCGCGCAGAGGTCGACGAGCTTCTCGGTCGGCTTGCACGACAGGTCGACGCTCGCCTGGACCATCGCAAAAGCCTCGCCGCCGCCCGAGACCGCGACGCGCAGCCAGATCTCGTGATCCCCCTTGGTGAGGAACGGCTTCAGGTCGAGATTGGGATAGGAATAGAAGGTGCCCTTGCGCTCGCAATTTCCGGGCGGGTAGCCGGAGCCGGACCAAGCCGACGGACCGGACGACACCAGATTGCCGTCGATCCGAACCTGGCCCCAATCGTCGGCGAACCAATAGGCGAGGCGTACGTCGCTGAGCCGATCGGGGTCCTCGACATGCAGCGTCATGCGGAAATCATGGAAGGTGCAACTGCCGCCAAGGCTGTTGTTGGCGGGCGAGCCCATCACGAAGGCGAGCGTCCCGTCGCCATAGTCATAGGTGTCGTAACCGCCCGAGATGCGCGCGATCACGTCCTCGGCCTTGATAGCCTGGAGCGAGACCTCGCGGGTGATCGTGCAGGAGCGGATTTGCTCGGCCTTGCCGATGCCCGCGGGCGAGGCCTTGAGCGCCTGGAAGACGCTGTTCGAGGCGGCGGCCACGGTCGCATCGCCCAAAATCGCGGTCGGGTTATTGCGATAGGCAGTCTGGGGAACCGAGGCATTCGGCGCGCAGGCCGTGCTTTGCGCGCCGGTATAGCGGATGACTGGCCCATCGATCACCGCCTGCGCGACGCCGATGCGCGGATCGGCGGTGGTGAGCGCGCCGATGACCCCGCCGCCCAGGTCCTTCAGCACCGAGGCGAGATTGCCCCAGACGAGGTTGGCGCCACAGCTGTTGTTGATGCAGTAGCAGCCGGCCAGATCGGTGAGGCCCACTTCGGTGAGTTTGAGATCGCCGGAAGAACCGACATCCCATTTATAGCTATGGCACTGGTTCCAGGTGCCGGGCTGGCAGGAGACGACGCCGTTGGCGCAGATGCCCGAAACCGGCATCGGCAGGGTCAGCGTCTGATCGACAGCGCCGTCGAGATCCTTGTCGCGCGATATACGCAAGGTTCCGATATCACCGCTCGATGCCGGCTGCGCGATCAGCTCGAGCAGCGTCGCCGTCTTCTGGCAGGCGATATTGGGGTTGAAGGTCTTGCTGTTGTCGATCGTAGCGATGGGCTGTCCAGCAAGGCCCGGCGTCAGATAGTTCTGCTGGAGTGTGTCGCTGTCCGACGTCTTGGCGCGCGAGGCTTCGGCCGCGGCACGGGCGCGGTCCTCGACGCTCTGGGCGAACGCAGGCGCCGAAAGCAGCATCGCGGAAGCCAAAGCCAGGACCCTGATCCTCATGACCTGCCACCCTCCACGGTCCGCGAACTGTGGCGGAAACGGAACAGATGTCCGGCGCGGAAATCCGGTGTTCCGGGCTGCAGCACACGAAACACAGCCTGGCCTTCGAAGGTGGTCAGCGCGGCCACGACCGGAGCCGTGGCAATGGGGGCGACTGCCTGCCCCGGCGGGGGCAATGTGGCCGCGCTGACCGGGGTCGGGGCAGCGGCGG
>ERZ1292623.2016-Hain-H51-01um-R1-2016-length-18760-cov-5_pt1 | contig 18760 bp, 27 predicted proteins | sample MGYA00564398_ERZ1292623 | MGnify/ENA primary metagenome ERZ1292623 (study PRJEB36523, sample SAMEA6512633) | groundwater metagenome | collected 2019-01-07 | study: AquaDiva: Metagenomics assemblies of 32 groundwater samples | reverse complement strand
GAAATGAACAAGGTGCCAATAGCTCCCAATCAAGACGATAATATAACAATTCCTCTTTAAAGATACTATTAAATGTTAGAGCACAAGTCACAAGTTATAGTATAAATAATAGAAATATATATAAATAACTATAAATAAAATAAAAGTTGGTAATTATGAAAAAGAGAGATTTTATATTAAGTATTTTATTAATTCTTGCTATATTTATTATTGGATGTACTACATATCAAGGAGAAGCTATAAAGAGTTATACCCCTAGTACAAGTGGTAGTAGTGTTTCTAATTTAACTAACAACACTTTTAAATTAACTGTTTCTATACTAGGTAACGCACCAGGCAATGTAACAGGACCAGGGATAGATTGTGGTTTGAATTCTGATTGTACTGAAATATACCCTAATGGTACCTCATTTAATTTAACAGCCCATTATGATTTTAATACAACTTATATTGATTGGAGAGGATGCAGTATAGGTTTTGGTGGAATACCTAATATTTGTATGATTATTATGGATAAAAGTAAGAACGTAATAGCTACATTTGATTTTAAATCAAATCAAACTTTTGTTGATTTAGAAGTGAGCGACATAGTTTTCTTACCAGATGATAAACCAAAGTTAGGAGATCGTAGAAGTGTTAAGGCTATTGTTAAAAATAATGATAACATTGGATTTAATTACACATTTTATTATAATATAAACTATCCTGATAGGTTTTTTGACACAGAACATTGTTGTTTATATATAGGACCTGGGGAAACAAAGCAGCATGATTTAGGCAACACCACATTCAATCTTGTAGGAAATTACAGTTTTAGATTTGGAGCATATCCTGTTAATTACTCCGATAGAAATCCAATGAATAATGTAAGAACTGAATATATTACTATTGGAAATCAAACTTATTTATGTGGTGATGTTAATGGAGATAAAAGACATTCGTTAACTGATATAGTCTCTTTAATTAATTATATATTCAAGACCGGACCTAAACCAAGTCCTTTACTTTCTGGAGATGCAAATGGTGATAAAATACTTAATTTAGCTGATGTAACTTATCTTACTAATTTCATATTCAAGAGAGGACCTAAACCTACGTGTGGTGGTGTTTGTGTTCATACTGATCCCGAAACTGGTAGTTGTGACCAATGGAGTGGTGGAGAACCTAATTGTTATTGTCCTTAAGCTAAATAGAAACATTTTTAACTCTTATTTTTAATTAATTTTTATGCTATATCTAATTGGAATTGGATTAAGTGACGAGAAAGATATTTCTGTAAAAGGTTTAGAAATTATAAGAAAGTGCAATAAAGTTTATTTAGAAAATTATACTTCTAAATTAAATTGTAATGTAAAAGATTTAGAATTATTTTACGGTAAGAAAATTATTTTAGCTAATAGAGATTTAATAGAGAATAAATCTGAAATTATTTTAAATGAAGCAAGGAAAAAAGATGTAGCTTTATTAATTATAGGAGATATATTTTTTGCTACTACTCATGTTAATTTATTACTGCAAGCAAAGAAATTAAATATAAAAACTCAAATTATTTATAATGCTTCTTTAATAAGTGCTATTGGGATTACAGGATTAAGTTTATACAAATTTAAAATAAGTTCTATTCCTTTTAATAATGAAAACATAAAAAGTCCTTATGAAGTTCTTATTAATAATCCTGATAACCATATTTTATATTTACTTGATTTAGATCCTGAAAATAATAAATATATGAGTGTAAATGAAGCTGTACAATATTTAGTAAAAAATGGATTAGACAAAGAAAGATTAGTTATAGGATGTTCATGCATAGGAAGTAAAGACCAAGAAATTAAAATAGATAAAGCAAAAGATTTAATGAATTATAATTTTAAAAAATATCCTCAATGTTTAATTATTCCTAGTGAAAATTTACACTTTATGGAAGAAGAGTCATTAAAATTACTTAAGTAAATTAAAAATCTCCTTTTTCTCTTATTTTATATTTTGTTAAATTAATATTAAAAACTTTTATTATTCTATCTGGATTGTTATTTATAACGTAATCATCTTTACTCAATAAAGAATTATTTCTATTTTTATTACGACTAATTACTATAGGTTCGCACTTATACTCAAATAATAATGCATTTACATCTTGTTTTACTCTTTCCAAAAGAAATTTTATGGGTAAATTACTATCATAAGTAAATAGTTTTGGGCTAGTACCATTATATCTCTCAGATAATTCTACTTTATACTTAATATTTTTTTGTTTAGGATCAATTATTTCTTCTAGTACAATTAATATTATTGGCTCTGACATTTTTTCAGCTTCAGACACTATTGATTTTATATCAAGAAATTTATTTTCTAGACTCATTTTAATCTTATTACTTCAAGATTTCTAGGAGAATTAGTTTCTATTTTTTGCATTTTATGTATGGTGCTAGCTAAATCAAGACATTTAGAATTTTCTCCATGTACAATTATAACTCTTTTTGGTCTAGGATCAAGATTATTAATGAAAGCAAGTAAATTCTCTCTTGAAGAATGCCCGCTAAAACCATGAATAGAATGAACTTCTATATTTACTTTTACAATTTCTGGATTTGAGGCATTTGGGAAAACAACTTCACGTTCACCATTTTGTAATCTTCTTCCAAGTGAACCTTCTCCTTGATAACAAGTTAATACTAAAGAGTTTTTATTATTATCAGCTAAATATCTAAAGTATTCTACAGAAGCTCCTCCTTGCATCATTCCTGAGGTAGCCATTATAATACAAGGACCTGTTTCTTCCACAATCTGCATCATTTCTTTATGTGAGGCAACTCTCTTAAAGATTTCATTTAAGAATGGATTTTGATCACGATGGAAAATAGCTTTTTTTATTTTACTATTGAAGAAATCTGGGTAAGTTGTATGTATAGCAGTAACATCCCATACCATTCCTTGAATATAAACAGGAACTTTATCTATAAGACCTTCTCTAATAGCTCTTTCAATTATAATTAAAATTTCTTGTGATCTTCCTACTCCAAGTACAGGCAATAAAACTTTTCCACCTCTTCTTATGGTAGTTCTTATTATATCTAATAAATATTGTTCTGATTCTTTTCTAGATGGCTGTATATCTTCTTTAGCTCCATATGTTGATTCAATAATTAATGTTTCTAATCTTGGAAATCTAGTTGAGGCTCCATTTAATAAATTACTTGACTCATAGTTTAAATCAGCTGTATAAACTAAATTATGTAAACCATTTCCTATATGTAGATGAACCATAGATGAACCAAGAGCATGACCTGCATTATAGAAAGTTAATCTTAAATCAGGAGTAATATCAGTAACTTCTTCATAATCAAGGCATATAGTATGCTTAACCATATCTTTTACTTCGGTACTCGAGAATAACATTTTTTTATTTTCTTTTTGTGCTATACTTATATAGTCTAAGGCAAGTAAAGCAGCCACATCTCTTGAAGGAGCAGTAGTATAAACAGGACCTTTAAATCCATATTTATATAGATAAGGAATAAATCCCATATGATCTAAATGAGCATGACTCATAACAACTGCATCTAATCTTTTAATATCAAATTCCGGAGCATCTAGGTAAGGATATGCTAAATTATCTACATTAGCAGCAACATTAATACCACAATCAAGTAATACCTTAGATTCTGGAGTTTGTAAAAATAAACATGAACGGCCAACTTGGCGAGCCCCTCCTAAAAAACTAATTCTTACCCATTCTTCTTTTTTCTCTTTTTGCCATCCTTCGTAAATTCTTTTACCTACTTGATTAAGGAATTTTTTTCTGTAATCATTGTTTTCATATAATACTCGTCTTATATTTTCAATTAATTTTGATCTTATTGCAGGAGTTCTATGTATGACAGGACTCCATAATGTTTTTTGTTTTATCTCTTTAAGAATTTCTCCACTTTTTCCAATAGCAATTCCAGGTTTTTCTGCTTCTATTATTAGCCTAGACCTAGTAGGATCAAATAAAATTTCAGCTATTCCCGCTTCCTTAGGTATTAATTTTTCTATGAATTCTTTGGTTTCATCTTGATCCATGACTAAAGAAGGATCTATACGTAAATCTATTCTTTTCTTTATTTGGTCTACTATTTTCCTAATTATATCATTATCTAGGAATAATTCTTTATTTTTTGTGTAAAGAATTATATTTGCACCTTCAAAAGTAGATTCGCTGATTTTAGCATCAGTTGGCATACTTTTCATTATTTCATCTATAATATTGGCCATTTTACTTTTAGAAATATAATCTTTTTAAACTTGTATTCTATAGTCAATAGTCTTTGCAAGTACTTTTTTAGCACCTTTTTCGGTTACTGAATAAACATCTATTCCTTCTCCAGTAGCCACATTTCTTTGTAGTGCTGCATTAAGAGCACGAACAGCAAGTTTAACACCTTCTTCTATTGTTACTCCGTCTTTATATTGAGCCTCAAGAACTCCAAGAGCATAAGAACTTCCAGATCCAGTAGAAATAAATTTCTTGTCTTCTGTAACTGAACCATCTATACCAATTTCAAATAATTTATATCCTGAACTATCTTTACCCCCAATTAAAAATCCTACTATTCCAGGCACCATAGACATTTTTCTTATATTAGCATAAACTATAGTAGCTAGTAAATTAGCAACTTCTTTTACACTAGATTCTTTATCTGTTCTGTATCTTTTAAGTGAAATCTCTGCTTTTATTAGCTTTGAAATCAATTGAGCATCTGAGACAAGACCAGCTACTGTAATAACTATACTTTCAGTTATAGGAAATACTTTTTCCATTTCCCTAGAAGCAACTTCATAGCCAGCAGTAGCTCTTTTATCTGCAGCAAGTACAAGACCCTCTTTACAGACAATTCCTATTGTTGTTGTTCCCTTAAATATTTTATTTTCTAAGTCCATTTAACATCCTTTATTAAGAATTCATTATATCTATATTGTGAAATTAAGGATATTTATAAAGTTTTCGGTAGTCATTTTTTAATACTTATCTTACTTACTTTTTCCCTTATAAACTTATCTTTCATTAATTTGTTTAGATATTGTTTTATATTATAACTTCTTTTAATCTTGATATAAACTTTATTTTTCATCTTAAATAATTTATATTTTTTCCATTTTTTCCTAAATTTATTTAAATGTTCTTTTTGATTAAGTAAAGGACCATAATGAGTCTTGTATTTATCTAATTTTACTTTATAACACAAATAAGATTTTTCATTCCAGTACCAAAATGAATCTATAATCTTAATTTTTTCTCTTTCTAAACTCATTTTTATATACTCAAATATTTTTAGGATTTTAGTTCCTATAACATCTCTATTACCTTTCAAAGGAATTAGTTCTATAATGTTATATTCTTTTAATTTATTCACATCAAATTTTTTGGTTTCAAAGAATTTATCAGATGGATTATGCATATATTTTTTACAAAGTTCTTTAAATCTATTAAATTTTTCTAGACTTAGAGCAGCTGCTGCATTTCTATTTTCTTGTACAGGATCAATTACAATTAAAGGAGAAATCTTAGATGCATTTAAATTAGCAAATATATTTTTTCTTATATAAAATTTATTTATGTCAATAACATGATTAATATTCCATTTTACAGCATTTCTTATTAAATTTTTAAAGGATTTATAATGAGCTATTAATACTTCTAAAACATATCCTGAAAATCCCCTTATATAGCTTTCAGCTCCATAAACATTATTAGCTATACAAAATTGCTTTATTATTCTAACTTCATCCTCTAATCCTTTAATATTTTTCTTAACCCATTCTGTATGTAAAGGACTAACGTCCATAATATTTACAGCTTGTTTAGAATTTTTTATGTTTAATACAGGAATTATTTCATAAGTAATGTTTTTGTCTTTAATTTGAAAATAATCACGACTTCCATGAATTATTACTGGTTTTAAAGATTTTATTTTACTATATAATATTTTAGAAATGTCCTTATTTTTATAATCTAAAGGAAATTTTACAAATATATCAATATCATAATCACCTTTTAACCAAGTATTTTTTGCATATGACCCACCTTGAATAATAATGAAATTAGTTTTTTTCTTTAATTTCTGAATAAAACTATTAACTTTTAATTCAAGTTCTTCTTGTTCTTGTTTACTTGGCTTAACTTTATCTAGTATTTTCATGGAATTATAGTTTAAATCAAGGTATATAAATTTTTTTTATTTAGCAAAAGTAAGATTTATATATAGCTACTATTAAATTCTTAATATGAAACTAGGAAAATCATTAATTTTGATATTATTAATTATAACTTTTAGTATAAATGTAAATGCTTCTTTAAGAGATAGTGTAAATGAAATGATAAATTCAGATGAGTTTATTGTAATTAAGATTCCCGATATTATAGGACAGTTTACAGCTAAAATTGAAGTTACAGATACAAATGAAGTATTTTATTTAAGTATAGAAAAAGAAGGTAAATTTAGTACATTAGTTATAAAAGATGAAGGTAAAGAAGATGTAATATTAAGAGGCACAGAAGACAATTTATTTAATTTATTAAATTCAGATGAAGAAACACTAAAAAGCAATATAGAATTAGTTGAAATAGAGCCAATAACATTTAAAGGCAGGATGGCAGTTGAATTCGCAGAGCAAAATTTAAATGTAAAAATTGTTAAAAAGAAAAAATTAGGTGATAAGTTAGCAAGAATAACTATTTTTCCTGTAGTTAAATTGTTAACATTAATAAAATGAGGTTATGTCCATTTAAATGTCAAACAAAACATTTATGTATACATGAATGGTTACTTGTTTTAATAGCTACAGTATTTTTAATGATATTATACATAACTATTACTTAAGGAGGGAAAATGAAAGAACATAAAGTTAAAATTTATTCAACTCAATATTGTCCGTACTGTAAGATGGCTAAAGAATTTTTTAAACAAAACAATGTAAAATGTACAGAAGTCGATGTTGGTAAAGATATGAAAGCAGCACATGAAATGATAGAAAAAAGTGGACAAATGGGAGTTCCTGTAATAGATATAGATGGAACCATAATAATAGGATTTGATAAAAGAGCAATAGAAAAAGCTCTAGGAATGTAAAATGACAAAAAATAGAGGACAAAGAGTAGGAGTATTTGTAGATGTACAGAATATGTATTATAGTGCGAAAAATGTTTATAATGCAAAAGTAAATTTTAAAGAAATTTTAAGACAAGGGGTTGCTGGAAGAGAATTAATAAGAGCTATTGCATATGTAATTAAGGCAGATATTAAAGAAGAGAAGAATTTTTTTGAAGCACTAAGTAAAATTGGTTTTGAAGTTAAAGCTAAAGATTTACAAGTATTTATTGGGGGGACTAAAAAAGGAGATTGGGACATTGGTATTGCTATGGATGCTATTGAATTAGCTCCTAGACTTGATACTATTGTTTTAGTTTCTGGTGATGGAGATTTTTTACCTTTGGTTGAACATTTAAAAAGAGCTTTGGGATGTAGAGTAGAAGTTATGGCTTTTGGTAAGAGCACAAATGCAAAATTAGCTGAAGCTGCAGATGAATTTTTTGATCTTGATAGTAATCCAAAGAGGTTTTTGATATAGAATGAAAAAATGGATTAAATATGGACTAATTGGTAGTATAAGCTTAATTGTGATAATCTTAGCATTTATTATAACATATTTTAGCACACCAATAGACCGAGGATGGGAGTATACATGTATTGTAGGACCAGGTTTTTCATGTGAGGAGTATTTGGTTAGTAGTATAAATAATATTACTATAACCATAAGAACTGCACAGGGGTGGCCAATAGAGGTATTATCTTTAGGTTTTCCTGGTGCAGGTAAGGACTGTAATGTTATTTATGATCCACCAATAAAAGTTGATGATGGCAGTACAGTAATTTTGAGTATACAAGATGGGGTTAATGATACAATATGTAATGTGGGGGGTAAAGGTGATAAATTTAAATCTGACATAAATTTAGTTTACAATATAACTTATTATGAAACTGGGATACAAAAATCAAAATTAGTTGAGGTTAAGGGTTATCTAAAAAAAGTTACTGTTCTTTAATAATATGAAACCTTTATTTGTAATAAATTTTAAAACTTATAAAGAGGCTACTGGAAAAAAAGCTTTAAGATTAGCTAAAATTTGTAGTAAAGTTTCTAGAAGATTTAAGATAGATATTTTAGTAGCAGTTCAAACTTCAGATATTTATGCAGTAGCTAAAACTAGAATAAAGACTTTAAGTCAACATTTAGATGCTATTGATTATGGTGCTAATACGGGTTTTATACTTGCTAATGATGTTAAAGAAAATGGGGCTTATGGAACTTTATTAAATCATGCTGAACATAAATTAAAATTAAATGTTTTAAAACAATCTATTAATATTGCTAAGAAAAATAAATTAAAAACAATAGTGTGTGCAGCTAATTTAAATGAAGCTAGGCTAATTAAGAAATTTCATCCAAATATTATGGCATTTGAAGATCCAAAATTAATCGGAACAGGAAGAAGTATAAGTAAAGTAAGAGCTAATGATGTTAGTAAATTTGTTAATTTATTAAAAAATACTAAAATAATTCCTTTATGTGGTGCTGGCATTTCTAGTAATGATGATGTAAGAGCTGCTTTAATGTTAGGAACAAAAGGAGTTTTAGTTTCAAGTGCAGTTGTTAAAGCTAAAAATCAAGAAAAAGCTTTGATTGAATTAGTAAGATTTAAATAGAACCTCTTAACTTCAGATTAAACTTCTTTGAGGTTTATAGAGTGGAAGTAAAAGACACAATTAAAAAAATAATAGATCAGCATTGTATACCTGTAAAAGGCTTAGAATATTTAATAGAGTATACAAAAACTGGAAATTATGAATATATTATTTATAATAACGATGAATTTTTGCATGTATATAAAACAAAAAACAAGAAAATAAGTAATGATTTTATTGTTATTCCTAAAGAGGATTATTTACATAGTTTAACTTTTGACCCTATTAAAGTCTTTGTTAATGCTAATCATGTTAATGAGAATGATTTAAATATTAATGAGAACACTATAAAAGAATCTAGAGTTTATTTATTACCTTCAAAAACATATAAACTTTTTAATATTAAGTAATTTTACCACTAAAGAAAAGTTACAAATAGAAAGATTTATAAAGGGAATTTTAAATACAATAAAAGGTGAAATCAAATGAGATATGAGAAGCAAGATAACAATATATATAGACTAATGGCAGAAACTCAAGTAGAAAACAACCTTCTTAATGAACTTTACAACTCTGTTTGTGAAATGAAGAAATCTGGCACAGTTGAAGCAAAGATTAAAGTTGTTGGAAGAATGGGTGGGTTGGAATATATTTCCCATCTTGATATAATTATTGAGAATTTGGATAAAAATTCTGAGAAAAAATAATTCTTAAGCTAAGAAATTTATAAAATGTCAAATAATAGGGAAGAAAATACAAATCCTGAGAAAGAACTTACTGAATCTCTAGAAACTAAAGTAGAAGAACAAAAATCAACTAATGAAGAATGGGAAAAAGGATTTAGCATAAAAATTCTTAAGCCATATGAAGAGATGATTAGATTACTCCTTGGAAACACTTATGATATAAAAATACCAAAACTTAATATTTCTCTTAGATCTTCTATATTAAAATCAGGATTTCCAAGAATAATTTTACCTCTTATCCATCAATATAAAATATTTGATAAAAGAATAATGGAAGAGGATTTACCCCCACAAAATATTATTACTAAAGATAATGTTGAAATAGGTGTTGATGGGATTGCTTATTACAAAGTAGTTGATACAAGACAAGCTTCATTAGGAGTTAAGGATTTTAAGAAATCAACAATAGATTTTGCAAGTTCTAAATTAAAAGAAGAAATAGGAAAACTTAGTTTTGATGAGGTTATTAGGGTACAATTTAATGAAGAAGCTTTAGGGCCTTATACAAAAGATAGCTATAGATTATTGGAAAGTTTCGGTACTGAAATTCCTAAAATTATGATTAAACAAGTTAACATACCAGATGAGTTGCATGAAAGTATGGCTAAGGCTAAACTTGCAGTAGAAGAAGCAAGAGGAAAGGAAGAATTATCAAAGATAGAAATAAATATAGCTAAAAATTTAGAAGAAGCTGCTAAGACATACAAAAATAATCCAGAAGCATCTAGGTTAAGATACTTACAAACTCTTGAAAAAGCATCTGAGAATAAAGGAACAACAATTTTGTTTCCATCACCTCTTGAAAGTTTATTACCTAAATAAAGATAATAAAGTTTAAATATAGTTTAATTCTTTTTAATCTTAATGCAATTTAAGTTTGATCATAGTTTAATGAAAAGAGGTAGAGTAATTGGTTTGAAGAAAAGAATAGAAAAAGAAATATTAAATTTTAAAGAAATTCTAAATAAAGGCTATAATGATGAGAAAAGTTTTGTAAATTTAGTTTCTGATAAAGATTTATTAAATAATGTTTATAAAATAGCACATAAATATAAGAATTTTAATTCTATAATTGTTGTTGGAATAGGAGGCAGTAATCTAGGTACTATAGCTATATTAGAAGCTATTAAAGGTAAATATTATAATGAGTTTAGTAAAACTAAAATTTATTTTGCAGATACTACTGATCCTGATAATTTAAATTCAATAATTAAACTAGCTAAAGGAAAAGTTTTATTGAATATTGTTACAAAATCTGGAACTACTACAGAGACTATAGCTAATTTTGAAGCTTTATTTAAGAAATTTAAAAATATAGTAATAACTACAGATAAAGGAAGTAAATTATGGTTTTTTGCTAAAGAAAAAAATTTTGATTTATTAGAAATACCTCATAATATTGGGGGGAGATATTCTGTATTTAGTAATGTTAGTTTATTTCCTTTAATTTTAACAGGAATTAATGTTAGAAAGTTATTAAATGGAGCTTTAGTAATGCGTAATAAATGTCTTAATTCAAATAATCCTGCTTTTGTAAGTGCTTCTTTAGTTTATTTAAGTAATAAAAAAATTCTTGATAATTGGTACTTTAGTAATGATTTAGAAAGTTTAGGAAAGTGGTATAGACAATTAATGGCTGAAAGTATAGGTAAAAATAAAAAAGGGATTACACCTATAATTTCAATAGGAAGTACTGATTTACATAGTATGTTTCAATTAAATCTTGATGGACCAAAAGATAAATTTACTTGTTTTTTAAGTTTGAAGAAATTTAATTCTGATTTTATAGTTAGTAATTTTACAGAAAATAAATTAGTAGAAAAAATAAATAATAAAAGTTTAAGTAAAATAATGAATGCAATATTGAATGGGGTTAAAATAACTTACATGAAAAATAAATTGCCTTATGTTGAAATTATTTTAGATAAAAAAGATGAATATAATATTGGTAAATATATGATGTTTAAAATGATTGAAATTGTTTATCTTGCTTCTTTATTTAATGTAAATGCTTTTGATCAACCTAGAGTAGAAGAATACAAAGAAGAAACTAGAAAATTGTTATGAAAAGATTTATATATAAGTTCCTTTACACTATTTGTAAAGCTTTAAAATGGCTATGGAAAAAAATAAATTAAAGAGTGAATTTTTGAATAAAAGTGGTAGTTTTTCAGGAGCTTTAAGTTTTTTGGGCTCTTATCAAGTTTGTCATAATTTATGCATAGGTATTATTTCTTTGTTAACTGCTATTGGTATTACTATTGTGGGTATGCCCTTGTTATTTTTAACAAAAATAGCTTTACCTTTTTGGATTGCAGCTGTTTCTTTATTATTAATTATAAGCTTATTAACTATAAAAAAAATTATTCACATATCTAAAAATTCTTTAATGTTTAATTCTGGTTTAATTATAGCAGGTACTCCTTTTTTACAAAACTATAATAAAATAATATGGCCTATTGGTGGAATATTAGTTTTAATGAGCATAATAGCATTTATAAAGAATAAAATTAGTAAAAGAAAAAATGAAAAAAATTAACTTTGAAAATATGGCATTGTATGGAGCATTAGTTTTAGCTGTAGTTGGTTTACTAGTTACTGCTTATTTCTATATTTGGCCTATGATGAATGGTGATAAAACAAAAATAACAGGTAATGCTGTAAGTGATAAAAGATTTACTAAAGTAAGTTTTACAGAATTTGACATACAAAAAGCAAAAGAAATAATGGATAAAAATAATGATGGAAAATGTGATATATGTGGAATGCGTATTGAAGATTGTATTGATTCTGGAATGATGCAGTGTAGCATGGATCCTAATCCTAATAAAATAGGATTACTGAGAAGTGTTCATAATCATATTGATTTTAAAGTTTATTTAGATAGAAAACAACTTGATTTAAGCCAGGAGAAATATTTTGTGAAAAGTAAATTTGTTCATGTAGAAAATGATGGTCAGGATAAAACAGGTAATGTATTACATATACATGCTGAAAATGTTCCTTTAAGTTTATTTTTTGAAAGCATTGATTTAGAATTAAAAAACATAAAGGTTTATGTAAATGGAAAAATTAATAATAATGGTTTAAATTATATTCCTAGTAATGCTGATAAAGTTTTAATTACAGATTCACTAAATCAAGAAGAAATAAATAAACAATTAAGTACAATAACAAGTTTTTCACCAAAATGAAACAAAGGATTTATTTATCAATTATAATTATTTTATCTATTTTTATTGCTTCATGTACTACTGGAAATACTGTTAAAAAAGATATTTCTAAATTAGGCCCAAAAGAAGTTGTTTCTAGTTATTATAATGCATTTGCAAATAAAGATTATGAAACAATGTATGCATTAATTTCAGATGGTTTTAAGAAAATAGAACCAACAGCTAAAGATTTTAATACTTTTAAAGCTTATATTTCAAAATATTATAATACAGCTTCCTATATAAAATTAATAGATGTAAGTGAAGAATCTAATGATGGTGAAACAGTTTTAATTTCATATAAAGTTGAATTAGGATTAAATGCTGGTAAAAAGGATTTAGAAAGTTCATTTACAGTTAAAAAGAAAGTTAATGGATGGAAATTAGTTCATCCTTATGGAGAAAATATAGATACAAGTTAAAATGAAAAAGGAATTATATTCATGTCCTATATGTAACTTGCATTATGAAGATAGGGAATGGGCAAATAAATGTAATAAATGGTGTAAAAATCATAACTCATGTTCTTTAGAAATAATAAGAAATTCAGTAGAGGCAAAAAAATGAATAAAAAATATTTAATTTTATTTTTAATCATAGGAACTTTTTTAATAGCAGGATGTAAACAAAGAATAGGACAAGTGGGAAGTACTCATGAGCATATTGATTTTAAAGTTTATATTGATAATAAGGAAATAGATTTTGCTAAACAAGAATATATGGTTAAAGCAAGATATGTGCACATAGAAAGCATGGATGATGATGTTATACATAAACATGCTACTGGTGTAACTATGGCAGATTTTATTAAGACTTTAGGAATGGAACTAACCCCAACATGTTTTAAAATGAATAATCAAGAATATTGTAGTAATAGTGACAAAACATTAAAGATTTATTTTAACGGACAATTAAATGATGAGGCTGCGAACTGGGAATTAAGAGATTTAGATAAATATTTAATAAGTTATGGTAATGATAATGAAGCAAACATTAAGAAACAATTAAGTTCTGTAACGAATAAAGCTTGTATAGATTCTAAGAAATGTTAGAATTTAATTAAAGATAAAAAATTCAGATATAACTTTCTCTTTGTTTTCTTATAACCATTTATTTTCTTTTTTGTTGATAATATAAATTTATTTGTTCCTTGTAATTTTATTGCTAAATTATCTGCATTTATTTCTTCTTTATTCAAATCATGATTAAAACTAGTGAACATTGCTAAAGGACTTATTTTTATAAAGAAAGTAGAGAATTTAAGTAAGGATGAATTATTTTTTATATGAGCCATTTCATGTAAAATAACAGATTCTATTTCTTTTTTATTTAATAATTCTAACATTCCTATAGACAAAAATATTTTAGGTTTAAATGTAGATAAAGAAAATGCTATAGGGTCTGCTGCATTCAATAAATAAATTTTAGGCTTTTTTATTCCAATTAATTTAGATGCATATGAATTAATTTTATCTATGAAGCCATTTCTTACTAATATTGATTTCTTTGAATATTTTCTTACAAATATTAAAGGAGCTAAAATCATTCCTAGGATTATTGCTATACCTAATGCAACAACTAACATTATTGCTATTGTTTTTGCTTTGTCACATCCAGAAAAAAATGATTGACATCCTCTAAAGAATAAATAGTATATTACAGGTAATACTAAAAAGAAAATATGAGAATAAATATAAAATAATTTTTTCTTTAAACTTATACTTTTTTTAATTGCTATTACTAATGATGTTACAGATATTATTAAAGAAATTATTACAATTGATAAGTTTACTGGGTTACCTAAAAAACCTAGTGTACATTCAGTGCATGCCATTATTTACCTCTTTTAGAGAATCTTTCATCGAAATAACTTACAGCAGTATTACCAAATTTTTGAATTAATTTTTCTACTGTGCCTTCAACAATAGAACGTTCAAATTGTTCTTTATTCTTTTTAGGGAAATAAATATATCTTATACCTCCACGTCCTGTTTTTACTTTTCTATTTACAACATTTTTTTCATGTAAACGATCTAGAATAACAGCTACACTTGATAAAGCAACTTTTCTTTTGTTTTTTAATTCTTTATAGATTTCACGTACTAATAATTTTTTATCCGGCCACAATATTTTTAATACGTCATTTTCTAAAGGACTTAATACAGATTCAAATTTAGTTGCCATATCTTTCATGAATAATATGAATATTAATTAGTATATATACTTTACGATTTTTGTAAAGCTTTAATTAATCGAAAGATTTATATACTAATTAGCTTTACACTTATTGTAACACTTAGGCTCTGGTGTTAAAAATCCTAAGCTTAAATAAATCCTAAGCTTAAATAAATTTGGCTCAAACCCCATTATGATAATAAAGCACCTTAATGGATTTACACTAGAGTCTAAAAATAAAAAGGTTTAAATACCTAATTTTATTAAGGGAGGATTAATATGGAAGAAGATTTGGATTTAGGTATAGACAAAATAGAAACAAAAAAAATACCAAAAACACATAAAGAAAAAACTAGTTTTATAGAAAAATCAAGTATATTCTTAATTGTTTTAGTTGCTGCTTTTATACTATTTAATCAAATCCAATTAATGCAAATTTCTTCTGCCTTAGGCGGAACTTCTTATAGTTCAGCTGGAGTAAAATTAGTTTCAGGACAAGCTGTTTTTGAAGTAAAGAAAACAGGTAATGATGCACAAGATGTAATAAATGCTTTAGTTCCAAAAGGTACTCCTTCATACGGAGCAGAATTAGCAGTAAGTTTTGATGATCCTGTAAATAGCTTAACTAAATTAGCAAAATTACATAGATCAGTATCAACAGATTCTTTAAGTGCAGAAGAAAAAACAAGATATATTAACGTTGGAACTAAAATTTCATGTGAATTTTGTTGCAGTGCTCCTTCAGTAGTTGATTCTCATGGTCGTGATTTATGTGGTTGTAGTCATGCTCAATCATTTATGGGCTTGTCAAAGTATTTAATTAAAAATCATCCAGAAATGACAGACGAACAAATTTTAGCAGAGCTAACAAAATGGAAAACTTTATATTATCCTAAGAATATGGTGCAGAAAGGTGTAGCTTTATTGCAGAATGATCAACCTTTAACTGCTGAAGCTTTGAATGATAGAAATTTACTAAAGAAATTATCAACTGGTGATTTAGGTAGTATAGGTGAATTACCTGAAATGGTAGGAGGTTGTTGAAATGAATAAAAATTTGATAATTGCTATTGTATTAGTTGTATTAATTGTAATATCAGTAGTACAAGCAATTCAATTAGGAAGCTTAAAAACTAAAATAGGTTCTAGTGGTGTAACAGCTAAAGTTGCAGCTTCAACTACAAATCCAACTGTTACTTCTGGTAACAATCAACAAGTTAATGTGCCAAGTAATTTAAATGATTTACCTGAAATGGTAGGTGGTTGTTGATGAAGTTTAAAACAATTTTAATTTTATTTTTAATATTTGGTGTATTATTTGTTAGTGCATGTACAACAGGAAATGCACCTTCTAATCCACCACCAAGCAGCGGAGGGGGTTGTGGGGTTAATTTTAATCCAGTAAAACCATTAGTTTCTGTTTGTGATACCTCAAGTAATATAAAAGAAGTTCCTGTGAAATAATTTTAATTTTTAAATAAAAATGGAAGAAGCTAATCAGGAAAATAGGCAGCTAACTAAACACGAACGTAGACTACTTAAGCATCAACAAAAAGAACATTTAAAAGATGAGCAGAGAAAAGAATCTCTAAAAACTAATAAAATTAGAAATTTAAAGAAATTTGGTATTTATGGAGGGATTTTTATCATCATTATAGCATTAATTAGTTTTATTGTTGTGTCTTCAAGTAAAAAACCTGGACAATATGATAATTTTGCTAAATGCTTGACAGAAAAAGGTGCTATTATGTATGGAGCTATAGAATGGTGCGAGTATACAAAAGAACAAGCTAATATGTTTGGTAAATCTTTTAAATACGTTAATTATAAAGACTATAAGGAAGGGTCTGATATAAGTATTACTCCTACATGGATCATTGATGGTCAAAAATATGAGAGAGTTCAGAGCTTTCAAAAACTAAGTGAGTTAACAGGGTGTACATTTTAAATGGAAAAACAACATCAACATAAAGTTAAAAGACTTAATATTATAGGAATTCTTGTTATTGTTTTATTAGTAGTTATGGTTATTAATGTCTTATTAACCTTAGGTGTAAATAGGGAATTACTAAAAAATATAGAAAAAGGTAAAGAAGCTGAAAAACCAGCTGAGATAAGTTTAACTTTAATTAGGGCAGCTTCATGTCAAAATTGTTTTAATATAAGCAGTATAGAAAATACAGTTAAAAATGGGAATGTTAAAATACTAAATGAAGAAACTTTAAATGAAAATGATAATAAGGCTAAGGATTATATAACTAAGTATAACATTCAAAAATTACCTACATTATTAATTACAGGACAAGTAGATAAATTAAATTTAAATGGTTTTACAAGCCATGGAGATACTCTTGAGTTTAATCAACAATTACCTCCTTATTATGATTTAACTAGTAAAGAAGTAAAAGGATTAGTTAAAGTTACAGTTATAGAAGATAGTTCATGTACAGACTGTCAAAGTTTAGAACAACTAATTAATCAATTTAAGACAGGGGGGGTAGTATTTAGTAAAGAAGATGTTTTAGATTATAAAAGTGCTTCTGAGTTAATAAGTAAATATAAAATAGAAAAAATCCCCACATTAATTTTAAGTAAGGATGCTTCTGTTTATAATTTAATTAGCAGTTCATGGAATTCAGTAGGTAGTATAGAAAGCGATGGAAGTTATGTGTTTAGAAATATTAATCCTCCTTATAGAGATCTTAAAACTAATTCTATAGTTGGTTTAGTGAAAGTAACTTACTTAGCAGATAAATCTTGTACAACTTGTTATGATGTAAAAAGACATAGAACGATTTTACTAGGAATGGGTCTTAAACTTAGTGTTGAAGAAAATGTAGATATTAGTGATAGTAAAGGAAAAGAAGTAATTAAATTATATAATATAAAAAAAGTTCCTATAATTATTATGTCAAAAGATGCTTCTGATTATGGAAATAATTTCTTGAAAGTATGGGAAAATGTTGGTTCAGTAGAAAATGATGGTACTTTTATTTTTAGAAATGCTGAGATAATGGGGACTTATAAGGATTTAGAAAAAAACGAAATAGTTATACCTCAACCTTCGGGGTAAAATGAATAATAAAATTTTATTTTTAGTATTTTTTTTATTTGGTGTAAGTAGTTTAGTATTAGCTCAATTAGAATTACCTCCTGGATTACAAAAAGGAGTAGAACAAACTTTAACAGATGCTCAAAAACTTTCATTTCTAGTTGTTTTTTTAGGAGGGATTTTAAGTTTATTTAGTCCTTGTATTTTACCGACTTTACCGGCTTTCTTTGCCTATTCATTTAAGGAAAAGAAGAATTTGACAAAAATGACTTTTATTTTTTTCCTTGGATTTGCTTTAGTTTTTATTATTTTAGGGATAATAGCTGCTGCTTTAGGATTAAGCCTAGTTCAGGTACAAGAAAATTTTGATTATATTATTTTGATTGCGGGAATTATTTTAATCTTATTTGGAATTTTAACTTTTTTAGGTAAAGGATTTACATTTATTAAGATTGCTAGAAAAGCTAAAAGTGATACAGCAGGAGTTTTTTTACTAGGAGTATTTTTTGCTATAGGTTTCAGTCCTTGTGTTGGTCCTATTATAGGAGCAGTATTAGTCATAGCAACTACATTACATAATTATTTTTATAGTGCTTTATTATTCTTTGTTTATTCTTTGGGAGTATTAGTACCATTATTTTTACTAGCATTTTTCTATGATAGATTTAAATTAGGTGAGAAGAAATGGATACAGGGAAAAGAAGTTCATATAGGAAAATTTACTAGTTCTACTACTGGTATTATTTCAGGAATTTTATTAGTAATTATTGGTTTGATATTTATCTTCTTTAGAGGAACTGCTTTTGTTAATACATATGATCCTACTGGTACTAAACAATTATTCTTTGATTG
>ERZ1292623.2015-Hain-H51-01um-R1-2015-length-18760-cov-5_pt1 | contig 18760 bp, 25 predicted proteins | sample MGYA00564398_ERZ1292623 | MGnify/ENA primary metagenome ERZ1292623 (study PRJEB36523, sample SAMEA6512633) | groundwater metagenome | collected 2019-01-07 | study: AquaDiva: Metagenomics assemblies of 32 groundwater samples | reverse complement strand
CATTATAGGATGGCTGCTTCTAAGCCAACCTCCCGCAGAAAGTCAAAAGGCGGAGGCCCCTACACCCGGTCTCCCAGGCGCCCTACGGGCCTCCGTCAAAAATAGTCCATGTCAGAGAACGGTGAGTCACAGGTGGGACACCGCCCGTTCCTGAGGGTGATGCCGTGTTCTGGGCAGTGCGTGTACTCGTACTGCGGGTAGTCGTGATCGGTGTAGATCCTGTCTAGGACCCGACGCGTGGCCTCTGTCAACAGAGGGCGTCGACGCCGACTGACCCGTGACACGCGGGTGACGTACACTCAGAACCCCGAGTACTTCGAGGGGATCGTCCCCTTGAGCCCACGCTCACACGTCTCCCTGGCACGCTCGATGGCGTCGGCGACGTTGTCACCGGGCTCGAGCTCCACCTCGACGGTGAGCTGGTCGTTCTCGTACTGCTTCGTGACCCTGAGCTGCCTGTACTCGATCCTCTTGACCCTTGCCATCGCATCACTCCTCTATTCAGGAAAAGTACCGCCCCGCTCGACTGCCGTCGACTCGCCTTCGAACGGGACTTGGTGTGGCAGTCTACGCCTTCTGACCTACCACTCTCCAGATTCGGGGAATCGAACCCCAGGTGGCCTCGGCACTGTCACACCCATTAGCGAGAGCGCGGGGGATCGAACCCCGGACCTTCCGACTCCTTCTGCCGGTTGCACTACCACTGTGCTACGCTCCCTCGCGTCACATGCAGGAATCGAACCCGCCACCCCCGGCATTACAGGCCGGTGCTCTATCCGATGAGCTAATGTGACGACCGACATGGGTGAGGTGCCGTAGTGACCGACTCGCGAAAATCGGTCCTATGTGGATCTCTAGAATGTCGGCCAACGCCCCCACTGCAGAGAGGGACAGTCGCGGAGTGACCAGGCTTCGCACCTGGGTCGCCCTCTCGATTGGAGAAGGTGCACTGAACTCTGTCTATGCTATCACTCCAGAAATGGTGGAGAGGGATGGGATTGAACCACCGACCCTCGGGTTAGATACCCGATGCTCTTTCTCCTGAGCTACCTCTCCCTGGTGACCCCGCGAGGACTCTCACCTCGATCTCCTCCTCAAAATGGAGGTGTCCTGGAATTGGACGACGGAGCCAGAAATGGCGGGGACCCGAGGACTCACACCCCGATTTCCCTCCTGAGTGGAGGGCGCCTTAGTTTTAGGCCAGGTCCCCTGGTGTGCGACTGTGGACTGGTCACCACAATCTCCCCGTTCAGCACGGGACGCTCTTTGCATTGAGCTAGTCGCACATGGCGGAGAGAGAGGGATTCGAACCCCAGGCCCCCCTCGAGAGGGGGCGCCCCTTCATCTCTCCATGATCCATATTATCTCACTAGTGGAAGCTGTGACACCCACCTCCTGATATTCTGTCTGTCGCGGGTGGGTGGGATGCCGATGGCCATCGCCTCCCCGTCACACTCCTCGATGAGTGAGGGTGAGAGCCCCGCCTCGACGAGCGTCGCGTAGAGCTCCCGGAGATGTGCCTGATCACGCGCCGCGAGTGCCACCGCGATGGTGCCCGGTGGGTGGACGATCCCCCCGTGGGACTCCCCCACCGCGTGGATGGCCTGCGCCACCTGCTGACCTCGCGTGAGGTCCGCCCTCACGATGATGTAGTGCACCAGGTCCGCATCGGCGTGCCGGTCACACCCCTTGGGATCAGATGCTGTCGAGGAATCCGCAGCGATAAGGCTGCGAAGGGTTCGATTCGCTGATTATCCGCATGAGTCAATTATACATCATTGGGCAAACGTGATCTCGCGACGTCACCGCGGATCATCGTAGAGTTCGAGAAGAGAGAACCTGATCGACGAGTCGTCTCGATCGTCGAACGGCCGCTGTGCTGTCACCGTGACGGTTGTGACCGGCTCAGTCCTTTGCTCATCTTTCACGATTGGACCGGGTGCACCGCCGTGTATGAACAGTCTACACGGGCACTCGGCGCTCTGGCAATAGCCCCCAGTGTAACCTCCGCGCATCTTGAAGTGCCTCTCCCACTCGTGACCACAGCGACAGATGGGATTGGCGTCCATCGCCATCAGTAGAGCTTCAGGTGCCCAGTGATCGGATCGATGCACTCGTCGTAATCGGGACCGAGCGCGAGGCAGGTCTTCGTCGGGACCCCGCCGAACTCCGTCGCCCCCGAGTCGGTGATCACGTGACATTCCACCCCGGCCTTTCGGGCGGCGGCAGCGATCTCCATGAGCTCACGTTCCGAGTCGACCTGGAGTGTGACCTTCTTGAACGAAGACTCCAGCCACTCTGACTGAGCGACTGTCGGAAAGCCCGTCCCGTCGCCCAGTCGTCTCGTGAGGAACGCCATCGCGGCGTGGGCGCCCTGGGCGATCTCCTTGCCCCGGCGCATCTTCAGATCTTTTCGAATGACGATGACCTGCTTGGTGGCCATCGTCACATCATACCACCCGGTGGGTGGACTAGATCAGCCCTCGGCGGGCGGGTCCTGGGGCTCGGGCTTCTCCTCGGAGGGAGGCGTCCAGCCCTTGAAACCCAGCGCGGTGAGGAGGGTGACGAGCCAGCCGATGCCCTCGTCCACCTTGCCGTCCATCGGGATCGCGCCCGAGACGGCGGTGAGGCCGGCGAGGGTGAGGACCACCACGGCCCAGAATCTCACGGTCTTGTACGGCTTGGTCTCCACGGTCACTTCTCCTTCTTCTTCTTGGAGGGGGGCTTCTTGGGCGGCGGCGCCTCCCCTTCGTCCTCATCCTCGTCGCTGTCATCGAGATCCTCGTCGTCGTCGGGGATGTCTCCCTCCGGGTCCACGTCGCCCACGAGGTCCTCCAGGCGCTGGATGATGTCCCGCAGGGCGCCCATCGTGTCCGGGTCGATCCCACCGGCGCCGCCCATGTCGTCCGGCATCGGCTCGTCGATCATGTCGGTGCCGATGTCGTCCCCGGAGTCAGGCATCGTGTCCGGGTGTGGGCCGGATCCGGGGCCGCCCTCCGCGGCGAGCATCTCCTCGAAGCGGGCGAAGCGATCGGAGGCGTCCTCCTCCTCCATGGAGTGTGATTCGTGCCAGGCGCCCTCCCCGCCGCCCTCCTCTCCCTCCATGCCGAGCGCCGCCATGATGGACGTGAGGCTGGACTTGAACCATCCGACCAGCTCCCGGGAGAGCTGCGAGCCATCGAGATCGCCCGAGTTGTACTGTTCGACGATATCCGAGAGGTCGCCGATGGCGTCCATCGCGGCACCGTGGTCCTCGGACCCAGCTGCCTCGGTGATACCGTATGTCCTGCGAATGCTCCTCATGACTTTATATAGGGTCCACGGACCGCCCGGGGAGCTCCCGTCACGACGTCTCGGGCCGGAGACAGGGGATGGGAGCACGGTTTGGCGCGAACTATCCCTACATACTACGGGTGCCGCTCTACAGACCAAATATCCATACCGGAAAGCTTTACGGGGCGATCGACCTCTCGAGGTCACTGGCCCGCCCGCTATTCCAGTTCGTCCCCGTCTCGAGGGAGCAGTTCAGGACCGAGACGGGGATCGATCCGGCGAACCTCTACGACATGAGGGACGTCGGCGCCTCCCCGATCAGGGACCTGGGCTACGAGGCCCGTGACATCGTGATCAACGGGTCACCCCAGTTCAGGTACCAGAACGACGCCGGGACATTCATCCGCAGTAGCACGGCCGGCCAGTACGCGTCCGGCTCCGGCGGGTATGCGGTGACGTCCTCGGTCATCTATGGGGCGGCCTTCCTCATCTCTAGCGCCTCGTCGGCGGCCACGAACTTCGCGTTCGGACAGTCGGGCCCATCACAGCGTCCGATGCTACAGATGAGGATACTGAACGACACGACGAAGCCCGGCTTCTACTGCAGCGACACCGGGTCCTTCTCGGCCATCCTCACCCCCGACATCTCGTTCTCGGACGCCCAGCGGAGGCTGGCGCTGATCCAGGTAGACCGGGCCGGCGGATCGTTCAACGTGAGGATATCTGGGCACGGGCAGGTCGTCACCGCGAGCGTCTCGGCGGCGACGTGTGGCCCCATCTCGGCCCTCTCGGCTTCGTTCCTGTACATCCTCGGCGTGCCCGGCCTGCTGTTCAGCACCGACGTCGCCGTGGAGTTCCTCTTCACCGCTAGCGGGTCGTCGTGTGACGGGAGGAACAAGCTGGAGCAGGTGGCCCGCGGACTGGGGTACGAATGACCGCGATAGACGCCATCTCCACATCCGACGATCTCTCACGCGACGTGGGGGAGAAGCTCGCGACGCGGCGGTACGCGCTGATCGAGGCCGGGCGCTACGTGATCTCGTCCCCGATCATGGTGTCTTCGCACAAGAGCTCGATAGAGGGCCTCGGCGACGTGGTCATCGTCGTGAGCGGGACCGCGAACGCGATAGAGATCGCCGAGGGGACCTCCAACGTCTCGATAAAGAACGTGCGGATAGAGAGGATCGGGACCGGATCTGAACACGCGGGCGGGGGGCTGTACATCCACGGCGGGGCACGTCGGATAGCGCTGGAGGACGTGCACGCGGACGGGTGCACCTACGGCATCTACTCGAACCTCGACGGATCGGTCAGCCGACAGATACGCCTGCACAGGTGCACCGCCGTCCACAACAGCGCCACCGCGTACACGTCGATCTACGGCCTCTATTTCCCGAACACGCATGACCTGTCCATCATCGACTGCGCGGCCAGCGGGGCCTGGCTGGATGGCCTGAAGCTCCCCCGCTCCACCGAGAACGTCCAGGTGATGGGCGGGTACTACAGTGGGAACGGGGTCTTCGGGTCCCTCGGACCCCCGAACGGCGGCGACGGGATCGACGCGTTCGCGGGCGGGACGCTCTTCAAGATCATCGGGACGGTGTGCGAGGAGAACGACGGGCACGGCATCCAGATCAAGACGTCCGAGGCGTACCCCAGCTCCGAGTGGGGGTATATCAGGTGCTTCGAGATAATCGGGGTCACCTGCCGTCGCAACACCTACGTGGGGCTCACGATCAACCGATCGGAGGTCACGGGCTCGGCCCCCCTGGTCTCGAACCTGAACATCATCGGTGGGATCTTCGAGGAGAACGCCGCGTACGGGATCTACCTCCGGTGCCGCAGCGCCACCGTGACATCCGCGAACGTGCGGCTGAACGCGTCCGGCGGGCTCTTCACGAGCCCGGAGTCGATGGACATCGACATCAACGGCGGCGTGTACGCCGGGAACGGGTTCAACGCCGGACACCCCCAGATCGGGATATACGGTCGCAGGATCACCGTCAGGTCGCCCACGCTGATAGGACGTGAGGCGCTGACGATCGCCCGCAACGAGGACTTCGGGCCGCTCTCCATGTCCGGATCTTACGGGATCTACGTCTACGACCCCAGCGAGGACATCAAGATCCTCGACGTGAACGCCCACAACCTGACTATCCCGATCTTCGTGGGGTCCACCCTGACGGCGAGCGTCCTGGTGAGGCACTCCGGCTACGGAGCGCCGTCGCTGTACGGCGGGCCGGGCTCGACATACCATCGCCTCGACGGTGGTGCATCGAGCTCGATGTACGTGAAGGAAACCGCCTCGTCGCGTAGCGACGGGTGGCGGGCCGTCTGAGCCTCCCGCTCTCGGCGCAGAGACACGAAAACCGACCTTCCGGTCGGTCCTCGCTCAGCCGCCTCACGGCGACCCCATGGGCTAGGCCCAGGATAGCTAGAGGTCGGAGTCCGACCAGGCCTCATGGGCCGCGTCATGACACTCGTAGCAGAGGGTGACGCCCGATACCCCGTGCTCGAGGTGATACGAGACGATGGCCTCCATCACGGCGGTCGACTCGTCGAATGTCAGCTCCCGATACACGGAGTACGGGGGCATGTGCCTCCTCACGATGGAGGCGAAGCGCTCACCATCGTGGTGCACCGCCAGCTGGACCTCGTCGGATCCACGGTGACAGGCGGTGCAGCGATAGCCGTCGCGCTGGAGGATCGGGAGCTTCCAGAGCTTGTACAGTTGATGGGAGCCGCGCAGACGCTCGGTGAGGCGGGAGGTGCCGCCCCTCCACTGGGAGTGATCGGGACCGCGCAGCGTAGGAACGACGCCCAGCAAACGATTGTTTGACATCGTGTCACTCATCATTTGCCGTCGTTCATCTGTCCACGAGGCAGCGATGGAATCACCCGCTTTAGCCAATCGCTCATCGTCTTCAACGGTTTTCCCTTTGTTCCAGGGCTCAGGCATGATCCCGTCCTCATGCCTTTTCTTCATAGACTGTCGTCGTTTCTCTCTGATGTCGGATCGCTGGGAGACGTTATTCACGCGTGAGTGGTGTCCGCGGACCCACTTGCTTCTCACAGGAGTACCGCATCCACATGCGCAAAGGGCCATGGGTTTCTCGTCCATGGCCCAATCTTATCATATATTCGATCAAGCGATCGAATATAGCATTGTCAAAACTGGAGCACGGCGCTGTCGAACCTGATGACGGCGGTGATCTCCAGGTTGTCGCTCGTGGCGTAGTCGAGGTCGCCGAAGTTCGAGTCCTGCACCCAGGCGCCCACCAGGTCCCAGAGCTCCACCACGACGCCGGCGGGATCCAGCACCTTGAGGGAGAAGTCCTTCTTGTACTGGGTCGCGTAGCCCATGCGGCCGGTGAGCGGCTCGAAGTTGAGCCTGACCCAGTTCATCACCTTCTGCGCGGCGCTCGGGGCGATCGGGTCGTGCATCGTGATGGTGATCGGGTTCCAGGAGCCCTTGCCGGAGACGTATCGCTTCGTGTTCACGTAGTCGATGACGGTCTCCTCGAACGTCTGCTGGGGACGCTGGGCGGTCTTCAGCACGAACGCGTCGATGCCGTCGACCTGTAGGATCCAGCGGAACTTCCGCTTGGGCTCGTACGTGTTCGACAGCAGCTGCTGCACCTCGAGGATCTCGGCCATTGGTTCTCTCCCGTCTCTTTCCGTGGACTCCGTGTCCAGGGATAACTAAGGGAGGGCGCGGCAAGTCCTCAGGACGGGCGGTAACTAGCCGCTCGCGCGTGGATCACCACGGATCACCACGGTGACAGGGGACGTGGGCTTAGGCGACCATCACGGCCATGCCCGCGTTCACCTGGGGTGACACGGGTGTGTCAGAAGTCGAAGTCGTCGAGGTCCGGCTGGCCAGGCGTGCCGGACGGGCTCGGCCGGTTCACCCGGAGCGATCCCTCGGGACAGGGGACCTGCTCGAGCCCGGACATGGGGGAGCCGCGACCGGAGTATCCGGGCCTCTCGACCCAGATCCTGCCGGAGCCGCGGCACACGCAGTGTGGGGAGTGTCCGACCTGTCTCTCCCCCTCCGTCGGCTGGAGAGACATCTGTGGGAGGGCCTCTTGAAGGGTGTCCCAGGCGCTGCGTGACTCTCGCGGGCCCATTCCTCTGAGTAGGTCGTTGAGCTTCACGCGTACACTGGAGATGCCGAACTGATAGATCTTCCCGAACTTCTCGCTGCTGCCGAGAACGTCCGGATCGGCGTCAAACAGTCGAGACGCCCGTAGGAGCCAGCGGACATCGTCCTCGGAGAGGTCGACAGGTATCGATATCCCACCCTTCGCCTTCCCGGCGGCCCGGGCCTTCCGGACGAGTTCATCGTTAGACGGATTACCGGCTCGATCTGAGATGGCGGCCAAGAGCCAGAGGCCCTTCGCCTCCCATCTGTTGGACACGTTCAGGATCACACACCCTCCATCCTCTCCATCTCCTCTAGGTAGGGAACGATCCACCTGTCGGGCCGATCCCGCATCTCCGGCGGAACGCACGGCCACCCGAGGGCCTCGCAGCAGTCCTCCTCCGTCTCGCCGGCGATCCAGAGGCCAGTCTCCCGGTCCCTGACCCCCTGCCACGAGAGCTGGAGCCCGTGCATGAAGCCCCAGCGCCGCATGACCATGTTGAGGCGGGCGGATCCGGTGGCGTGCATCACGCAGGCACCGAGGTGGCCCGGGCGGGGGGCCCAGACGTCGACCTCGATCCCGCATCTCAGCGACGGATGTTCCATGTGGAGCCTGGTCCGCGGCTCACCTACAGATGTCACGGTCAAACCCATGGAGACCAGGTCGGAGACCACGGCCGACCCATCGCTGATCACAAGGTCGATGTCACCGCATGTGGCGGCGAGGCGGCGAAGTGAGCCGCACAGGACCACCCGGCCCACCAGCCTGTCCGTGAGGAGCGTGGCCGCGGGCTCCACGAGGTCCCGTGGGAACCGTGGCCCGGAGCCCACGTCAGAGGTCCTCGAAGTCGTCCGCGCTGACGCTGCCCTGCGTGCCGTACTTCGGGCTGCTGAAGTTCCCGCTCATGTCGTGGTTCGCCGGGTCGTCGAACCCCTTGGGATCGAACACACGCTTGTTGCGCTCGAACACCCCGTACCCTCCCGACGAGGCGTGTCCCGGGAGGTAGTCGGCCTTCGGACCCACGGTGATCTTGGTGAGGTAGCCGGCGTTGCCGCCGTATCCGGACGCACCCTGCTGCGCGTTGTCGAAGTAGAAGCCCACCTCGTCCAGCGCCTCGTCATCGCTGTAGTGGTTGTCCCAGAGCTGGTCGAGGAGGCGCCTGCCCATAGTGCTTGTCTATGAGCTTGTCCCAGTCCTGGCCGTACGACTTCCGGGCCGCGTCAGAGACGTTCTTCTGGAACTCCGGCTTCGTCCTGGAAAAGCGGTCGCGCAGCGGACCCTCGGCGAGGATGAGGAGGCTGAGCGCCTCGAGCATGAGTTTCGGCTTGACGATCACTGTGGTCCCCCCTCGAATCTGTGTGCGAAGTGTCTCTTCCAGACATCCGGCTTCACGACGTCCGTCGGACGGATCCTGTCGGTGGCCACGATCCTCGCGAACTCCTTGGCGGCCGGCGTGATGGGTCTGAGCCAGTCGGTGCCCTCCCAGTTTATCGCGCCCTGCTCACCCTGCTGGCCCCTCGCCCAGTGCTGGGGGTTGATCAGCCAGTTCGTGATCTTCTTGAATCCGTTCGACTTGGCGAACGAGAGGTCACCGCCCACGAGCGGTATCGGCACGAGGTAGTCGAAGGACGACTCCGGCTGGGCCTCGGGGGGCGCCTCGGGCCTCGGCTCATAGTCGGACATTTTCGTGCCGACTGCACCCGCAGGCATGGACTTCAGCGGACCGCGTGTCGGCTTATCGAATTTCGACCAGTCGAACTTGGCCTCTAGGAGGCGTCTCCAGGGACTTTTCATCAGAGCTCCTCGATATCGTCGCCGGGTCCGGATCGTTTCACACCCTGGCCGATGCGTGGGTCCTGGCGGCTCGGCTCCATCAGCGGAGCGACGAAGAAATCACTGTTCATTTCGGCATGCTCATACGCCTGTTTGCTGGCGTAGTGGGCGGGCGCGTAGGCCTCCGCCTCATCCTCTGAGTCGAAGGGGCCGTAGGTGACCCCGTCATCACGTATGACCAGGACGAACCTCTGGCCCGCGGCCTCACTCAGTAGCCGCCACGCGCTCGCCACGGGGTCACCCCACGCCGGGCAGCTTGCGGACCTGGCCGGACTGCACCATGCGGGCGAGTGACCCGTCCTGGATCATCTCCACGAACTCGTCGGGGGAGAAGCTGAGCTGCTGCTTGCCCACGGTGAGCCTGATCGGCTCTCCCGGGGCGCCCGGCACACGGGACGTGACGCCCGCCCCGATGGGGGTGGCGGACGCGCCGCGTCTCGGGGGGATGGGCGGCGGGGCCGCCTCGTCGTATTGAGCGTCATCCTCACGCCTGCGGCGATCGACCTCACGCTGATCACGAGTCTTCTTGGAGTCCATGCGGTGGTCGCGTCGATTCTGAGGATCCTCACCGTCGTCGAAGACGGGAAGGTCGCCGCGAGGGCCGGGCTTCGGAAGCCCGATCTCGTCCATGTCATCACACGCCTCGATGAGCCTCTTCCACGCGCTCACGGTCACACCCCGTAGCTTCCGGAGGGCGTGTAGAAGACCTGGACGGTCACCGCGTTCTGGCCGGAGAGGCCCGCGGCGCCGGCCGCGGTCTCGAGCTGCGCCCTGATGAGCGTGCCGGCGGGCCACCGCATGTCCGAGCCGGAGACGAACGTGTTGCCCCTCGCCAGCCCGTAGTTGCCGAGCGAGCTGGACAGGGCGGGCTTGAAGGCGTTGTTCGAGTAGATGCTCGAGAAGTTGCCGCCCGGGCCCTGCTGCACGTCGACATCGATGCGGCTCACGCCGCCCGAGCCGGACGTCGCCGCCCACGCCACGACCTCGCGGATGACGAAGTCCTCACGGGTGTACGCCGAGCCGAGGTCCTGGCCGACCCTGTCGAACGCCGAGCCGCTGGTCTCGAAGAGCACGGAGAAGGAGCCCGTGACCAATCCTGCGAACTCGTTCACGGCCTCGAAGCCGTTGTCGATCTTATCGAACAGGTCCTCGCGATCCTTCACCCCGAAGCCGCTGTAACCCAGTGAGGCGGTGACAGTGTTGAGTACGTTACCCATGGTCTATCAAGTAGGATCGACGGCGGGCATTGGGCCCAGGTAGGAGAGAGCTCGGGCGGCCCAGGAGGGGTCGTCAGGAGCCGAAGCTGACCCCCGAATTTGTAATGACAAAGTCAATAGAAATATATTCGGCCGCCTTGGTCGGCTGCAGGATGATCTTGCCGTTCATCGCGTTGCGGTCCACCAGGTCCGGCGTGTTCGTGGTGGAGTCCATCACGACCCGGAACCTCATGAGGCCCTGCTCCCTGCGGATGCGGTCGAGGATCGGGTTCACCTTGTTGACGAACCTGGTCCAGGTGTCCGCGTTATTCGGCTCGAACAGCAGGCCCTTGGCCTCCTGCAGCACGCTCTTCTTCGCGAGGATGAGGAGCCTGCGCACGTTCACGCGGTCCAGCGCCGACGGCCTCGCCTGGAGGGTCTTCTGGCCGTAGATGACCACGCCCTCCTGGGTGAAGAAGCCGATCGGGTTGATCCTCGCGTCGTACAGCCGGTCCCTGTCCTTGAAGTCGAGGCGGTCCACGACGTCGCGGACGCCGAAGTTCTCCGTCAGGCCGCCGCGGTTGAGGCCGGCGGGGGCGAAGAACGGCTGGGACACGCGGTCGGTGTAGCCGATCGCGCTGAGCGCGGCGACGGAGGCGGGGACCCGCACGAGGCGGCCCGGCACCGTCGGGTGCTCCTGCTTCACGTCAGGGTAGTAGCTCGCGGCGTAGTTGTCGTCGATCTCACGCGTGGTGAGCGCGCCCTCCGCCTCCGAGACGGTCGAGCCGGTGATGTCCATCAGGTAGAGGACGTCCTTGCGCTCGTTCGCCATGGTGCGGGCGAAGTCGGTGACGCGCTTGTTGTGCACGCCCGGCACCGCCAGGACGTTCATGTCGAGGATGTCCGGGTTGCGGACGGTGTCGACCGCGCGCTTCAGGGAGACCACGCCGATGGAGGTCGCCTCCACCGCCTCGTTGGTGAGGGTCCACTGGCCGATCGGGCTGTGGACGCGGAGGTCCCAGCCGTCGAACCCGCCGTAGAGCGGCATCGTGAACCTCTGGACCGTGCCCGAGGCGTACAGCGGCTGGTACGACGTGGTCGCCGCCAGCCAGTGCCGCCTGGTCGTACCGTTGTCGCTGAAGGTGGTGAGGCCCTTCAGGGAGAACTCGGCGTCGCTCGAGGTGAGGTGGATGTCCCCCACCGGGATGTCGGGGAACGCGCGCATGCGGTCCGCGACGCCACCCGAGACGAACATCACGCCGAAGCACACGGCGTCGTTGTGGTTGCCCTGCGTGTCACGCTGGAAGGTCACGTACTTGAGGTCCGGGACCTTGTTCGCGCCCACGGCCGAGGAGCCGGAGAACCGGGTCTTCGGGAAGCCGCGGTGGCCGAAGGGCAGCGCCTCGGGCGGGAAGTTCGCGTCGGAGAGCTGGATGCGGACGTACCGTGATCCGGGGCGACCGGGGTACTGGCCCCTGGTCACCTGGAACTTGCGCTCGGTGTCGCTGAACTCCTCGAGGACGTCGCCGACCCTGCGGAGCAGGTAGTTCTGGTCTTCGGGATCGAGGGTGAGGCCCGTGTGTGACTCGAGCACGACCGGACGGGTGTCCAGGTCGTAGAAGTCACGTACGAGGAGGTCGAAGGTGCCGTACGGGTAGATCGTCGGGTTGGCCGACGGCCTCACGTTCGAGATGGTGACCTTCACGGAGTCGTTGGTCGCGCGGCCGTCGGCCGTGGTGTGGACCTTGAAGAGGTCGAACTCGACGCCGCCGAGGGGCTGGGACTTGACCCAGGGGGTCTGCCCGGCCTCATGGTCCCGGTCGAACGTCTTCCATGAGGACGAGAGCATGCTCACCGACCACCACGAGGCCGAGGTGGCCTGCGGCTGGTAGCGGTACGTCGCGGCGAGGTAGTGGCCGTAGGTGGAGAACTTCGTCGGGTCCGTGTTCAGGACCTTCTCGATGTAGTCCGCGGACGAGGTCTGGAAGCTGGCGGTCGCGGCGAACGTGGCGCCGGTCCAGCTGAACGAGACGACGAAGCGGTTGGCGTCCGTCGCCACGCCGACCACCGTGGGCTTGGAGCCGGTGTAGTGGATCTCCGCGAGCACAGAGCCGGTGGACGAGGCCGCGCCGCTGACGTCCGAGACGCCCGCGACTCCGCCGTCGAGGGAGTAGCCGTTCGAGGTGCTCGTGGCGTCGTCGTTCCCGAGGACGCGGACGACGCGGAGGCTGCCGGCGTTCCTGAGGTAGTTGTACGCGGCGAACGTGACCGGGTGGTTCACGTCTAGCTCGCCGAAGACCTGGCGGAACTCGTCGAAGCTACGGACGATCGTGGGCCGGAACGCCGGGCCCTTCGGGGTCGTGCCGATCACGGCGGCGCCCGCGCCGACGGTCTCGATCGCCCGGAAGGACTGGTCGATCTCGTTCGCCGAGACGTTGGGGGAAGAAAAATTGTTCGCCATCTTCGACTCGCTCTCCCGCGGAAATAGAAAACCCTGGGTTGTCCGTAACTATGCCCTGGCGGAGCGCGCGGGCCTCAGCGACGCCGAACTTTCTCGGTGATCTTCCCGCCCGACAGCAGGAGCTCCAGCTCGCCCTCGTCGTCGGGGAAGTGGGACCTCTCGGCCCCGAACCCCACCTTGAAGGCGGTGTACTCCACCTGCACCGCCTCGCGCTTGTCCGGCGGATTCAGCTGCAGGAACACGGGCACGGTGAATCCGCCGGACCACTCGAGGACCCGCTCCTGCTCCGTGAAGTCCTTGGTGTTGCCCTCCGAGGTCAGGGGGGTGTCGAAGTATCCCACGACGTAGTCCTGGTCGGTGCCCACCCGATGGTCGTACGGGAGCTCCTCCTCCCCGAGCTGCTCCCCCGGGGTGGGACCGACCCCGGTCGGGAGCCCGTGCCCCACCAGGGGGATCACGAAGGAGGGGACGTCGAAGAACTCCAGCTCCGACATGATCCGCTCGATGATGGCGTTGACGTGGGTCACGTACTGGGCGTAGATCTTCACCTCGTACGTCGCCGTGCCGTTGAACGGGAACGGGATGGTAGTGACCTCGTACACGATCGGGCGCGGCCCCTCCGAGAGGAGCGGGTCCCGGGCAAGGCGGTTCCCGATCAGGGGCTCCGTCTTCGAGGCCACCCTCCGGGAGATCTGTAGGCGCGGCACGTTCGACCCGAGGGCGAGCATGCCGTTCGTCGGGTCGAGGCTCGCCCGGGTGACCGAGATCGCGGGGAGCACCAGCCGGCCGTCCTTGTCGCGAAGGGACAGGTCGCGTAGTCCGAAGCGCTCGGCGGTGCCGATGGTCACCGGCACCTTATAGCGACGGCCGCCAGGCAGGTCCACGTGGGCGTCTACCGTCACGTCGAACCAGCGGTGGACCGACACGTCCACGTCCTCGATGCGGACGTCGCGATATGACTCAGGGCGCGAGATTTGCGTCCCTCTGTTCCCTGAGCAGCTGGTCCGCGCGGCGCTGTAGCTCCGCCATGTGGTGGTTGGGCACCCCCAGGGAGATCTCGTGGAACCCGCGGTGCCCCGCGATCACGATGGACACCACGTGGTCGTCCATCGACATGATGGGCGAGCCGGAGGCGCCCCCGGCGACGGGTCCGGAGAAGACCGCGTACTCCGTCAGCTCGCTCCCGATGCCACCCTTGGTCTGGGAGAGCATGCCATACGTCACGAACCTCGTCCCCTGGGGATAGCCGGTGTACCAGACGCGAGTCCCGAACTCGTCCGACAAGGACCCGACGCGTACCACCCGGACGGCCGGACCGCCCACCACGATCAGGCAGGCGTCGAGGCCCACCGAGTCGTCCTCCACCATGTACTCGACGGTCCCGATCCGCTTCTCGCCGTTCGCGTCCGTGACGTGTAGCTGACTCTCGTCACCGCACACGTGTCCGGCGGTGGCGACGATCGACCTCTCGGAGTCTGACGCGATGAACCAGCCGGTGCCCTGTTCGCCACCGAGGCGTTCGACGACGACCGTGTGCCGGTGAAACGGGGTGTGCCCACATGCGGTGAGCAGGACGAAAAGCGCGACGAGCAGTGTCTTCATGGTCATTCCCTCGGATTCCTGGGCCTCGGAGGTAACACGGGGTGGCTGAAATCCTCGCCCCCCTCTCCTGAGTATGACTCTGCGGCGAACTGTCCCTCGCGGGAGGGGACGCAGAGGAGCTTCTTCATGAGCTTGTTGTCGACATGCCCGTAGACAAGCTGCGGCTGGGTCACGCTCGCGACCTCGTAGAACGTCTGCCCGTACTCGAGGAAGTCACCCTCGAGCGGGACCAGGTTCCTCTCGACGAGCTCGTCGTTCAGGGCGTACACCTCGAGCTGGTACTCGGAGTCGAGCCCGATGTCCGTCGACTTCACCACGGGGTTATCGTACCTCACGAGGCAGTTCAACCGCACCGGATCGATGTACTGCTTCTCCACCGCCTCACCGTAGATGTTGCGGACGGACGTGAGGTCACGGGAGATCGGGTAGTAGACGACCTCCTGACCCACGAAGTTCTGGATCAGCTCCTTATTTATAGAGGAGAAGAGTGCATATTCTTTTGTAGTGACAAATTTCCTTGCCATTACAGTACCTTATGCCCTTTGATGAGAAAGGCGACCTTCTGGCCGCCGCACATCCGCAATACCTCTTCGGCATCTAGGGAATACGGGGGAACGCGTGGGTCAACGTGCCGGCACCCACCCACCTCGATATCGGGGTTACCGTCATTACATGAATCGTTGACGAGCAGAAGCCTATCCACCCGCGGGAGTATCGCCGAGAGTAGCAGGAGCGACTCCTCATTCGACAGGTGCTGGATGACATCCTTGCATATGGCAAGGTTCGCGCCGCCGGGGATAATCCTGTCGAGTAGCCCAGCGAGTCCAGAGCATCCGCCCTCTGGATCGAGGAGGTGGAACTCACGCTCTGGGAACTGCTCCCGCAGCCTCTCGACGAGCACCGGCACCACCTCGATTCCGACGTAGCGGGCGTCACCCCAGTCGATAAGCTTTGAGTGCTGCCAGTCGCCGCAGCCGATGTCCACCACGGTACCGCCCGGAGTGAGCGAACCCTCCACGAGCATACGCCACTCGGTGGTGGCCGCAGGACTCGAACCTGAGCCAGACCCGTCCCCGGTGGTGTACCACCTATGGAACTCCTCGTATCCCATTAGAACACGTAGATCTTCATCGGGGCGTTCTTGAGGGCCTCCATCATGGACTGCGCCTTCTCCGCCTCCCGCGCCGCGAGCTTATCGTAGGTCATGTCCTCGAGGAGCTCCTTGAGCTCACCGCGCAGTCGCTCCATCTCCGTGCGGGCGTCACCCACCAGGTCGGCTCCGTCGAGGCTCAATGACTCACCGCCGGGCACCGGGATAGAACTGACCTTACGCCTGATGTAGCCCATGGTCTCCTTCGCCAGGGCGAGGGTCATCTGCCAGATCCAGCGCTTCGAGATCGAGTTCAGCTTGAAATACTCGATGTTTCCGAACGGGATGTTTGAGACGTTCGCCACCCCGTTGACCGTGGGGTCCACGGAGACGCCGCTCGTGGCGCCCAGCGGGGAGTTCTCCACCAGCTGGTAGCTGAACCACAGCGTGAGGCCGGTCGTCGGCGCCGGGTAGAGGCTCAGGACGTTGTCATGCAGCCCGTAGCTGTAGTTGCTGCGTCGCACGCGGTTGGAGGTCTCGAACTGCATGCCGCGGAGGATGTCCTCCCACACGGGCAGCAGGTAGAAGACGGTCTCCGGCGTGAAGCTCTCGAACCTGAACTGCGAGTCCAGGTAGTTGAGGAAGTTCGTGGTGCCGAACAGCCGCTGTGCGGTGAGCGGGGCGTAGTGATGTACGTCGCGGATGATCATGCGGCGCGGCAGGCCGTCCGAGCCCGTCGGGTTCACGAGCGTCTGCAGGTCGTACTCCTGCTGGCCGGTCGTGAGCGTGATGGACGTCCTGTAGAGCGGGTTACGTGAGTTCAGCCCCGCCAGCTCGGAGTACTGCTCGGCCATCCTCCGGGCCCACTCCGCGCTATTCTGGGGATAGGTGTTCTGCGCCCCGGTCATGCTTCCGGTGGGTGTGCCCAGGAACGTGAACAGCACGGACTTCGCCTGATAGGAGTTGACCAGGGCGCTGTAGTCCATGGCCGCCTCCTCGAAGCAGGCGTACACGTCCGACGCGCTCAGCTCCACCTGTACGTGGCTATCGCCGAGGCGACGCACCACGTACTCGAGCACCCGGTCGGCGTCGAGCCGGAAGGCGGAGTCAGCGTCGAAGATCCCGAACGGGGTGGATGATCCGGAGACGAAGCTCATGAGCCTCTCAGTTTTCTCAGCAGATCCCTAAGGGTTCTAATCGATTCCTCCGTGCGATCAATGTGGCCCGTCGTGAGACGGAGGATGATCGCCCTGAGTACGCTCTCGGCCTTTCTGCGGACATCGTCGAGCGTGCCGGTGTAGGGCTCCATCGCCCTGCCAGATGAGAGCAGCAGCAGATAGATCTCGATAGGGTGCAGTGATAGCTTCCTCGTCGATGAGCTCGTGGATTTGAGCTTGGTCGCGAGCTCTTCTGCCCAGCCCTTCAGGATCGCACAGACGGCATCCCGTCCCTCGGCCTCGTTGGCGGCGTGGGCGGACTCAACTCCGATGGTGTGATAGATGTTCCCAAGCCCCCGTCGTAGGACGGACAGGATGTCTCCGGTCACCGTCAGACTGCGCGATTCGGTAGACACGTCGGTTCGCTGATCTGGAGAGAAAGGGGCGACAGGGTCGGCGTCCCATACGTCCCAGAGGATCTCGAGGTCTGACTCCCACTTCTCACCCGGGCTGATTTTTTGGCCGTTGCTCTCGAGTCTCTCGAGATACTCCTCGATCTCGTCCTCATCCATCGAGGACTCCATACGCGCCCAGAGGTTCTCCGCATTCTGCTGGTCGTCCGTCACACGCATAAAGCGCTGCCTGAGGTCGTTCATGTTCTCACACAGAACCCCCAAGGTCACCCATGTGGATGAAGCGGACATCACAGGCTCACTCCGTGGTGCTTTTCTCAGAGACCATCGCGAAGCCGTTCACACCGTCCCACACCCCCCAGACCTTATCGGTGTAGATCGGCTTGGGAAGCTCGTAGTACGAGCCGGAGGTCATCTTCAGCGCGAAGCTACCCGTGCTGACGTGCTGGTCCGGCGAGATGTACAGCGAGGCGGACGAGTGGTTGAAGATCGCCGCGTCCTTACGTCCGTAGGCCGAGCCGGTGAGGAGCAGGACCGGTGTCGCCGACGACGCGACCCTGCTGACTACCCAACTTCCCGAGTGGACCGGCGTGAGATGTGCTGCTGCGAACATGTGGCTCCTACCGGATAGGTAGGAGACTCAGAGGGAGGTGCCGTAGTCACGACGGAACATCCTCAGGAACTTCCCGAGGTCCTCGGTCCTCCACCGCCCGGGCCTCACCGGGAGACCGCCCGTCTGGCGGATCGTCCGGGCGACCCGGACGTCCTCCCCGTATATCCCCTCGCGGGAGTACTCCAGGGGGATCGGGGTGGGGTCTATCTGCCTCGCCGGGGCCGCCACGAGGTACACGTGGTCCTTATCGAGGGACTTGGCCCTCTCGTAGGCCCGCGTGAGCCCACCGTCACCCGCCACGTGAATGTCGGAGGTCGGTCTGGGGTCAGGACCTGCCACCGGCCGGGCCTTCCGAGAGGGACCGTGGGTGACCCCGTACTTCCTCTGGAGCCTCCCCCAGGAGGCCCCGAACTCTTCGTCGGAGGCCTCGTCGTCGTCCGGCCTCTCGGGTGCCCGGCGGTCGTCAACCCTCGTCTGGCCCTTGGAGATGACGGCGGTGGAGTCGTGCACGGCCGCCGGGGAGAAACTCTTGGCGAGGAGGACGTAGAACGAGCCCCCCTCGGCGACCACGACGAGGTCGGACGGGCCCACCCCCTGCGGGAGCCTCGTGGCCGAGAGCTCCGACCTCCTGACCGGCTCCCCGTTGGGGACGCGTCCGGCGAGAGGCTCGAGCACGATCCCGGTGTGCTGGTGGAGCTGGTCGGAGACGTAGTCGGCGCGCTCCCGGACCTCCGGCGAGGTCACCGACGCGATGAACCTCGCCGAGGGGGCCGACGCCACGCCGATCATGTCGCCCGTGAGGCCCTGCTCATACCCCCATGACTTCAGCAGCGCACGATCGATGTGGTCCGTGTCGTCCGTCTGGAGCGGCCTGAACAGGGAGTAGACGGCGTGCAGCGTCCAGTCGGGGAGCGGTCGCACCGGCTCCAGCAGCTTGAACGATCGGCCGTGGTACATGAGCCGGCGTCCGTCCACCT
>ERZ1292623.2013-Hain-H51-01um-R1-2013-length-18762-cov-5_pt1 | contig 18762 bp, 20 predicted proteins | sample MGYA00564398_ERZ1292623 | MGnify/ENA primary metagenome ERZ1292623 (study PRJEB36523, sample SAMEA6512633) | groundwater metagenome | collected 2019-01-07 | study: AquaDiva: Metagenomics assemblies of 32 groundwater samples | reverse complement strand
TCTAATGGTAGGACACAGCTCTCTGAAAGCTGTTATCTTGGTTCGAATCCAAGTCCGGCAGCATCAGTCAGCGCAGTATCGTGGATGACCGCGACGCATAAGTTTTATCGAAGTATGGAACCATTTAAGAAAGTAACGACGGAGGTCAGAAAACATAATATAAGTTTATTGTGGTCTATTTCAGATCGCTGGTTTAGAATTTTGGAATTTTCACTCATTATGGGGATATTGAATTACTTTAAAGATCAAACGAGCAGTATTGTTATAGAGATCATCTACTGGATATCTTGGACCTTCATGTTTTGGCTGATTTTAGAAGTAATCGAATTTATTGCACAAACATTTTCTAAAAACAAAACCTTAAAAATACGGTGGTTGATATGGGCTGTTTCATTTAGTGCATTTTTCATGTTGTTTCTTACAATTACTTCCGCAGCAAATTTCATAACCGAAGGACAGTTTGGTATAAAGTAAAGCTCCGATCAAGACGGACCAATAATTCCAGCCTCGTCGCACAATTATATGTTGGGCGGCGGACTCGCAAACAAAAAGCACCCTCTCGAATAACGAAAGGGTGCTGTTATTCCACGGTCAATCCTAGAGAACTGTCTGAGGCTGATATTCTCCGAAAACTCTTCGGAACACATCGCTGATCTCGCCTAATGTCACATACGCGCGTACCGCATAGATGGTGGGTAGCATGAGGTTATTTCCTTCTCTCGCTGCCCTTTCAACCTCTGCGATCAATCTAATCGCTTCGGCTTGATTTCTTTCGGAACGCACTCTGGCTAATCCAGCCTTTTGCTTTTCTTCTATTGTGGGATCGATTTTTAGGGTGGTAAGGGGAGTGTCTTCTCTTCCCTTAAATGCGTTGACACCAACAACAATCGTTTCTCCGGCATCCACTGCTTTTTGGTGGTAATACGATGCCTCGGCAATCTCCCGTTGCTGGTAGCCTAGTTCAATCGCCCTAACCGCTCCGCCAAGCTGATCGATACGATCGATATATTCCTGGGCTTGGCTCTCGATAGAGTCGGTGAGCGACTCAACGAAGTACGAACCGCCAAGTGGGTCGACTGTATCAGCTACTCCGCTTTCATAAGCGATAATTTGCTGGGTGCGCAGAGCCAACTGTACCGACTCTTCGGTCGGCAAGGCTAGCGCTTCGTCCTTAGAACAGGTGTGGAGTGACTGTACTCCCCCCAGAACACACATCAAGGCTTGCAAAGTAACCCTTGCGACGTTGTTATCAGGTTGTTGAGCGGTTAAAGTACTGCCGCCAGTATTTACCTGCATGCGCAACATCATGGATTTCGGATTCTTCGCCCCGAAACGATCTTTCATGATTCTTGCCCACAGTCGTCGAGCAGCACGAAGTTTTGCTATCTCTTCGAAAAAGTTGCTGTGCACAGTGAAGAAGAACGATAGCTTCGGCGCAAATTGGTCGACCTCGAGGTCGGCTTTCAAGGCAGCGTCCACGTAGGCAATTCCGTGGGCTAGCGTAAATCCAAGTTCCTGGGTCGCAGTGGATCCCGCCTCACGCATGTGATAACCGGAAATCGAGATGGTGTTCCATCTTGGCACTTCCCGAGCACAGAATGAGAAGATATCGGTGATCAACCGCATTGCTCCCTGGGGCGGGTAGATGTAGGTACCACGAGCGACGTACTCTTTCAGGATGTCATTCTGGATAGTGCCCGCACAATTGGCCCATCTCACGCCTTGGCGTTCGGCAGCGACCAGATGCATGGCCAGGATGATAACGGCTGTAGCGTTGATGGTATAGGAAACTGTGACTTCGTTCAGTGGAATCCTTCGGTACAAGGTTTCCATATCGGCCACCGAACTCAGCGCTACACCAAGTCGTCCGACCTCTCCAGCAGCACGTGGGTGATCAGAGTCATAACCCATTTGCGTCGGAAGGTCCTGAGCCGAACTCAGCCCTTTTTGCCCATGATCAAGGAGAAACCTGAATCGTTCATTAGCTTCTTCGGCAGTACCAAATCCGGCATACTCTCGAAACGTCCAGATTCTTTCTCGATACATGCTGGGATGTACTCCACGCGTGAAGGGGTACTCACCAGGCAATCCCAGCTTGCTTGAGTGGTCCCAATAATGAAGATTGTCTGGTGTGTAAACCTCTTGTACCACGCAACCAGATGATGTCCGCCTCTCTTCATTTCCCATAGCTGTTCCCTCTATTTTTTTGTTCATGTGCTACCTCCTTTGTTGTTGAGCTGGTTAGATTCTACCAGGGCAAAGTCAAAATCTGAAATATATATAATCTTATACCACAAAAAGTGACACTACCCCACCCCATTCTCGTGTCACTTTTGTCACTTTTTGGCGAACAGAGGCGCTCGAGACCCGTCGAGATGATAAGATAAAACTACTTGAAATTGCCTTACAGAGCTTGACCGCTCACGGTTCTAGCTCGAGACGGCCAGCACGAGTCAGCGCAATATCGAGGCAGACTAGAGAGCCTCGTCGAGCTGCGGACCCGATCTCCGTCCCTTAATCGTCATACCGGCTGCTTGCCCGGCCGAAGCTTTCTTGTCCGCCATAGCTTTCTTTGACCTTCCGAAGCCTTGTGTGTAGGAGGTAGCGTCGGCGGGAGCGAAGGAGGGAGCGCCGTATTCAGAGAAGAAAAACACCAATTCGATTGGTGTTTTTCTTCGTGCGTCATCTAGGCCTTGCAAATATCTGGTCGCCAACGCGGGAGATTTTTTGCCGACCATTCGGTTGCCCCGCCTTTGATACTGTAGGCAGTAACCCCTTTTTTGCGGAACATACTTGCGATCATTCTCGTCCTTACGCCCATAGGACACAACAGAAACACTTTCTGTTTCTTCCACTTACGAACAAGCTGGGGCATATTCTCGCTGATTTTATAAGAGTCCATCCGTTCGGATACGGGAAGGTGGAAATGGACAAACTCGCCGTAACTTCTTATATCAATGAGGATGACTTCTGGATTCTTCGATATCCTCTCCCCTTCTTGAAGTTTCTGCCACATTTCCTTTTGTGAAATCCCATAAATCAATTCATACGCCTTCTCTGGTTCTATATCAAAACCTTCAGATTCTTTATCTGGAGTAATTGATTTCTTTACTCGCTTACCATCGGGTTTGTTGATGAGTAAGTTTTCATTCTCGATTTTCGGGAAATGAGAAGCATCCAAATACTCGAAGTACTCCTCAAGATACGGTAGTGGACTGTCGGGACAGATAAAAACCGCCATAACCTCTCCTTCCTCATTGTGGAGAGACTCTAAATCACCGCTCGCTTGTTGTTTGCTCAAAAACCTTAGCAACCCTTCAAAAGCAAAACCTGAGCTTGGCCCAACTACCAAACCTGCCCGGCAAAGTTCCAGGCTTTTTACAAAAGATTCCTTCGTCCCAACCTCCTCGATATGATCCGTGACTGACTTCCAATCAAAAGCTATCTCATGGAGTAAGTTGGGCGTTCGCACGCCAGGCACAGAATTATTTGGCAAACGGGCGACACCAACACTCACAATCTTTGAGTTCTGTTTCTTGAGATATCCTCCCGCTCCCACCATTGTTCCCGTTGTACCAAGCCCTCCACAGAACACAGTGACCTTGCCCTCTGTCTGCTCCCATATTTGGTGGCCAGTCCACTTCTCGTGTGCTCGGGGGTTAGCTTCGTTCTCATACTGGCCAGGATTGAACCATCCTTTATGGAGTCCAATTCGTTTGGCTTGATAGATGCCGCTATTTTTATCAGCCGGGTCAGGACATATAGGTTCCTCGTTCACCATTATTTCTGTCCCGAATAATCTGAGGAGCTGAAGCTTGCCCCAGGTAACCTCGTGAGAAACGATAGCTTTTGTTTTAGGAATACCAAACAACCTTCCTATCGTCGCCAGCGAAAACACAGTATTTCCCGAAGAATTTTCTATAAGTGCTTTCACGCCCTTCAACTTACCCTTCTCTTCTGCTTCAAGAAGCATGTTGAATGCCGGCAAAGACTTCACGTTCATCAGGGGCACCATATTCATAAGCTTGGCAAAAATACGCACCTTATCTTTAGTGAAGGGATTCAGATGTGCCGGAATTTCTACAAGCGGAATGTAGGGATTATTGTCTGGATTCAGGAAGTCTTTAATCGCTGTAGCTCCAGAGAAAACATTACGATGTGTCTCGATCATACTCTTCAATAAACTTCCGTAGGTTAAATAAAGGGTCAATCTGGTTGGTAAGATCGCCAAAGCGTTCAGTGATGGATGCTTGACCAACATACTTGCGATGTAACTCAAAAAGATTCTCCAATCTTTTTTGGCAGTCCGGCATGATCGAGAAAAGCTTCTTTGCGATGGTTTGAAGAAGTTCTCTGTTCTCTGTCTCAAGTTTTTCTACCTCCAACGAGCCTCCTTCCCGATCCTTATCACGCAGATACTGGGATTCTCTTAAAATACCGAGAAGCTTTTCTGGTGGAATATGCTTTCGTAAAAATTCTTCATCATCCTCTGATCTCACTTTATTACCGATGACAAAAAGAGCGTCGTGCACTCCAGCTCCTTGAGACAACTCTTTATACTGCTTGAATACTTCCAGGCCACGTTTTGTTGGCTCAACGACAAGAACAAGAAGATCGAACTGGGCATGCAGGGTGTTGGCAAACGCATCTACACCTGCCACCATATCAACCACGGCCACACCCTTCGTATCGATGAGATGAGAAAGAACGTTTTCCAGAATGGCAAGATTGTTATGGTAACAACCAGCCCCGATTTCTTCGGTGTCGTAAGTGCCAACTGTGAGAAAACTAATATTTCTGTTCCGCAATCCGAACTCAACAACAACAGGATCTTGAGAGTTGTGGATAGCTACGAAGTTTGATCCAGGCGTTGGCGGCGTCGTCTTCCGGAAATGAATTAACTCTTTTATGCGATCATTCTTTCCCTGAAGATGCGTTTTTATAGTTTTCGTAGCCGCGGGGTGAGAGATATGCTTTTCCGGAGGTAGTTCCGGAAATCCCAAAAGCGGCCCTAAATGCATATTAAGGTCACCATCAATCGCTAAGACAGGATATTTTCTACTGATATATTGAGCAAAGAGTGCGGATAAGGTTGTTTTTCCTGATCCCCCCTTACCCACAAAGGCAATTCTCATAGTATTTATAAATGCTACTTATTTGCGTTAAGTATCGGTTCTTTGGTTTCTGAGGTCAAATTATTTGCAAATAAGTCGCATTTAGGTATAATGGAGATCATGAATAAGACCACGGATACTTTCCAACGATTACTTAGAAAAAGCGGCTACAAGGCTACCACTCCCCGCCTGGCAGTCTTAAACATTCTTCAAAAAGAGAAGAACCCTCTGAGCGCACAGGACATTATTGATATCTTGAAAAACGAGATGGACAAGGCAACAGTTTATCGAATTTTAAAAGCGCTCAAAGAAAAGGGTCTGATCCGACAGGTTGATCTGCGACACAATCACGCGCACTACGAGATCACAAGCGACACTGAACACCATCATCTGGTATGCACAGAATGCGGACGAGTGGAAGATGTTCATGATTGTGGCGTAGAAGATACACATACTCTGATTCTTCGTCACTCCAAACACTTTTCCGAGATCAAACAACACGCACTTGAATTCTACGGCATCTGTAAGTCGTGTTCTAAAAAACGATGAACATGACGAAGCGATCTCGGTGTTTCATTTTCTCTTCAGTCGGAATAATTATTCTGGCATTGATTTTCATTGGACTCCGACCTGACTCTTTGCAGTTTCTTCTTGCCAAAACATTTCCTTCCGATAAAGTCCTGTTGGCTAAGGTAGTCTCTGTGCATGAAGAAAGACAGGACATTAATGGCGAACCATCTTTCTGGGATACTATCGTGATCGAATTCTTAACTGGCTCAGTTCGCGGTGAGAAAACGGATATCCATAACCGCCTTTCTGCAACTGCTGACCCGAAACAAAAAATCAAAGTCGGCGAAACAATTATTGTTGCTGAAAGTACCGACTTCCAAGGTGATCGATATTATATGGCAGATCGATATCGACTCCCTACGTTAGTTTTTCTTGGTTTGATATTTGTCTTAGCAATTGTAGTAATCGGAGGGATCCGCGGACTCACTTCTCTTCTAGGACTAGCGGCAAGTTTAGCAGTGTTACTTCTTTTTATAATCCCGAGGATTCTCTCTGGTAATGATCCGTTAGTAATTAGTTTTATTGGCGCAGTAGTGATTGCGGTTGTTTCCTTATATCTAGCTCATGGTTTCAGTAAAAGAACTACTGTGGCATTAGCGGGAACTCTCATTACGCTGGTAATTGCGATTATTCTGACTGTCATCTTCACTTCAGCGACCAACTTACTCGGTATTGCTACCGAGGAGAGTTTTCTTTTAAAGCTCAACGTAGGAAACATCAGTCTCCGTGGGCTACTTCTAGCTGGCATAATTATTGGCATGCTTGGTGTTCTAGACGATGTAACCATTGGCCAGGCGGCAACAGTGCAGGAGATCAAAGAAGCGAATCCAACCCTTGGACTCCAAGAGCTCTATCGCCGAGGAATAACGGTCGGTAAGGAACATATTGCCTCACTAGTGAATACGCTGGTCTTGGCCTATGCGGGAACCGCCCTCCCCCTACTTCTTCTTTTGGTTGTGCAGGGTGATAACGTCCCATTTTGGTTGGCAATAAATGGTGAACCGATTGCAGAAGAAATTGTCCGTACTCTCGTAGGAAGTTTGGCCCTGGTGTTCGCCGTACCGATCACCACCCTCATAGCAGCGTATTACTACGGGAAGGCGAGACACTCCTAGGTGCCACGAAACTGTCTCATTTGTCTCATTTACCCTAGACCGAGATGGGTCCATTACTCCCCTATTTCGACTCTCAGAAAACCCTTATACTGATTGAAAGTTCCTAGTACTAGACCGAGGTACACAGCCAACTCGTGATAGGTTATCCCGCTCAAAGAGCGTAGATCATTTAGCTGGAATCATCTGTTTCGTGTATCCCAATTCAATGAGCCTTTCATAGGCCTCCCAAACATCGGTTGGAACTTCTTGAGGAATTTGAAATCCTTTTTCAGCATAAAGTTTTATCCTCTGAAGGTCACCGACCATGATGTTAATCACATCTTCCCTGGAACGAAGATGATCGGGATACTCCTCAAAAGGTATCGGCGGCGAGGTAACGATCACTTCTTTTTCGGGCCAGTTCCTTTTGAAAGTGGCGTACGCTCGCCGTTCCATATATGGTTTCTGGACAACGATGAACTTTCTAGGATCAATTCCTTTTTCTTCTATAAGCTTCTTAGTGAAAAGAATATTAGCCTGTGTATTAGTGGATTTATTCTCAATGATGATCTTATTTTGAGGAACTCCCATACTCATAGCAATTTCTGCAAATCTATCCCCTTCAGGCTTATCCCATAATCCTTTGGTTAGCCTTCCTAATCCACCGGAAAATATGATGAGTGACGCCCAACCTTCAAGAAATAATTTACTTGCATACTGAGCAACTCGCTCATCGTGGCTACCCAGAACCAAAATACAGTCTGCCTTTTCGAGCTTCTGATTCATATGATGGTAATCCCAAATCTTTTCGGCCAGGATTTCAGCTTCTGTCATAGTTAACATTATAGCGATTTGTCGTACAACAGCCCTTGTGGGACGGAAAATAAGCGAATTCCCGAAGTTAGTTTTCTCTGCTCGGAACGAACAGAAAGAAAATGACAATCCAGACAGTACAAGCTGCCATGAACTGCATGGTTCGGTCCCAATCCCACCCAAAGAAGAAAAAGGTGATGAGGAGAAATCCAAGCAAAAACACAACCATCTTCCCAAATTTATTTTTCAGTATAGTTTGCAACATATTTCTATAACCCTACAACACTGTTGATCTGCGTTCTTGTTTTGATACCAACATAGCCATTCGCCGGAACAATACCGTTGTCGACCTGGAATTGGACTACGGCTTTTTTTGTGAGCGGGCCAAAGTAACCTGAAAAAATTGCTTCTGGATAATAGCCTTCTTTCACGAGCCATCTCTGCAAAACTGCGACATCATCTCCCTGTACTCCGAGCGAGAGATCTCGAGAAAACGCAGGATCGTTCTCGGACAAATATCGTAAAGCAGAGTAGGATTCCAACTTTGTACGCGTGGGCCCATCAACCACACCCGTAACTCGAAGCTTATGTATTTCCTGGAATCGAATAAGCGCAGACTGAGTTAATGATCCAAAGTATCCGGTAACCAATCCTTGAGGATACAATTTTTCTTCGGTGGCCAGCAAAACTTGCAGATGCACCACATCACGTCCCGTTGCGCCAATGCCGAAGTTCTTCTCAAATACAAAGTACGGTGTTTTTGCTGCAGAGACGGGAGTAGCTTCAAGCTCTGTTTGGTCTTCGCTTACTGTTGGCGTAGCGGCGAGAAGGATTCCTTTTGAGGCGCCTCGGAACTGACTGACGTGGTAAATACCATAGTGATAGGTGTGGTTATTTATCAGACCGGTGTCGGTGAAAGATTTGGCCGTACCTTCGTACACAATTTTCCCATCCCAGGCATTTCTGGGACTGACCGCATTCCGACGTACTACACGGATACGATCGTTCGGAGATTTTTTATCGAACACGAAGAGAACCTGGCTTTCCAAAGCATCAGCCTTAATCAGCTGCGGCTTTGGAAGCGAGGTTGGCGGTCGTACTCCCCCAATCAGAACTGGCGGTGGCGGAGTGATGTCGGGCGGATCGGGTAAGAGAACAGTGTTATTTTCCTCAAAAGAACTTCCTTCGATTCCAGAAAAAGAATCTGTCCGGAATGTCCGGTCTTTAGAAATTGTGGTATTCCCTGCCTCGTCAGTAACCGTTGCTTGATAATGATACGCGGTGTCGGACGAAAGTCCTTGGACCTCATGGACATGATCGATCAGCCGCACACTATGTTTCCCCGCCGATGACACGTAAGCTGTCGAAGTTCCGTAGTGGAGATCTCCCTCAGTGGGCACATTGGTAGTCCAGATAATTCTCGCCGTCGAGGTGCCAATCTGACTGACCTGAACATTTGATATGTGAGGTTGTACAGCCACTGTCGCTCTCGGCAGGGTGGTGAATTCTAAGTTATCTATCGCCGCGTTTTGACCATCGGCGGCTTCCGAACGAATACCGTATCTATAACTCGTTTCTGGACGAAGACCGATAAGTACCACGCTGTGGTTCAAAGAGAGATTAGTTCCCTTAATCGTTGACGATCCATATGAACTCGTGAAACCGTAGAGCACTTGTCGGGTGGCTGGTTCAGATGTGGTCCACGTAATCTTCACGGTCGAAGTGCTAACCGATACAACCAGTGGATCCGTGGCAAAAAGTGGCGTTGCAGTTTCTGATGTACTGACTGACTCTGTTGTCGTGGCCGTAGGTGTCGTAGTAGTACTCACAGTCGTCGTGACACTATTTTCTACCGATTCTGTTATTTCCGAGGTGGAAGTTGGAGTAGTCTGAGTGCTCGTCGCGGTAGTGGTAGTAGCGGTAGTTGTAGGCTGAGAAACTGTTAAAGCCTTGGTCCGAAAGGTGTTATCGAAAGAATGGGCCACGTTTCCAGACTCGTCTTCAGCTATCACGCGATAGTGATACACCGTATCTGGGAAAAGCCCGGTAATATTCATCTGGTGATCAAGAGAAAACTCTTCGCCTGCCGTCACAAAACTTCCGTAATTTTCTGTTTTGCCATACTCAACCCTGACCTCTGAAAGTTCATCGGTGATTACAGTAATCGTAGCAGTAGTCGTCGCTACTCCAATAACACCGACTTCCGTAATCAAAGGCGGTTCATTATCAGTGGGCGTTGGTTCTGCGGCGGTTTTCATCAGATGATCCGACGAATACGAAATATTTCCGGCCGCATCCTTAGCTACCACGCGATAGTGGTAGGTCGTGTCCGGAGTCAGTCCGGCGATAATCGCCGTGCCCTCGAGCGAAGCAGTGACACTCTCGGAAGTTTGTAGGCCATAACTTGAACTCAAACCATACTCAACGTAGCTTGTCGCCACTTCATCCATCGTCCAGACAACGGTCAGCTCGTCAGGCAAAACAGAAACGGCTTGAACCGAAGTAAATGTCGGACCAGTTGTATTCTGCTCTTGCTCCGGTATGTTTTCCGTGGGCGACGAAGTATCGAGTTGCGCAAAGACAGATACTCCTTGTCCCAAAATCAAAACGGCGGCAGTAAAAACAGCGACCCACTTTTGATTTGTAAGGTTCACAACTTTTTGGGTTTACGATAGAGCTTGTGGAACCCCATGGCTAAAAAGACAACCAAACTGCCAATCAGAATCCCGAGAACGTTCAGCAGGAAGATCAGGAAAGTTCTCTGCGCGGGAAAACTCGTCGGATCAACAATCCCAATACCGGTCGCGACCAAAGGCGGCATGAGTGAGACCGCAATTCCGATGCCCGTTAGAGAACTGCCTACTTTTGAACGAACCAGACCATAGGCCGCAACGAATCCGGCAATAAGCGCAATCGCTGTCGCCAGATAAAGATCGGAACCAAAGGACACAAATATTGGATCGACGCGAACATGTCCGAAGTAAAATGTGAGACCGCCGGCCAGGAGAATCGCGAGGCCGAGAGAAACCACGAGCATACCAGTAGTCCGGAGCATCAAACGTCCGTCTCCGCCGACAATACCGAGACTCAAGCCTAAAATAGGATAGGCCAGTGGCGCCACGATCATGCTGGCGATCAGGACAGCGATACTGTCGAGAAAAATACCGCACACCGCGAGAAGTATCGCGCCGGTGACAAGAAGATAAAAATCTCGATCGGGAACTGTTTTATCAAGGAGTTCGGCTATGGCTTGTTTTTTATCTGCCTCTCGGAAGGGACGAGAAGAGTACCAGAGCCGATCTTTGGAGATCATTTAGGAAGTATACCACTATTCATTATTTAATAGCGGTTTGGATGAAAAAACTGTCTCATTTGTTTCATCCCCTATTCTGACACTCAAGAAACCCTTACTGTGTCCGTCCGACTTGTCTGCCACAGCCTCTGCCTGTGCGTGTTCGCACGCAGACAGGTCAGCGACGGCAGAAGCTTGCTACAATGGAAGCGAAAGAGGATACTGATTGAAAGTTCTCGGTATTAGACTTAGGAGCACAACCGAGTTGAATTGAGTTCTGGCGCCGGGAATACATTAAAATTAGACAAATGAAGCTAAAAAGGAAATTGGTTAAAATTCTAGAAGACCGCAGTGTAACAAAGGCAACCGATATTTCGAGCCAGGGTTTTATCAACTACATCATCAATGATTATAAATGGCTTCGTATTAATCATTTCGGATTTAACAAAAGTAAATATTCCAGAAAGATTAATCATATTATTGAGGATTGTATAGAGGGTAAGTATATCTGTGAAAACGATGATTCAAACGTTAGTGTTATTAGAAGAGGAAGAGACCTCATAAAGTGGACGGGTTTTGCTGAGGATTATCTTAGAAGCAGAGCAAGATTGCATCGTGCATTATTGCAAGTATTGTCTGGTGCTGTAGGAGGTTCAGTTGTAACTTGGCTATTAATCAGATAGCGAGGTAAACCCATGACTTATAAAACACTTTCAAAAATCTGCCTCGCAATATCTGGCTCATCAATCGTGTACATGTTTTTGATTATTTACGAAGGCACCAACTTTGGTTGGACGGTGTTCTTTGTGTTTTTGGTATTCGCAATTTTATTTCACACTCTGGACGAGAAAGAGAAGGAGGTAGGGATACTTCGTTCGTCGAAAGAAAGAAAACAAACAAAAGAGTAGAGATAAGAAATCGACGCGCCCGAGGAGGGTCAAAATATTAATTTAAAATACACCTATGCGGTACATCTGGCTCATATTCACAATTATATTTATTGCTTTGGCAAGGTACCACTTTCGTCAATCGAGGTTTAAAATAGAAAATATAGAAAGTAAAGCCAATATTAAAACTATAAATGGTACTAATCTCGGGATTGCTGAATTTATCTCTGAGTTTAATGGTTATATTGACAAACAAAATAGAAGTAATAAAGAAATAAATATTGTACAAAGTGTGGGGTACCTGGTAGCAGCAGCGACTGCACTATTCTCTTTCTTTCTAAGTTAACACTACCTGGGACCCGTCGTTATTGGACTCACCCCGCAAGGTTCTAGCTCGAAACGATCAGCCAGATAAAAAACAGAGAGACGAAAGAACGCCACGATGTTAAACAAGAATACCTCGACCAAGCGCGCGCAGAAATGGAAACTCCTCAATCAGATGAAAAAGTTTTTGTGTTTACGCCAGAAACCGATCTTACGGAGTGGTTGCGTAGATTGGACTAAACTATACGCAAAGCTTCAGAGAAATCCTTCACCATAACTTTATCTGCTTCTTGATACTCTAAAAATACACACCGTGATAGAATCACCATTATGCGTAAAATTATCAGCACAACGTTTGTAACTTTGGATGGCGTCATGCAGGCACCCGGCGGACCAGAAGAAGACAAAACGAATGGTTTCAAATATGGCGGCTGGCAAGTGGCCGTGCCCATGGACAAGATGATGGAATCTACTCTCTCGGCGATAATGAACGCCCCATTCGAACTGCTTCTCGGTAAGACCACGTACAATATATTTGCCTCCTACTGGCCCCATGCGAAGATAGACAACGAAGTGGCGGTGCCGTTTAATGCCACGAAAAAATATGTGGTGTCCCACACCTCCTTCGAGCCTTCATGGAACAATTCGGTCTGCGTGACCGGCGATGTCCCAGCACAACTCCAAAAACTCAAGGAAGAGAACGGTCCAAATTTGTGGGTTTGGGGTAGCGGAAATCTTATTCAAACATTACTCAAGGATCATTTGATCGATCGCATGCAACTCTGGATCTATCCTTTAACCATCGGCAGCGGCCCTGGCCGGGCAGGCAAAAAACTTTTCGAGGAGGGAACGGGGCCTGAGAAGTTCAAACTTGCCGAGTCCAAGATCTCTACGACCGGCGTGATCCTCGCAACCTACGAGCCTGTGGGCGGATTCAAGACCGGCACAATTGGTGAATAGACTTATGCTCCAATTTTTTTGCCCAAAATGAAGTTATTCAAGTGATAAGTAAATACTTTCTCCACAGCGAATCCTGTATTCTCAAGGAGTTGCTTCAACTCCCCCTGATCGTAAATGTGCTTATGAACTTCAAATATCCTGCCCAGATACCTAAAAATAAGCCTTTGTAAAAAAGTATCGGCCCCGGGATCAACCAGAAGGAGCCTCCCTTCCTCTTTTAGTTTTTGAGCTAGCACAAGAAGTACTTCCTGCGGCTCCCAAAAATGGTGGAAGGCTTCAGACGAAATAATAAGATCGAAACTGTCCTCATCGAAAGGCACCTCCTCTGCATTACTCACCACGAAAGAAATATTCCGTAAATCTCCAATTTTATTTTTGGCCTCTGTAATCATTTGACGAGAGCCGTCTACTCCCCAGAAAGTGCTCTCCGGATATCGCCGGGCCAAACGCAGCACGACCTCTCCGGTACCGCAGGCTACGTCCAGTACGCGCATTTTCGGTTGGACTAATTTCTCTTCCTGAATAGTCTCCACAATCTTCTGGTAGAGAGATTCGAAATAAAATCGAGAAATATGGGAGTCGTACCTACTCGCCATCCGATCAAAGAAATGGGTAGTGCGATTTTCAAATTTTGTTTTCTGGTCAGTCATGTTTTACCAGTTTTTACAACACTCGATCATCTTTTTACCAACATTTTGCCATTTTTGGTTCTCATATAAAATAAAAATGACGATAAAGACTGCCCAGACACCAAGTAAAAACAAGATCTCGTTTAAGTTGCCCTGCGGTAATCCAGTAATCAGCTGATAGGCTATCCAGAAAAAAGAAATAAGGGCCGGAAATTTGAAGATCTGATACGTCGTTGAAGTCTTGGAAAAAAAATAGTACATTCCGCCAACCGCACTGCCACCCAGAAGAATTCCGATCAAGACTGGATCGCCAGCACCATAAACCCAGTGGTTGTAAAGCAAAACTAGCCAGGTCGCGCTTACCGAAACGCACAGAGCGCAAATTTTTTTGCTGCCAAACTCTCGTCCTAAAATAGCAAGGATGAAAAAACTAAGAAGTAGGGAGAGGGGAAAGAACATCATAGTAGGATTTCTACGATTGCCGAAGCTAGAAGAAGTAAAACAAAAGTGAGGGTAATGCCTTGGTATGGCAATAACTTTCCTCTCGCTTTTGTAATGAGGCGACTGATCGGTGGTACAACAAGAATAATACTGGCTCCGATAACTACTCCAACCAAGTAAAGATCAATAGTGTAAGTGTTATGAAATAACGTCCCATAGTCCCCCCACCAACTTATATAGAACGGATCGTAGTCTCGGATAAGCGGCATAATGGGAATGACTGTACCGAGGAAAACGAGAATGGGAATGATAGAATATTGCCACGGAATGTACTGTTTCTTCGGTAACCCTCCGAGCCACAGTCCCAAGGCTAGAGCAAATGCTCCAATCATGATTCCGACGACCACGGAAGAAATTCCTAAGGACACCGCAAGGACAGCAAGGACTCCTGCCCCAGCCGTACACAAAGGACAGTGGGCTAAGGCAAGCTGCGGGAAAAATAGAAATGGCGCAGGTAGCCAAAGAAATTTCTTCATAGGTCAATACTTCATAAATTCACTGACCGAACCGTCCTTTCCTAAAGCGAAAATAGTCCAAGGTTCCGTTTTTGGTCCAGGCATCCCTGGCGAACCAGAAGGCATGCCAGGAAGCGCAATGCCCTTAATATCCGGTTTTTCGGAGATCAATTTACTTATCACCGCGAGCGGGATATGGCCCTCAACAACATACCCGTTGATGATTGAGGTGTGACAGCTTTGTAGATTTGCCGGGATGCCATACTGGTTTTTGATTGGAGCGAGGTCGGGAACATCATTCGTTTCGACAACGAGACCCTCATGCTCTAAGTATTGAGCATACACATGACAACAGCCGCAGGTAGGGGTTTTATAAACTGTGGCTTGAAGCGCCAATCCCATACTGGTCTTTGCAGTATCTGGTTTATTAGTGAAGTTGCCAAGAACAACCAAACCACCGATAAAAATGATCCCTCCCAGAAGCAGAATCCAATGTGTAGAGTATTTTTTCATTGGCCCGTTATTTTGACCAAGTTGCATACCAACTCCGCATCATATCGATTTCCCCGGATTGTGAGATGATAATCTGATCCGCCAATTCTTTCATTTCTTTTCGATTACTAGTTGCCGCTAACATCCGCGCCATCATAATTGCCATCTCGTGATGAGGAATCATCTGATTGATAAACTCAAGATCAAAATCTTTGGCATTTTCTAATGTCGTGGAATTTCCCACAAAACCCGTCATCGGCATCATCATGCCGCCGTGTCCCATCATGGACGATGAGTAATTTGGCACATCGCTACCAAACCAGTCTTCGTACCAACTCTTCATGTTATTAATTTCTCTGGTTTGGGCTTCGATAATCCCATTAGCCAGAGAAAGAATCTCTGGTCGTTTTGATTTTTCCAAAGCCAGTTTGGCCATAGTAATTGCGCCCTCATGATGCGGAATCATCTGCTCGATAAAATGCTGATCGATATTTCCCATCATCGAAGTGTTTGATCCCCGATAGAAACCACTCATCATTCCACCCATCCCCCAGCCGCCGAAGAACATAGGGGCGATGAGCACGCCAAGAAGAATCCCTCCTAATCCAAAAATAATGTTTTCTTTCCCCATGTTTTTGTTGATTATTTTTACAAAGTTTTTTGCCGTAAAAGTACTGCATTCAAGGCCACAATTATTGTCGAAAGCGACATCAAAGCTGCTGCTAATGCTGGTTCAAGAAATACTCCCCACGAGGCAAGCACGCCCGCTGCTAAAGGAATCGCTATCACGTTATACCCGGTAGCCCAAAAAAGATTTTGGACCATTTTCTGATAGGTCAGTTTGGAAAGCCGCACAATCTTCACAATATCTCGCGGATCATTCTTGACAAGAATAATCCCGGCCGACTCAATCGCTACATTTGTTCCGGCGCCCACTGCCACTCCCAAGTCTGCTTGCGTGAGGGCCGGCGCATCGTTGATTCCATCTCCCACCATGGCGACCTTTCTGCCTTGCCCTTGAAGCAGTTTCACTTTTTCCGATTTATCTTTCGGCATCACTCGCGCGAAGTAATCATCCAGGTCAAGCTCTTTGGCTACCCACTGCGCCACATCTTCGGCATCTCCTGTTATCATCATCACCTTCATTCCGAGATTTTTGAGACTCCGAACTGCTTCTCGGGATTCTTCGCGAATAACATCAGCGAGCGCAATAGCGCCAATCAGCGTGTTGTTTCGCATGACGTACACAGTCGTCTTTCCTTCCGAGGAAAGCGCGGAGGCAATTTTTTTAAACTCCCCCTTAATTTCAATCTTTCTATCCGAGAGCAGCGACTCACTGCCAACTACCACTTCATCGCCATCAATTTTGGCTGACGAACCTTGCCCGGCTAGACGAGTAAATTCCTGAATGTTTGGCAAGGTAATATTTTTCTTTCTGGCTTCTTGTACAATTGCTCTAGCTATTGGGTGTTCAGACTGGCTATCCACCGCAGCGGCCAACAGAAGAACTTCGTTTTCCGTTTTCTCCTCCGCGGGGATAACCTTCGAAACTCCGAACTCTCCCTTGGTCAGCGTCCCGGTTTTATCAAACAAGACGATGTCGATAGCGCGGGCGGCTTCTAAAGCTAGGCGTTGCTTCACCAAGAATCCATTCTGGGCCGCTTTCGTGGTCGAGATAGAAGCCACAAGAGGAATCGCTAGACCTAACGCGTGGGGACAGGCAATCACGAGAACGGCTACCATCCGTTCGACAGCAAAAGAAGGATCGGCCAAGAAGATCCAGGCAATCAGAGTTCCGAAACCCGCCACGATGGCAATGACGGTGAGATAGTACGCCGCTCTGTCAGAAAGAATTTGGAGACGCGACTTCGAAGCCTGGGCCTCGGCGACAAGACGCATCACTCCCGCGAGGAAGGTGTGCTCCCCCACTTTGTCGATGGTAATGGTTAATGACCCGTCGCCGTTTATAGTGCCCGCGATAACGACATCTCCTTTGTGTTTAGAGACGGGCTTCGATTCTCCCGTAGCAATTGCTTCATCAACTTCAGAGTCGCCTTCTGTTATTACTCCATCAGCAGGAATCTTACTTCCTGGTCGTACCAAAACGAGATCTCCTTCCTGTAATTCCTCAAGGGGAATGACCACCGTCTTTGCATCGCCAGCCTCGCCGAGTCTAGGCGGGCGGATAACTTCTGCTTGATCAGGCAATAGCTTGGAGAGTTCCTTTAAAGCGCCTTGCGCGCCAGAAACAGCCCGCATCTCGATCCAGTGCCCGAGAAGCATAATCGTAATCAACGTTGCGAGCTCCCAAAAAAGTGTATGCGGCTCACCTCTCAAGAAAACATAAAGGCTGTACACATAAGCAACCGAGATGGCCAGCGAGATCAACGTCATCATCCCGGGCAACTTCGCGTTTATTTCTTTACGAGCGCTTTCGATGAATATCCAACCTCCGTAAAAGAAAATGATCGAGGAAAGTATGGGTACGAGAAATTGCCAACCGGGAAATTGAGGCGGCTGCCAATTGAAGAGTATTTGGACGATATCCGAATAAAGAACTATTGGGATCGTCAAAACCAGAGATACAAAAAACTTTTTCTTAAAGGCCTCAATATGATGGCCGGCATGCTTATTGAAATTATGAAGATTATGTTGCATAGAACCCAAAGATTATTTTTTCTTTGACCGTTTATATACTTTCATAATTTCCTTCATGGCCTGATCCTCTTTCCCACTCTTCATCTGCTCCACCACATGCGTAGTCAGGTGATTTTCTAAAAGGAGATCCTCAACACTCGATAAGGCCTCTTTAATAGCCGATGACTGGGTAATAATATCAATACAGTATTTTTCCTCATCAACCATCCGCTCTAAACCTCGCACCTGTCCCTCAATGCGGTGCAACCGAGAAGCCAGCTTGTTTTTTACATCCTTTCTCATGTGTTCACTATACCCCCCGTGGGTATAATGTCAAGGTCATCGAGGAGGCGGTACGATTTGTCAGTACTTTGAGACAACGGTATCTTTAGTCCATGCTCCTCCCCTCTTTTAAGGTCTACGTGGCCGATTCGAAGATAGAAAACGGCAAGCGCGGTGTTTTTTCACTCGAGGAAATCGAGAAAGGTGAAATTATCGAACGCTGTCCGATTATTGAAATTGATGGAAAAGAAATCTGGCTCGGCTTTGGATTACTGTATCAACACTCCGATCAAGCTAATGCAACGTATGAAAATTTTCCCAAGGATAACCTCATCAAGTTCGTAGCCACTAAAAATATCGGCAAGAACGAAGAAATTACCGTGAAATAGTGAGCAAGGTGCTACAATAAGGTAAAGGTTACATTTTTATTAATTTATTCATTATTACCGCCATGGATATAACCATACAGCTCGCAGGGATTTGGGGGCCGGTTCTTTTAGCAGTTGGGATCGGTTTTTTTGTCAGCACTAAGTATTACGCAAAAATTTATCGGGATCTCGAGAAAGAATCATTAGCTGTCTTGATTTTTGGCGTAGCTGGCATGTCCGCCGGAATTGCTCATGTCAGTATTCATAATCTTTGGGAAACGGCACCCCAAATCGTAATCAGTCTTATCGGCTGGGGCCGTCTCGTCAAAAGCCCGAAATTCACC
>ERZ1292623.1355-Hain-H51-01um-R1-1355-length-23807-cov-6_pt1 | contig 18766 bp, 15 predicted proteins | sample MGYA00564398_ERZ1292623 | MGnify/ENA primary metagenome ERZ1292623 (study PRJEB36523, sample SAMEA6512633) | groundwater metagenome | collected 2019-01-07 | study: AquaDiva: Metagenomics assemblies of 32 groundwater samples | reverse complement strand
GAGGAGTTCAGTTTCCTTCGTCCCGGATGCGGCCAGTGCGGAAGAGCCGCGCGGCCCGAGCAAAATGGAGTTCCTTCTTTATCCGCCGCGCTCCGCGCTTGAGGAGCGAGAGCGCCCTGCCTTTATATCCTACCAGCTCGCGGGTCAATTCGTCCTCCAGCGCGTCGCAGGCCGCATGCACTTCTTGGTCTACGGCTTGAGCCCGGATGAGTTTGCCTCCCACGGCAAGCGAGGCGGAGACCGCATAGACCAATCCCTTATGATGATGGTGGGTGGTGCGCGCAACTTCAATATCCAAGATGACCGCGTCTCCCGGCCCCGCGCGCGTGAGCAGTTTTTCCACGGGACGGACGATCTTGCGCCCGATATACTCGCGCAATGCGTCAGTCAATTCCAAGTTTTTCTGCCGTATGGTGACGCGCATGTCTGTATGATATACAACATGACGCCGCGGAAGGAAGTTTCTGAAAAGAAAGTACCCGCACGCCGAGGCGCACGGGTCACGATTTTCTATGGACAGTCCCTTTTAAAAGTTCTCCTCTCCTGATTTTTCTTTATGATCAGCTTCTTCATATTCTCGTATCACAACTCCTTTCTCTGTGGCTTTTGAGCGTGATTTTTGGTCAAGATAAATTAGCTGTCCGCTCGACGCCAGTTCGTCCTGGAAGCGGTCTTGGAAGGTTTTTACATACGCGATTTGTCTTTGGTACGCTTCGTCGCTCGCAAATGCTTCGCGCGGGTATGTCGCCAAATTGCACCATCGGTAAAACTCTTGCACGGTCTCAAGAATCTGTTCCTTGTTCGGCGGCATACGATTGAAACTGTCTATCATCAGATGCTCCGGCGATTCGCCCGCACCTTCGGCAACTTCACCGGTGGCGGTGTCGAAATCAAGCGCGGGCTGGACATATCTCAATTCGTTGTACGATTTTGTTTCGCCCGGCGATTCGGCGGCATAGACGCGCTTCCAGCCGACATTGTTCCAAAACCTTTCGGAGTTGGGCGTGCACTCGCCTGCGGCAAACGAGAGTTTTTTCCCGGCTTCTTCTGCTTCTGCCGTAGCGCCGATGAGCGCCGAAATGTAGGCCTCGCGGGCAAATCCTTTCCCGCGCGACTCTTCAGGCGTGAGCGCGTACCCCACCATAAATACGGTCTCGCCCGTGGGGTCCCCGTCCGCATTTCTCATATCCAACAATCCTCCGGTCAGCGCGGACAGCACCCTGCCTTCGGAGTCCTTCAGCGCATAGACGCGATAAGGCAGATCTTTTGTGCCCCACGGAGTCCTCCCTTCAACCGCAGACCTCAATACTTCCTCCGGATCCACTTCCTCCTCGCCGAACTCTTGCTCAAAAAGCGTCTGCACTTGTGCCAGATCAGGATGATCGCTCCGATCAAGCAGTTCTATCGCGTATTTCTTTTCTCCGATCTCCAATTCGCAATTTGACGACTCCACGGTGGAGCGCTTGAATCTGCTCTTCTCCATCAATGATCCAGCGGCTTTCAGCGCCGGCTGATCTTCCACCCTCCGCTCCCACGCGCATCGGGAACACCGCGACGGATCATTTCCATGGGGACAAACACTTTCTTGCTGTGGCGACCGCACTTGTTCAAAGCCCATATTCTCTTTCTCTGTTTATGTTGTTAATGTTCTCGTTTCTTGTAATATTATACACCATCTCAATCATCTTCCACACGAGTTTGGCTGCGGCAAAGTCCGGGGCGACCATGCCGGGGATGGGTGCGAGTTCCACCACGTCCATACCTATAATTTCATGCCGCACGATAACATATTCCAGCAATCCCGTCACCTGATACCAATTCAAGCCCCCGGGCTGGGGCGTGCCCACCGCGGGCATCACCGAGTGGTCAAACACATCTAGGTCTACCGTAATATACACTTTCGGCTTCAAGGTTTTTTCTATTTCTTCCATCGGTACGTCGGGCGCGTAAAAAACAGAGAGCGACTTTACCGCCGTATTTTTCTTGATCTGATCGCCGATGTATTTTTGTATGTCGCGATCTACGCTACGGATGCCGACCTCGGTTAGCGACACCCGATCCCCCAACTCGTATGAGCGTCGCATCACTGACGCATGGGAATACCGATCGCCGTGATAATCCGGACGCAGGTCGGGATGGGCGTCCAGATGCAGGATGGAGAAATCATTGTGCTTTTCATACAGTGCCGCAATGGACGCGAACGCAAGCGAATGCTCCCCGCCGATGATGAAAGGGATTTTGTTGTGCGCCACGACCTCTTCGCTGATGAATCGCGAGAGCGATGCGAGATGTTCTTGCGTGGAGCCGCCGTGCAGAGCAATCGTGTGTTCAAAGGTATAGAAGAACTGCTCGGCTACCGCCGGATGCCACTCCTCCTCTCCCCACGGCTCGTCAAGTTGCATAGACGCCTGCAAAATCGCCATGGGCCCCTCGCGGCTGCCGGATTTATATGTCGTGGTCGCGTCGTAGGGCACGGGAATCAGCGCCACCCGCGCGCGCTCAAAATCCTGTTCGGGCACGCCCGCAAACCGCAGCGGCACTACTTCCGCCTTTGCTTGTGTCTTCAGTTCCGTATGACTATTTTCCATTGAAAAACCAGCCAAGATCCGGCGGGGCTCTACGATTAAGACCCTCTTCTTTGAACGCGCGCAGGATCAGACGCAAGGCGATAGTGGCGTCCACAAACGCCTGGGCGTTCCTGCCCCCATTCCCCTGCTTGCCCCAACTGATTGGCTCGGTCATCACCCCGCAGCCGGAGAGACCTCCCCATTGGGGAGAATCGGTGGTGATCTGAAATGAATAGTCAAACGGAAACACCTTCTCGTTGTCCTCCATCAGGGCCTGAGACACTGAGACCAGCTGGGTAAAATCTTTTGGCACGCCGCCGCCGATGTACCCGGCGCCCTTGCGATACCCCCGCTTTCTGCCCCATTCCGCAATCTCAAAAATCTGCTCCGCGTCCCAGAACTGCTCAATAATCAACTTGCGCTCCGCGCGCGGAATGCTGTGGAGCGCGCGGATATAGGCCTCGCCGTAGCCGCTGTCCACCAGGGCCGGGCAGAATACCGGGACCTTTGCTTTCGCGGCGACCGCCGTAATGCTCCAAATGTCTTTTTTGCCGAGCCAGACGCCGAGGCGGTGCAAAAACTCAACGGTGGAGACCACGGTGCGTTCTGTGAGCTCGGCGTTCCACTCGCGGATGAAATCCGCCAGCAGGGCTTCCAGGTCGCGGTAGTCGTACTCGTCCGCCGCATGGTCATAGAAGCGATCCATTTTATGCTCCAAGAGATCCGCGTCGTCCGGAAACCACGGGTCCACTTTATAGTATTTTTTGCCCATTGCTTCAAAGACGTCCTCGGAAATGTTGGCTCCGGTGGAGACCAAAACGTCAATGAAACGATTTTTGATGAGCCATACGATCCCCGGCCAGAAGCCGGCGCTGGACAGCGAGCCGGAGTAGCCCAAGAAGATGAGTATCTTTTTCTCCTGCATCATGTCGCGCCAGACGCGATACACTTCTGCCAGCCCCCGCGCCTGAAACGACGAATCGGCCCAGGACGCGAAGTCCTGCCAGAATGTCTTGGGGAGCCGGTTCGGCTCAAACGATTCTCGCCTGAATTTTTTGTACGGATTTACCGCCATAAGGAATTTTTAATAACCAATAATCACCATCCGAAAAGTTTGCCGATGTCGTCGGCTGTTTCGCGCTTGCGCGCGACCGTTACGATCCCGTTTTGCAGGACCAGTTTCAATGGAGACGACAGGAGGCAGTGGTGCGAGGCAAACGCGTCCTGATACGCTCCGGTGTCAAAAATCGCGATGTAGAGGTCCTCGCCCGGATTTAGATCCTCCAGCCGCGGGAGCGAGACATAGCCGTCCCGCGCCGTATACTTGTCGTCCGAATCGCACGAGAGGCCGGCGAGCCACACGCGGTGTTTTTTCTTGTCATTGAGGCGGTTGACCGGCACGATGTGCCACTTCTGATGGATCGCCCAGGTGTCCAGGAGGTCGTTCATAAAACTGCCGTCAATGATGTACCAGAATTTTGCCAAGCCCTTGGGCACTGCTTTTGCCGAGACGATCCTGAAGATCGTGATTTGCGCGGGTGCCATGACGTGCCGCCCCCATTCCACCACGATATTCGGATGCGGCATCTCCCACTGATCCGCAAGGCGCTTGAGTACGGCAATCATCTGCTTGCTCACGCTCTCCAAACTGTACATCGGTTTTTTTTCGTACGGGATGGCAAATCCTCCCCCGATGTCCAGCGTATCCAGCGACGGATTGGCCGCGCGGACCTTGCGGAAGACGTGCAGCGCCTCCTTCATGGCCGCAATGATGTCCGCTCCCCGCTCAATCTGCGAGCCGATGTGGTAGTGGAGCAATTTCAGGTTGCGAATCTTGCCGAGATCCACGATCTCGTCTGCCAAGAGCCCGAAGCGGTCCGCCTTTTTATCCCAGTGCGAGCGGACTTTGACCTGCAGATTGACGCGGACTCCGATGTCTCCCTTGAACTCCTTGAATTCATCCAGCTCGGCCGCGTCTTCAATAATCGGAACCACGCGCACCGCGCGCTCCGCCAGATGATGGATGAGATCCACATAATTTTTTGTCTTGGGGCCGTTGCAGAGAATCCTGATCTTTGTGTTTACGCTGTCGCTCTCCCAGAGCTTGCGGACCAGCGCCAGCTCGTTGTGCGAGCCGACTTCCAGGTGCGCGCCCTCGGAGACGAGCGGCAAAACCGCCTCGCGATTCTGATTCACCTTCATCGGGTAGTGGTAGAAAAACTTGCCCTTGTAGCCCAGTTGTTTTATGTTGCGGTCAAAAACCGTAAAGAGCCGATTGAGCCGCTCCTCCACGACGAACGGGAGAAAAATTTCCAGAGACGAGCCGAACTTGCGCACGAGGTCGTGCACGTTGTACTGGTAGTTGCCCTCGCGGATGATGAGCTCGGCGTCCGCATTCACGTCAAAGACCGACGTGTCAGATTCTTTACGCCCGAGTTTCCAAAATTTTTTCTGGCTTCGCGCGGCCATACCGTCTTATACATCACCCGCGTTATTCGCGCAAGTATTTTCCGTTGAGTTTGGTGAATAATAAGATTTGTCAGCGCCCCAAACTAAGTTTTGACGCCGGAAAACTTAGTTTGGGGCGCGGATTCATCCGATCAGGTCGCAATTTTCAGCAAACTCTCCTCTTCCGGGAGATTGTGCGGAAAAATAAAATCAATACAGGTATCCCCACGACTGCAACCGATCGCTATCCGTGTTCCACCTGAAGCCAATGTCGGTGCGGTAGTATTTGTTCTGCAAAATGATGTTGTCAATCCGGTTGTACGCCATCCGCCGCGCCTCGTGCATCGTGGTGCCCGAACCCGTGACCACCAATGCGTAGCCGGTCACCCCCGCAAGATGCCAGTCCCCTTCCACGAGTTTTACTTCACCCAAGTGTACGCCTTCACGATTTTCCTTTCTGAACACGATGGACGAATCCTTGTAAATCTCGTACTCTTTTTTATCAGCATAGGGGAACGGCGGAACCGCCACCACAACCCCCACCTGAAATCCTTTTTTGGTTCGCAGCGAGAACTGCTCCCCCCGCGCCATTTTTGCAAGCCACTCCCCGGCCGGATTCAAAATGCCCTCCAGTTGAATGGAAATCGTGGGGTATCCAAACCGGCACGTGAATTCCAGCGGATAGATGCCGTTGTTGTTGGCAATGCAGTTGATATCCACATACCCGCGATAGTCGGATTCCGCCAGGGGCTCCCTCATCTTCTCCAGGGTCCGGCGGAAAATCTCATTGGTCTCGTTCCAGTACATACTCGTTCCCATCTCGCCCGTGTAGGGACCGATCTCGCCCGGAAAAAGTTTCTTGTGCTCAAAGTTGACGTTGATGGGGCGGATGAAATCGCTCCCGTTGAAAAAGGCGCCCACCGCGACCTCCACTCCCTGCGCATACTTTTGGAGCTGAAACTTTTTGATTTTGCGGGACCACGTTTTTTTGTTGTGTTCCAGCACCTCTATGAGATCGACCCCCGACTCCTCCTCGCCGATGAAGAGGATCCCTTTCTGCTCGGACATGATATTGCCCGAGGGCTTGAACACGTATCGCCCGGGGTTGGCGCGGATAAATGCGAGCGCCTCGTCATAGTCCGTAAAATCCCAGTGGGGAAGTACCGTCATGCCGACCTTCTTCATCTCTTCTTGGCCGAACTCGCGATCTTCTTCCAGGCGATCGGTGTATTCGCTGCCGCCGATCACCCATTTTCCTTTTGCGCGCAATCCGTCCGCGGCCTTGCCGAATCCGACGTCGTCGAAAATAATAATATCCGCCCAGTCAACATAATCTTCCCAACGCGGCACTTTCTCAAAAAATCCCTCGTAGACGTCTTGGTCGTCTTCGTCTTTGATGAAGCCGCGCACCTCCTGCCCTTCCTGCGCCAGGCGCCATGCGAGGTCCCCGCTTAAACTCTCCCACGAGACGAATAAGAATTTGAGCGGCGCCGAGGTGATGCCCTCCGCGTTTTCGCCGCCCGTCTTCACCGATCCGTTTTTATTCCTTATCTCATTCGCCATGCTTGCAAGAGAATCAAAAATATTTTTTCTCTTTGCAGTATGGAAAAGAAAAGAACAGCGGTCAATTGTGGATAACTTTTTTGCGCGCGTTTTTTTTCTCGCGAGAAAAAAACGCGCGCACGAAAAACAGCGGCACTCGCCCCGTGAGAAACTTATAAGTTTCTCACGGGGCGAGCCGTCAGCGATCCGTATACGTCCGATAATCGGAGAGGAGCTCCTCGCCTTTTTGTATGTCGCGTAGCGTCTCGAATCTGTTCCCGTCCGCGCGTGCGCCCACATTGGGTACTATGGCGTGATTGAGAAAATATGATATGTCAATGGCGTTCAAACTGTGATCCGGAAAATAAAAATTCTTCCCGCGCGCCGGAAATACCGCCTGCGCGAATTCTTTCACCGCCGCCGGTATCGTATCGTCGGCGAGGAAGCGCCGCAGAGGCATAGCCCGCCATCGGGCGACGCGGCATCCGGGAAACGGATCCGTGCCCTTTGGAATGTCGCGAATCGCGAATATGCCGATGCCGTGCACGGGAGACGGCTGCAGGCGGCAATAGATATTTCGTTCCAAGTCCTGCAAAAACTCTCTCTGCGTCATGTTGATGGATGCGTATCAAAATCCGACGTACTGAATCTCTTCTTCTAGCACGACGCCGAAGCGCGCATGTACTTTTTCTTTGGTCAGCGCCGCCAGCGCGCGCACATCGGCGGCTGTGGCCCCTCCTTCATTCACGAAAAAATTTGCATGGCGCGCGGACACGACCGTCGCCCCGACACACGCGCCCTTCAGACCGGCCCGGTCAATGAGAAAAGACGCGGGAAGATGGGTGCGCTGCGCGAATTGCGCAAGGAACGGAAACGCGCTCAATAATTTCTGCCGCTCCTCTGCGTCGGCGGGCCACGGAGGATTTTTAAAGATGCACCCGCACGACTTGGTGCCGATGTCCTGCCGGTCCAGCCGCTCGGCAGTGATGTGCTTTATTTTTTTCTGAATCGCGGCCGAGTCCCCCGCGCGCAAATGCAGGGTCGCTGAAAGAATAATCCATTCCGGATGTTGCTTAAACAGAGAATCGCGATACCCGAATCCGCAGGCAGTATTATGGAAGTCGGACTTCCATAGAGAGTGTGACTTCCCCGTATCAATGATACCCACCGACTCAATCACGTCTCTCATCTCGCCCCCGAAGCACCCCGCGTTGCCGCGGACCGATCCGCCGATGGTGCCCGGCACGCCGATGCCCCATTCAAAGCCCGTAAGGCCTGCGCGCGCGGCCGCCCCGGCCAGCCGCGCCATCATGACTCCGGCGTCCGCCGTCATCCGTTCTCCTTCAATCGTTATCTCGCCGCCGATCATCCGAATCACCAATCCGTCAAACCCCGCGTCCGAAATTAGGATATTGGATCCCGCGCCCAAGATGAAAACCGCCGCTCGTTTCTCTGCCGCAAAGACCAGCGCTTCCTCCACCTCCGCGGCGTTGCGCGCTTGGGCAAAGTATCGCGCGGATCCCCCGATTTTATAGATGGTATGCGGTGCCAGGGGTATATTCTCCTTTATTTCAATCATGTATCTCTACTGTATTGCACAAACCTCCTGATATGCAATAATGGAGAAACAGCGCACCGCTTGTTTCTTCCGGTGGCATCAGGAGCAGGCACTCATCCCGCACTTTCCTTATGACGGATCACGGAGCTGGCACTCACAAAGGACAAATTTTGGAGTCAACCCTCCGTGGTCCTTTTTAGGGAAAGTGCGGAACAGGCGCCGGACAAATTTTGGAGTCACCCCCCCTGGTGCCTCACGAGTAAGCTTTATCATACAGCCGAAAGTAAGTGGGGGACGAGCATAAGGACAATCTGGAGTAAAACCCTTCTCGTGCCTCCTGAACAAACTATTTTTATGTCAAAGTGAAGGGCGGGGGTATGCATCGGAAATGGTGCACGGTATCTTATTCGAACAATCATTACGATCGTGAGATTGTTCGAATAAATTATATAAATCAGGAAATAATCATACGGGTAAGATCTTTTGGAAATTTTGTCAGACGTTCGTATCCTGTTTTCGTGACAAGCACCATGTCTTCTATCCGGATGCCGCCGGCCGGGATGATGCTCCGCGCCCAGCCCCTTGATTTCAAGGGGCTGGGCGCGAATGGATAATACAGCCCCGGCTCCACGGTGATCACATTTCCGGCTTCCAGCTTCCAGTTTCTGGCGCCCAGATTCGGATGCTCGTGTATTTCCATCCCCACGCCGTGCCCGAGCCCGTGGATAAACCCTTCCGACGTCTTCCCGTCAGTCCGTGTCGGATAGCCCGCCTCCTCAAAATACCGACATACGCTATCATATATTTCTTTGCCGTCAGTTCCGGCGCGAATTGACGCAATCGCCTGTTCTTGCGCCGCAAGCACCGTTTCATACATCTTCGCATATTCTTCGGACGGCTCTCCTTTGAAAACCGTCCGCGTCATGTCCGCGTAGTAGTGGGTCGCACGCGACACCGGGAATATGTCAATGACAATGGGTACGCGCGCCCGCAACGCGCCCCGGCCGATGCAGTGCGGATCCGCGGCCTGAACCCCGGAGGCCACGATCGTATCGGTCGCGAGGTACCCCTGCTTCCACAGCGCGTCATCGATGATATGCCGCGCCATCTCCGAGGTCGCGGGGCGCCTGTCGTGATACACCCTGCTTCCTCGGATCCGGCAGCCGCGCAAAAAATCCATGACTGCCGCAAACGCCCGCTCCGTCGCCCGCTGCGCCAGTCGTATTTCGTGTATTTCCGCGCGGCTCTTTTTCGCGCGTCCCGGATACCACGGATCCGACGCAACCGCGATACTGAATTCTTTTCCGAGCGCCGTTCCCATGGCGTATGGAAAATCCGCGGGAATTTCCAGGCACCAGATGCCCCGCGCCTTCAAGAAATCAATCACCGCCGCGCGCCCGCTTCCCACCGTACGCACCACGTGGTCCACATCCGCCTCTTTCCTGGCCCGCCCCGCTTCCAGCGGCGAGGCGAATAAAAAAATCTCACCGGCAATCTCCGCCAAAAAAAGCGGATCCGGTACATGAAAACCCGTCCGCCACAACATATCGGCGGAAAAATGCGCCGCTCCCAGATCCGTCGCGCCATACAATAACCGTGCAGTTTTTCCCCTCCGCATCAATTGTTATCCTTTATCCTTTCCCCTGGTATCCTCCGCAAAGTACAAGGCCCCCGAACAGGGGGCTTTGCACCGGACAAATAGGGTCTTGAGCAAAAGCCCAAAAACACTCACATATATATTCGTAGCAGATCGCGGATAAAAAGTCAAGAGCGGTTGTCCACAGTACCCATGGAATCATTTTCCGCGCGCCTACTCCACCACGCCACGGATGCGGCGGATGCCGGCGGACGACGCTTCTTCTTTGATGATGGTGAACTTCCCCACCTCGTTGGTGTGCGTCACGTGCGGGCCGCCGCAGAACTCACGCGAGACCACCTCGCCGGTCGCGGGGTCCGTCATCGTGTATATTTTGACGCGCGGCGGGTATTTTTCGCGGAAAAATCCCAGAGCGCCTTTTTTGATTCCTTCCTCGTACGACATCTCCTCCCATGCGACCTGCAGGTCGCGGCGGATCGCGTCGTTCACCCACTGCTCCACGCGCGCCAATTCCTCCGGCGTCACTTTCCTCGGAAACCGGAAGTCAAAGCGCGTCCGCTCCACGGTAATGTCCGAGCCGTCCTGGCGCGCCTCGCTCCCCAGCACCGCGCGAAGTGCCGCGTGCAAGAGGTGCGTTGCGGTATGGAGCCGCGTCACTTTCTCCACCTCGGACTCGTCGCGGATCGTCACCTCTCCGGTCTTGAGATACAACCCATGCCCGCCGAATTTCGCCGCGGATCCGGCGCGGGAGATTTCTTGATGCTTACGGAATTCCTCGTCAAATGCCTCACGCGTCAGATTTCGCGCCACAGCCCCTTCTTTATAGTCCTTTATGACCTCATACGGCAGGCCGTAGCTTTCGTAGAGCCGAAACGCAGACGAGGCCGTCACCTGCTCCATGCGGTCTAGTTCTTTCAGACCCTGACGAAGTGTTCTCGCAAACTTTTCTTTTTCATCCGAATACGCGGAGATGATATTTTGTTTTTCCCGCACCAGTTCGGGATACACGGATCCGTACTGATCAATAGTCTCTGTGATGATGTGTGCAATGTCCTGCAGAACAATAGCGCGGCGCAGAAGGCGGCGCAGGATATAGCCGCGATCTTTGTTTGACGGCCTCACGCCGTCAGCAAGCAAAAATGCGCTCGCTCTTCCGTGGTCTGCGATTACCCGTTTTTGAATATCAGTAAAATCCGCAGAAATCAGATGCATCAGTGGCGCGTAGAGTTCCGTCTCAAAAATGTTCCGTTTTCCCTGCGCGCACATGGCAAGCCGCTCCAATCCCATGCCGGTGTCCACGCCCGGGGTCTTCATGGGTTCCAGTTTTCTTCCGGATGCGCCGGACAGCAGTTCCTCGCGCGAGCCGTTGAAGAAAAACTCGTTGAATACGATGTTCCATATTTCTATATCCTCTCCGGCGCCGTTTCTGCAGTATATTTCCGTGGTGGGGCCGCAGGGACCCGAGGAGCCGGTGGGTCCCCAAAACACGTCGTGGATCCCTTGCTTCACAATCTTGATATTTGGATCATGGGCGCGCCAGATTTTCTGCGACTCCGTATCTTCCGGCACACCGATTGAATCCAAACCTTCAAACACCGTGACATACTCAATCTTGAGATCTACCTCTTTGGTCAGAAAATCAAAGGCGTAGTGTATTGCCTCTTTTTTGAAATATCCACCGAAGCTGAAGTTTCCCATCATTTCAAAAAACGTGAGGTGCCGCTCGTCCCCCACTTCGTCAATGTCGGACGTACGGAACGACTTTTGGATTGAGACCGTATTGCGCGAGCCGAAGTCGCGCTCGGCCATTGCCGGGTCGGTATAGTATTTCTTGAACTGCTGCATGCCCGCGGTGGTCAAGAGCACGGACGGGTCGTCGGGAATGAGCGAAGACGATGGCACCACGGTATGCCCGCGCGCCCTGAAAAATTCAAGAAATCGCTTGCGTAATTCGCTGCTGTACATAGTGCTCATTAAAACAGAATGTGCGGCTTTTGTCCAAAATGAAAAAGCGCCGATGGCATCGGCCCTCGGCGCAAACATTCACATTTGTGGAAAACACCCCCCCCATCGGCATCATAGATTCGCAAAACCAGCCAGCATTGCCATACGGTACGGCTGGTGCAGCTTTTCAAAGGCCTGCCGTTCCAGTTGCCGCACGCGCTCACGACTTAATCCAAGCATATGGCCGATCTCTTGTAGGGTATGGGGTTGTTCGTCTCCCAAACCATATCGTAGGCGCACGATCAACGCTTCGCGCTCCGAGAGAGTGGCCAGGCAATCGGCAAGACGCTGCTGCAACTGTTCCTGGGCCAGGAGGTCGTCCGGCCGCGGTGCCTGGTCGTCTTCGAGGAGCTCTGCCAGACCCCCGCTGTCTTCTGCCAACGGCTGTTGGAGACGAATGATGGGCTGCACCGCCACCTGCAGCTCTTCCACGTCCTGGCGTGTCCAACCCAGAGCGACGGCGAGCTCCTCGCTGCTGGGAGGCCGACCGTACCGACTCCAGAGACGATCAGCCGCAGCCCGGAGTTTGTTTTTGCGCTCGTTGATATGATTGGGCAGGCGCACGGTACGATATTGTCCAATAATGGCACGACTGATGGCCTGGCGCACCCACCAGTGCGCATAGGTGACAAACTTGAACCCGAGGCTCGGCTCAAACTTGTCCAGCGCGCGCATCAGGCCAATATTGCCTTCTTGAATCAGGTCAAGAAACGACACCCCCCGCCCCCGATAGCGATTCGCCACATGAATGACCAGACGCAGGTTAGCGCAAATCATCATGGCCTTTACCTGCGTCAGGCGCTCATCCGCTTTTCGCCAGACGCAATATGCCGCGCGCAGTGTCCGATCATCTGGTTGGGCCGCGTGCTCTGCTGCCAGGACCTGACGCAGCGCGTCATGCACCTCCGGCTGCACCGCCAGCCCTTCCCAGGTCTTACACCACTGCCGCCACAGTTCGGCATAGGCCCGCCGCGCCGTGCGACGTTTGGAGGGCTCCGGTGCGACATGGCACCTCCCTGGACGCAAGGCCTGCAAGCGCGTCGCGAGATCCTGCAGCTCGAGTACCGCGTCCCCGAGCTGCTGCCGCAAGTCGCCCTGCCGCGCGGGCAGTACCTCCGCGTCGTGTAAGACGTGCTCAAGCGGCATGTCTCCCCGCACTACTTGCTCCCACAACTGATTGAGGGTCGGGAGAGCGAGCGGTAACGTGTAGAGCGCCCGGCGCTCGCGCTTGTGGGCGATCTCGATCCGATACCAGAGCGTCTGCTCTTCGCTACGACTGAGTAAGGCAAACTGGCGCAGATCGCCAAAATAGCGTACCACCAGGTTGTCGTAATTAGCGTCCAGCTCGCGAGGGGACTCCTCAAGGTCAGTGTCTAATACAGACGTCTTCCCTGCCTCTGGCGCCGCCAGCCCCGCAAACGCATCTTCATCCCGGTCTTCGTATCTGTCATGTTCCATGACTCCTCCGCCTCGCTCGCTCTGCCGGAACGCGCGTGATTAAGGTGATGGAAAAGAACGTCTCTCGCCTCTCTATCTTATAGACCATCAGTGCTCTTGCAGTCAAGACCGCGCGCCATGCCACGAGAACACATGAGAGCGAGGTTCATTTTCCTCCTGATGCATGAGGATGACCATAGGGAAAAATATGCAGGCATATTTTTCACAAACGCTGCGGATCGTTACAGCGATACCACCTGCTCCCAAGGGAACCCGTCCCTCCCGAAGTGTCCGTATGCCGCGGTCCGGGCATAGAGCGGCCGCCGGAGGTTGAGGCGTTCAATGATTGCCCGGGGCCGGAAGTCAAATTTCTCCTTCACGATGGCCGACAAGTCCCTGTTGTCCTCGCCTTCGGCATAGACCATCAATGGCTCGGCTCTCCCGATGGCGTAGGCCACGGTGACAGTGCAGACCTTGGCAACTCCGTTTGCCACGATGTTTTTTGCGGCAAACCGCGCCATGTAGGCCGCGGAGCGATCCACTTTGGTCGGGTCCTTGCCGGAGAACGCCCCCCCGCCGTGCGCCACCAGTCCGCCGTAGGTGTCCACGACGATTTTCCTGCCAGTGAGTCCGGTGTCTGCCGCAAATCCGCCGATCGTAAACTTCCCGGTGGGGTTCACCAGCACTTCCACGCCATCCAGATCCCCCACGACCGGACGGATGAGTTTTCTCAAGAGCACATCTTTGATGTGCTCTTGGCTCACGGTGTCCGCGTGCTGGCACGAGATGAGGACTATTGCCACCTTGCCGTTTTGCATGGTGACCTGCGACTTGCCGTCAGGTCCCAACCACGCGCACTCCGGGTCAGTGCGGCGCAGGCGTTCCAGCCCCTGCGTGAGTTTATGCGCGAGTGCCACGGCAACCGGCATAAACTCTGGCGTCTCGGCCGTGGCATAGCCGTACATGATGCCTTGATCCCCGGCCCCGCCGGTATCCACGCCTTGCGCGATGTCCGGCGACTGCTGGACGATACTGGTCATGATCTGCAGGTCATCGTCGTAGCCGAGACCGCGGTAAAATGCGCGGCCGATCTTTGCCGCATCCACCGCGCCCTTGCTCGTTACTTCCCCGCCGATAACCAAGAGGCCGTGGGAGCCAAAGGTCTCTACCGCCACGCGCGACTGGGGGTCTTGGGCCAAAAACGCGTCCAGCACCGAGTCAGAAATCTGATCGCAAATCTTATCCGGATGTCCGGAGGTGACGCTCTCCACGGTATAGGTATGCTGCTTCATACAAAAATACGATACACGAGACACGTATCACGACACACGATAGACGGAAAGAATTATCTTTTCGCGAATCGTGTTGCGTGAATCTGGGGTCTTGATGGGAAAACAACTCAACCGTATTATCACCTGCAACGACCTTGGCGCGCGCGCGGTTTCAACACGCGCGGGAAAAAGAAAAAGGAGCGCCAGAGACGCTCCGGTTGACGAGTGAAAACTCTTGAAAACTATGACGATGCGGATGATCCGTTATTCATAAAAATCCGCGGAAAGCCGAACCGCTCCGCCTGTGCATCCGCCCGCTCCTCGGGCGTGAGGGGCAGGCAACTTTTTCCAAGTCGCTCTGCATTCCTCTGCTGGTGGGAAGACGACCGCCGGCACTTTCCACAGCACCACCCGCAGCCAAACCGCCATTCGGCGCCGTTGGGCAGCGTGCCGTCTTTTGACGTAAACAGCCGCTTGCAGTTTATGCATCGCGTCTGCTCCGTAATAGGATGATAGACGGGCAGCGGTGCCACGAGCGCCATTGGGTCATGACCGTTTGATGCATCAGACATAGTTCTCCCCTTTCTCTGTGAAAGAAAGAACACACCGACCCCATCATCGTGTTTTCAAAGCGGATGTCAAGGCCTTTGGTTTTCCACAGAAACTTTCGTCGTCTCATTTCGTTGAAATACGAAGAACTTATAGCCGAGGAAGTTCACCAGGAGTGATACGCCGGTTGCCAGCGCCTTGCCGATGTTAAGCGCGAGATTCGGCGCGAGCGCCGTGGACGGCGCCAGATATGTCGTGAAAAAGATCACAATGCCGCTGTTGACCAAAAGCCCGGTGAGTGTCACGGCAAAAAATTTGGGAAACGCGGCAAAGAGCTCGCGCGATCCCTCCTTGAATACCCAGAGTTTATTCCAGAGATAACTATTCATCACGGCCACGAGAAACCCGGGGACGTTGACGCCCCCGAGTATGAACCCGGCCGCGATGCCGGTGGCGCGGCTCAAGAGATTGAGTACCCCGAAGTCAATAATGGTGTTCAAGGCGCCGACCACAAAGAAGCGTCCGAACTGCGCCAGCACCGGGATCTTGCGCGCAAGCGCGTAGACGATCCAGAGCCCCGCAAACCCCATGACCGCGCCCGCCCACGGCAAGGCGAGGAGTGTCAACGCGTCCCGCAAGCCGAGGTTCAACACAGTCGGAATCGCAAAAATCCCGGCAAAAAACCCTATCAGCGCTCCGATCGCATAGTCAGTTTTGTGCATTTTTTTCAATTTTACATTTATCATTTATCGTTTTATGTTTGTCGTTTATCGTTGGTCTGATGGCGCCCTGCGATCTCCTGTTCAATCTCGGCGCGCGGCCTGCCGTACTTTAGGCGCGACATCTCTTTGACGACCGCCGCGGCCTCGGCGTCTCCTTGCTCCGGCGCGTAGGTCTTCATGCTAAAGGACGACGCGGTGGCGCCCTCAATCAAAAGCTTCATATAGCAGTTGCGGTTGTCCACGTTGAGGAGATCCTGCGCGGTGAAGGTCGGCGCGTACTGCTTTGCCATAAACTCCGCGTCCTCGCTACCCACACGAAACGCGGCCTGGGACCCTACGTTGCCGAACACCGCCTTTTTGATCTCATCCTTCAACTGGCCGATGAACTGGTGCGCCATCACCATGTCCAATCGGTATTTCCGGGCCTCGGAGAGGATGGTGGCAATAGAGTCGGTCGTCACGTTTTGAAACTCGTCAATGTAGAGATAAAAGTCGCGGCGCCGCTCCTCCGCCAGGTCGGTGCGGGACAGCGCCGCCAGCGAGAGCTTGCCCACGAGGATGAGGCCGATAAGGGATGAGTTCAACTCGCCGAGGCGCCCCTTGGAGAGGTTGACGAAGAGGAGCTTGCCGCTGTCCATGACCTCGCGGAGACCAAACGCGGATTTTGCCTGCAAAATGATGGGGCGCATGACGTCGTGGGAGATAAAGCCGTCAAACTTGGACGCGATATAGGGCACCATGTCTTTGAGCGACGCCTCGCCGCCGGCTTTCTCTGCGATCTGGGTCCAGAAGTTATTGACCACGACGTTTTTGGAACGGGCAAGCTTCATGTCGCGGAAGGGTTTTTCCGCGAGCACGCGCTCAATCTCATAGAGCGTGTTACCGGATGCCGGGTCTTCCATGACGAGGAGGGCCGCGTTGCGGAAATACTGCTCAAAGATGGGGCCGCCGGCGATAGACATGTTGAACAGTTTGTTGAAGATGCCGATGAGGTCGTCCACGACAAGCGACTTTTGCTCCGGAAACAGAGGATCGTATTCCAGCATATTGAGCCCCAGGGGGCGCTCAACGTCGCCCGGGTTGAAATACACCACGTCCTGCTGGCGGTGCCGGGGTACCAAGCCCAGGAGCCGCTCCACGGTGTCGCCGTGCGGGTCAATGAAGCACACGCCCTTTCCGTCCCGGATGTCCTGGACCGCCAGGTTTTGGATAAATGTGGTTTTGCCGGTGCCGGTCTGCCCGATGACGTACAAATGCCGCCGCCGGTCCTCGTCCAACATTCGGATCTCTTTTGTCTCTCCGCGGAACACGTTGTAGCCCAAGAGCAGACCATCGCTCGGCAGATTGACGGGCGGCGGCGCTTCCCGCGCTTTTACCTTTCGCACGTGGGGCGTGGCGAGCGTGGCGCTCGGAAAATGGAAGAGGGACGTCAACTCTTCGCTCCCCAAGACCATCAGGGTGCCCGCGTCAAAGAGGCGGAACGAAAAATTAAAAATGAGGTCCTTGAGCGTGGTACCCTTCGCTGGACGCGCGAAGAAACTGTTGGCGTTAGGGTCTGTGAACTGCGCCATGGCGAGCTCCAACCCCTGTAAAATCGCCTCGGCCCGGGGCCTGGTCGCCGCAGAGGCCACGAGCCGGACATTGGTTTCAAAAAGCGCCTTGGACGCTTTGTTTTCCAGTTGACGCACGATTTCTTCTTCCAGGGGCGTGAGGCGCTTTGGCGGTAGCGCGGCCTGCCCAACCCCAGCCCCTTGGGGCTGGGGTTGGGCAGTGCCCGTGCCGCCAATAATCCCGGTGATCGTATCCACTGTTTTTTCCAATCCCTCTTTTGGCCGCTTGCCTTCAAACAAGAGCTTGGCGTGCTCTCTCAACTTCATCTGCCACTTGAGGCGCGCCGGACGCGCCACGATCTGAAGCGCGGCACCCTCCCCCGCTGCCGCCAGTTTCGTGAAGACGTTAGTGAGCTCCCGCATGGGGTCGGTTTCCAATTTTTGATACGTGCGGATGGGATAGAAGCGATTCCGCGCAAGGGTCACTGCGGCTCCGGCAGCCGCACCTTGCGGATTGAAGATGTTATAATCCTTTGCCCGCTCCACCGCGGCATCCGGAAAAATCCCCTGCACCGCTTTCTCCACCGCCGCTGACAGGCGGCGCGGCACTGCCAAATAAAAAATCATCTCCTCGCCAATATGCGGAACGGTCAATTCCAGTGCAAATACCGGCTTGCCGTAGAAAAAACTCCGTATCCCGGAGTCACGGATCTCGTGGAGATTGGCGTAGAGCTGCTCCATCAAGGCAATGCGCTCGCGCGTCTGTGCCTGAGACGGCTCTGCGTTGCCTTCTTGCGGCACCAGCGGAAGCCGGACAGCCAGCAGGACGAGATTGAGCGAGCGCGAAATGATACCGCGCCGGCGCAGCATCACGCGCAGGAAAAAAACGCCGGCTATGCCCGCGAGAAGAATGAGAAATCCGAAATAGAGATAGACAGTCGCGTATGCGTCCATAACACAAGAGCGTAATCCGCAGCGCACAATCCGTAGCGCGTAACGCATAACTCGTAGCGCATAGCGCGACATCCTCTGGTTATGCGTTATGGGTTACGCGTTATGGGTTTCGTTTTACCATGCGTCTATTTTGCGTAATGCCAAGAGCTTATCATAGTACTCGTCCACGAGCCGGTCATGCAAGGCGTCCAAGAGATACGGACTTTCGCGATATGCCGTGTCAACGGCATCGGCGATGGTGCCGGAGAGGGCTTGTGCCACCAAGTTCTGCACCGCGTCATCGTGCGCCGCACTCGGGCTCGCCCCGGACGGCGCCACTGGCGCCGCATGAGAAACCGGAGGTACGCGGGCAGGAACAACGGACTCAATATGTTCCCGCACCACCTCGCGGATTACTTCTTTTTCAGGCGGTACCGTACTGCCCCGCTCCGCCAACTCGCGCTTTTTCTCTTCCAGCCGCCGCTCCAGCGTCCGGATCTCCTCCTCCGCGGAAACGCGCCCCGCGGGACTCCCCTCTGATAGTCGTTCTTCCGCCATATCCGTCCATCATAGTGGAAAACCTGCGAC
>ERZ1292623.2010-Hain-H51-01um-R1-2010-length-18796-cov-40_pt1 | contig 18796 bp, 21 predicted proteins | sample MGYA00564398_ERZ1292623 | MGnify/ENA primary metagenome ERZ1292623 (study PRJEB36523, sample SAMEA6512633) | groundwater metagenome | collected 2019-01-07 | study: AquaDiva: Metagenomics assemblies of 32 groundwater samples | reverse complement strand
GCGGTGGCGGCGGAGGCGATCCGCACGAAGGCGTACAAGCGCATCTCCTCGGAGATCGCGTGGAACTACAACGGCACGGGCAAGAAGTATTTCCTCGGCGCGACCCTGCTCGGCGCATCGTTGCCGGCGTGTGAGGGGATGCTTCCGGTGACGTTGGCCGGGCATCGGCAGGCGGCGCACTTGGGCGACGCGGCGCAACAGACCGGGCACTGCGCGGCGGACGTGCAGCAAGTCGAGATCGTATACCCCGGCGAGGACTACGCGCCCGGGGCGCTCAAGATGAAACTGCTCGAGGACGATGTGCGCCACCGGACGGACACGATTCTCACGAAGGCATGGGGTATCATCCAGAATCTATGGTGGTCGGCGACGTTGACGCCGGCGGAGAAGGTGGCGAAGGTGAAGCAGGTTCTCGCGGACGCCTCGCCCCTCGTGGCAGACACCGCGATCTCTCCCGGCGTGCAGGAAATGGAGGGTGACATGACGGACGCGCAGGTAACGGCTCTCGCCGCGCAGCTCGCGGCGAGCGTGGGCGAGACGGTCAAGGCGGAGATGGCGGCGCACGCGGCGAGGGAGTCAACGGCCACGGCCGCGGCCGTGGCCGATACCGCGCGGGAGGCGAGCCTTCTCGCGCGGGTCGCGGAGAGCCTTCCGCCGGCCGCGTCGGAAGAGACCCGCGGGCGGGCGCTGCTCGCCCTACGCGCGGCGGCGGCGAGCGATGCCGGGGGGGTGACGACGGGCGCCCTGGAGGCGACGACGGCACTCCTCGCGGGGACTCGTCTCGCGCCGCCGAGGGGGACGGCTGCGCCGCTCGACACGGATGCGGCGGTGGACGAGGCGGCGCTGTCGATGCTCAAGGCGGACGGGACGCGCGTCCTGCTCGTGCCGGTCGACGGGGCGACGCCGGCAGAGGTCGCGCGGCTCAAGCGCGCGGTGGCGCGCGTCAATGCGGCCAAGGGATTCATCACGCTGGACAAGGCGCTGATCGAGATCGGCGGCGCGTAGCACGGAGAGGAGGACGGAATGCCGTACGGGTACATCGGCGCGGGCGAGCCCCGCACGCTGATCCAGAAGTCCACGGCCGCCATCGTGGCCGGGGCCGTGGTGAAGAACTCGGGGACGGGGGGGTGTGTCGTCGCCACAGGCGACGATGTGGGAATCTGTGGCGTCGCGCTGGAGGATGCCGGGAACGTCGTCGGGAATCCCGTGCGCGTCGCGTCGTCTGGCGTGGCGGACTGCAACGCCGGCGGGACGATCACGCTCGGCGATCCCGTGACGGCGACGACGGCGGGGAAGGTCATCGTCATCACCGGAGCGGGTGTGCACCAAATCATCGGCTTTGCCGAAGAGGCGGCCGTCAATCTCGACAAGGTCAGCGTGCGGTTGATGCCGGGCGAGACCTACATCTAACAGGCGCAACGATCCTCTCCCGATAGAAGGGATCGGCAATGCCGGCAGTGAGCACGTTGCACCAGGCATCCGCGCTGACCGCGTACGCGCAGACGCTCGGCGTGGGGGGTCTGTCGTGGCCGCGCATCTTCCCGATGCAGCCCGTGGACAAGATCAGCGACAAGTACTACACGTTCGGCCGCGAAGAGCTCTACTCGGGCGATGTGCTGGCGCAAGCGCCGGGCACCGCGCCGGGCGAGGGGGACTTCTCCGCGAGCACGACGACCTACACGAGCTACAAGTACAGGTGGCGGTCGCGGATGACCGACGAGGAGCTGTCGAACCAGGACGCCGCGGTGCGCGCGCAGTATCGCCGGACGCGGCTCGCCTACAACAAGGTGCAGATCGCGGCGGAGAAGCGCGTGCAGGTGCTCGTCTACGCCACGGCGAGCTATGGAGCGACGGCCGCGGCAGCCGCGGGCTGGAGCACGGCGACGGCGGCGCAGATCGAGAAGGACATCGAGGACGCGATCGAGACCGTGCAGAAGACGGCGGGACTCGACCCGAACACGATTATCATCCCGGCGCCGAACGCGAAGATGGCGAAGCGCGCCTTCAACGCGATCCGGCAGTATACGGACGCGACGCTGATCCAGCAGGCAACGCTGGGGGAGACAGTGCCGCTCTTCGGGCTCAATCTCCTGGTGCCCGGCGGGATCACGAACACGGCGAACCCCGGGCAGACGGCGACCATCGGACGAATCTGGACATCCACCTCTGCGGTCGTGGCTGTAGCGTATATCAACCCAGACCCCGGCGTGACGGATGCCTCGTGGACAGCGACGTTCCGCTGGCGGCCCTACGGGTCCGGCGGCGAGAAGGCGTGGACCTACGAGAACGACGACACGGAGTCCACGTTCGTGGAGTACGGGCTGCATCAGACGGAAGACATCACGTCCGCCTCGTGCGCCGCGGGCATCACGGGCGTCTAACCGAGGAGACAATCATGCGCGTACAGTTCACGCTGCCCGAGGGGAAGATGGTGGACACGGTCGGGCGAGACGGTCTGACGAAGGGCCAGGCGCGGATGCCGTCGCCGACCGTCACCTACGAGAACACGCGGAAGGAGCGCGTGACGGTCACGCAGAGCGGGGAGGTGCGGGATGACGTGCCGCCCGACGTGTTCGCGCGGGCGATCAAGCCGTATGGGCTCGGCGTTGAAGTCGCCGATAAGGGACTGGCGGGCAAGGGCTCGTAGACGGGAGGTCTCGTGTATCGGATCGACCCGGTGACGCTCCTCTCTGACGCGGTGCTCGCGCAGAGTGGGAGCAAGACGACGCCGGCCGTTGAAGGGCTCAAGGCGGCGGGCGTCGTCGGGATCTACGGGCACCTGCGCAACGACGCGGCGGCGACGGGCGGAGGGGCCGCGCGGAAGATCGCGACGGTCGTCGCGAAGATCGAACTCGAACCTGGCGCGGGGTACATCAGCCTGACGAGCGGGACGCCGGCGCAGGGCGTGTCCTTCGACGCGGCGGGTGTTGTGTCTCTGGACATCGACGCCTACGGCCGGTTCACGCTGTTTCCCGCCGCGGACGGCGTGCAGTACTTCGCCGAACATCCATTTCTGGATGTGGCCAGCCTCAAGTTCACGATCACGAAGGCGGCGTCTCCGACGGAGAACGCCTACCTCGACCTCGTGCTGTACATTCATCGCGTCCTCACGGCGCAGAACTACGACGTGACGACGACGGGGAGTTGGGCGTAATGGGCTACCGGGCGCCCATGGGGGCGGTGCTCCGCAAGCCGAACGGCACGTACACGAGCTACCTGCCGACGGCCGACACGGACGCGGCGCGGGGGACGGCGATCCTCGCGGCGCAGACGGCGGCCGTGGCGGGGGATCTGATCGAGGTCCACAGCGATGCCAGTTTCACGGGGACGACGTCCCTTGGTAAGAACGGCGTGGATTGGTGGATTGCGCCGGGCGTGACACTGACGCATGCCGGCGCGGCCGTGTGGGCGACTCCGACGACGCCCACGAGCTACGACGTGGGCGGGTACGGGCGGTTCGTGTGTACGCTCGATGGCACCGCCGTGATGACGATCACCACGGCGGGATCGGAGGTGCACATGGTCGCGCGGTCGTTGGTCTCGACCGGGGCGACGAGCGTGGGCGTGAGCAAGACGCTCGGGACGTTGTGGCTCACGGCGGACTTGGTGAGTTGCGTGGGATACGACGCGCTGATCGTGGGGAGCACGACAGCGACGGACGTGGATTATCTCGATGTACAGCGCGTGGTCTCCTCTGCCACGGGCGCGGATGAAGATTCGAATGGGTTGGAGTGTGCGGGAGCAGGAACGGTCTACGCACGGTTCGGAAGTATCGCGTCCTTCGGCGACTGCATCAACGTCGGTGGGGCGGGGACGCTCTACCTTGAGGCGCAGACGATCACGAGCACGGACAACGATGCAGTGAGCATGGCGGGAACGGGCACGGTGCACGTGCGGTCCGGCGTGCTGAGTTCGCATGCGTCGTTCAAGGATCTCGTGCGTACCGCGGGGACGCTCAAGGTCTATCCCAATGTGGGTTACGCGTCCGCGAAGACGACCGGCACGATCACGACGGTGCCGGCGTTCGGGCTCTAGCCGATGGCTGACTACTGTACGGCCACCGACGTGCGGAACCTCGCCGAGCCCCTCGCGCGGGTCAGCGGCAGCACGTACGACGTGCCCACCGCTGTGCTCACGGCGGCGATCACGAACCGGAGCGCCTACGTCGATGCGCGGCTGCGGGAACAGTACGTCGTGCCCTTCAGCGCGACCTACGACGCGCTGATCGTCTACGTGACCGCGCAACTGGCTGCGGTGGACGGGCTGCGGTACGCGCAGGCGCAGGTGGGGAACATCAACCCGCTCGCCGAGACGTTGCAGGAGGACGCTGAGGCGACGCTGGACAAGATCCTCGACGGGACGATCAGTCTGAGCGTCGCGCGGCGAACGGCCGTCTATGATCAGGCGGAAACGGCGGTGTCTCCGCTCCTCGATGCGGATCATGCGCCGGCGTTCTTGCGCGACGTGGACGACGTCGATCCGCTCTCGACCTACGCGGAGGTGTGATGGACAACCCGACAGAGACGAGACCCGTGTGTGCCGTCACGCTCGTGATGCAGCCGGACGGCACGGGGACGCAGATTGTCGCAGTGCAGGCGGAGGAGGGTAGCTTGCAGCGCACGGCGCAGGAAGCGGACATCATCGCTCTGTGTCAGGACGCACTGTCGTTCATTCAGGCGCGGCGCGCGGCGGTCCTCGTGCACAACATCGCGGCGCAGCAGGTCGCGCAGCAGCGCGAGGCGGCGCTCAAGGCGGAGGTGCTCGCGCAGGAGAACGGTCGCGGGAGTCGGCTCCTGCCGTTCTTGCGCGGGCGGAAGGGCCGCGCGTAGGCATGGCTCTCGTCCCGCTCGGCATCGCGGCCCCTCCTCTGGCTGGAGGACCGCTTCTCCGCCGCCAGGTGCAGGCGCTGGCGACACGGCTCCGTCGCCCGTCGCCCGCGATCCTCGCGCGCATGGTCACGACGTTCGCGCAGGGCCTCAAGGGGGAGATCGGCCGGCAGTTCCGCGTCGGAGGAGATCCGGCCTGGCCGCCGCTCTCGCCGAACACGCTCGCGGGGCGGAAGTGGCGCGCCTCGCGCGGGATGCCGGGGACGCGAGGACAGGCGATTCTCGGGGGCGCGGGCGGGGGACTCTACCGCCGGGGCTCCGGTGTCCGGACACTCGTCGAGATGGCGGACGCGGGACGACGCTGGCGTGTGAGCGTGTATATGTCGGGCATCGCGCGGCTGCACCAGGAAGGCCGGCGCGGACCGTGGACGATCACTGCCCGCACGGCGCCGTTGCTGTCGTTTCCCGTGGCGCGGACGGCGCGATCCTCAGTGCGCACACGGCGTGTCTCGGTCACGGTGGGATGGGTACGCGCGCGGAGCGTGCGGCATCCAGGCTACCCCGCGCGGCCGTTCGTCCGTGTGACCGACGGCCTCCTGCGCGCGAGCTTCCGCGAGCCGCTGGCGCGCACGATGCAGGGCGGGGCACGCCCGTGAGGACGGGGATTCGCGTGACGAGCTTCCAAGCACCGAATGCGACCGCGCGTGCGAAGATCCATAGCGTGACAACGAGCGCGTTCCGGGACGTCTGGTTCCGGTGCTCCGTCTCCGCCGGCACCTACACGCTCCGGTGCTACGCGACCAAGGCAGACGCGACGGCCGCGACCGGCGAGCTCGCGAGCGGGACGAGCACGGGCGGGACGCCGGCCAGCGTGACGATGACCGTGACCGCAGGCGGCGCCTTCAACCCGACGCCGATGACCGTCTCCGTCGACCTCGCGGGGGCGTGGACCAACACGCTCGTGCTCGGGTACGTCGCGGCGATTTCCTCCGAGCTCGTGGACCAGATGATCGTGGTCCTCGGCCGGTATGCAGCGGCGAACGAGGCGCTGGCGTCGCTGGGCGTGACGCTGCCCAAGATCGTCAAGGGCTTGCAGACGCCCAGCGGCATCGGGCTCTGCGTCGTGACGCGCGGGGAAAGCCCCGAGGCGCTGATCGGTGGCCCCTTCGACGCGGTGCAGGTCGATGTTGACTTGGTCGCGTTTGACGACGGAGCGGATGCGGGCGTGGCGCAGGCGCGGATGGCGAGCCTGGCGGGGGCGCTCCGATCCATTGCGGAAGAGCAACGCACCTGGGGCTGGGGCGATCCGAACGATCAGGGCGGTCCGGTGCTCGGCACGGACGTGCGGGGCGCCATCGAGTCCGGCCCCGTTCAGGAGGGCGGAGCACTCTACCATCGCTGCACGGTGCCCCTGCGCGTGGACGTGCGTTTGTTCGCCGATGCCGTCGCGCCCGCGGGAGCGGGGGGCGCCGGCGCTGGCGGAGGAGGGAAGTATGGCGACCCAGACATCCCCTAGCGTGCGCCTGAGACTGCGGCGCGGCGCGGGGTTTATGCATCAGGCGCTCGGGCTTGACTTCCGCGCGACGGACACGCTGATCGTCCCGCGGGGCCTCGCGGAGGCGGCGGTCGAGGCGTGGCCGGAGGATTTCCTGGTCGAGGAGCAGATCACACCGCCGGCGGTGCCGGCCGCAGAGAAGGAGTAGCGCATGGCCGTCGGGCAGGGAGTGTACTACGCGAAGTGGATGGGAGAGTGCCAGATCGGCACCGAGACGACGTACAACACGGCCGCCGCGACGCCGCAGCTTCTCGTGTGTCTGGACGAGCCGGACGTGTCGCCAGGCATCCCCCCGCAGTCGCAGGATGGGACGTACGGACGGGGGACAAGCGAGCAGTTCTCCGCCGACACGAACCCCGGTCTCCAGTCGCCCACCATTCGCTTTGCCTTCCAGGTGAATGAGCTGGCGCTCAGCGTCGTGGCGCGGACGCTCTTCCAGGGCGGATCATCTGTGGCGGCTGGTCCGCCCGTGGTGAATACCTGCATCCCCTACACGGATGGCAATCCGGCAACCTACAAAGGTTTCACGTTCAGCAAGGTGGTGAAGGCGGGGGTCGCCAAGGGTGCGCACCGGTTCACGGGATGCGTCGCACGGTCTCTGACTGTCTCGGCGGAACGCGGGGGTCTTGTCCGGTGTGAGGTCGAAGCACTTGCCCCAGGATACTCCTACGAGAATGTGGCGTCGCAGTCGACCGTCATGGCGGGTGCGCAGCGGTGGATGTACTGGAACACAGACATCAAGGATGACGGGACGAGCCTTGCACCACCCGCCACGAAGTGGTCCTTTACGGTCAACAACGGCGCCGAGTACGACCACGCGAACCAGCAGACGCCCTACGCGATTCTCCTCGGTCCGCTGGAGATCACCGGGATGATCGGGTCGTCGTGGCGGAGCGCGGCGGGGGATCTAGGCGCGACGACGTGGTTGACGGATTGGACGACGATTGCGGTGCCGGTGACAAGTCAGATGCAATTCCTCGTCGGCACGGCGGGGCAGATCACGGCGGGGGATTTCAATTTGAAGGGGGACATCGAGTGGGACGAGATCAAGGGGCCGCTCTCCGTCGGACAAATCGTAAGTGTGGAGTCCACGTGGAAGATGCGTAAGGTCGCGCTTGCCTCTACGCTTGTCATTCGGAGTACGGGGAATCCCGACACGGGGAGCTAGGTGTGGGCGTGCCGGTGGGACCAGACGCGCAGCGTGGCCGGCGAATCACGGGAGAGGCGCCGGATCACCAGGTCCCACCGGCCGATCGCACGCCTCTCCTGCACAATGGAGGATAGGACCGATGCCTCTCCCGACTCCCGATCTGACCCCGCGGCGCATCGTCTGCCCGGTGGATCGGCTTTGCGCCGAGTGTGGCGCGCGAGACGACGTCCACGGGACGGCGAACGGAGCGCATACGTTCCGCTGCCGCGAGGACGCGCCCGCGTTTTGGCTGCGGCCCCAGCCGGTGAAGGTGGCAACGCGACGCGAACTCTCGTTCTTGTTCCTCGATCGCGACCGGCAGCTCTCCGCCCGGCAGAAGGCGGAGGAGCTGCAGCGGCTCAACGACGACACGTTCCTGGCCGTCTTCGACCGCGCGGAGAACCTCGACGCGCTGGGCGACCGGATCGTGGACGGCGGGGCGGTTCTCGCGCGGCTGCAGGCCCTCACCGACCATGACCGCGTCTCGACTCTCTGCGCGCTCGCCGACTCCCTGGAGGCGCTCGATGCGGCGGGAAAAGCGCTCTCCGTCTCGCCGTCGAGTGGGGGTTCTTTGCCCGCGCCGCCCTCGACGCCGGGCTCGGCCACACCCTCGACTGTCTCCGCTGGCGCGAGCGTGGACGGGACTACGGATCGCACATGACTGCGGGGTGCCTCATCGAGCGGGACCGTGTGCCGTTCCGCGCACCACGGGAGGACGGCGGAGAGGTTGTGCTTGACCTCGGCGGAGAAGAGGTGCTCGCGCATCTCGACGAGGAGAGGCATCCTTGGGACGGTGTCGGAGAGCGTCTCCTGCTCCGCCTCCAGGTCGCGGGCGTCTGTGAGGCGGGGCTTGTCGCGCGCGATCCGACGGGGGACGTGGCGCGGGCCTTCGCGGTGGTCGCCTTGGAGCGCGACCTAGATGACTGGGGCGGAGTCCTCGTTCCGGGCGGAGCCCCGGACCAGCCGGCCGCCCTGCTGAGAGCTCTGCGGTTCGTGCGCGCCGTGCGGAAGGGCGAGGAGGCGCGGACCATCAAGGAAATGGGCGAGCGGGCCCGCGTCCGGGGACGGGAGACGTAGCGTGGCAACGACGCGCGAAGAGCTGATTGCCAGGTTCGCCGTGGTCTACGAACAACAGGGCAATGCCGCGCGGATCATCCAGCAGAACGACACGATCACGCGGCAGCAGGGAGCCTTGGGCCGCGCCCACCTGCAGCTGGTGCCGCAGACCACTGCGGCGACACGCGGCGTGACGGCCTTCGCGGGCGCGGCCACCTCTCTCGTTCCGCAGCTCGCCGCGGCGGCGAGTGCGGCGGCGCTGTTCGGCGCGGCGGCCAAGGGGGCGGCGGACGTGATCCGCGAGGGGCGGATGATGGAGAACACGACCGAGCAGCTCACCGCCTTCATGGGCTCGGCCGAAGCGGCCACGGCGCGGGTGCGCGAGTTGGAGCAGCTCTCCCTGATGTCCGACGTGTCGCTGCGGGGTCTGGAGGCGGCGAACGAGCAGTTGGAGATGTTCGACCTCAACGCGCAGAAGCTCCTCCCGGACATCGCGCGCGCAGCGGACCTGATGGGGCGCGACATCACGGAGGTCGTCAACGCGCTCTCGCTCGCGTCCCTGGGACAGACGCGTGGACTGCGGCGATTCGCGATCGACGTGAAGGCCATTCAGCGAGAACTCGGCATCACGTTGGAAGAGGGCGCACAGCTCACGAAGGCACAGCAGACGGCCATGATCGAGTTCATCGTCTACAAGTGGAAGACCGGTCTCACCGAGGCCGTGGACACGACGGACGACAAGCTCACGCAGATCGCAAACCGCTTCGCTGTCCTGCGCCGGAGGATCTTCGAGGGCGGGCTCGGAGACGTGATCCACACGACGCTGGAGTTCACGATCAAGGTCCTCGACGTGAGTGGAGGGCTTTTCGCCAAGGCGTGGGCCTTGGCGCAAGGGCTGCGGACTGCCGCGCTCGCGGGGGCCGGTGCCGGACTCCAGGTGGGGAAGGCCGCGCTGACGCTCGCGGGCGTGGACGCAACGCGCCGCCCGGGACAGCGCGCAACAGGCCAGTACGAGACGGCCATCGGCCCGCCCGAAGGGCCTCCCGCGCGTCCGCCGCAAAGCGCCGAGCAGCGAGCGGCCGAGGCCGAGAAGGCCATGAAGGCGGCGGCGGACTTCCGTAAGCGCCTCGCGGCGTCGATCGAGGGCAGCGCCCGCGACCCTCTCTGGATCGCGTATCTCCAGCGGCAGTACGAGGCGCTCGTCACCCAGGGTCCCGCCTGGATGGAAAAGAGTGCGGCGTTCCTCGCAGAGTCGCAGGCGCGCATCCTCACGGAGGAGACACGCGAGGGCACGCGCCGCGTGCCGCTGCCGGACGTCACGGCCGTGACGGAACAACTCGATACCTACGGGCAGGCGCTGACGGCGCAGTTCGCCGTCTGGGGGGACACCGCGCAGGCGCAGCGCGCCTTGGACGTGTCGAGCGAAGCAGCCGCCCTCGACGCGAAGACCGCCTTGCAGGAAGCGTACTACGCCAACTTGCGGACCCTGCATGCCGGCACGTACGCGGTGCTGGAGGGCGGGCTGCGAGGCTACACGGACGCCGTGGCGCGCAACGTCGAGCGGCAACTCACGCTCCACAAGACGGAGCAGAACGTTCTCGTGGCGATCGCGAAGGCCACGCTGCGGGAGATGCTCGCGGGCTTCCTCGACTACATGAGCAAGAAGGCGCAGGCGCGCGCGGCGGAGGAGCTCGCAGAGGCTGCCGCGGCATTGGCGAAACTTGTGGGATTCGCCTTCGGCCCGGCCGGCGCGGCGGCGAGCCTGGGCAAGCACCTTCTCGCTGCGGCGCAATTCGGCGCCCTGGCGGGGGTCGCCGCGGGGTCGGCGAGCGCGGTCCGCTCTGGGGGCGGTGCGGACCAGGCGCGCGGAGGGGAGATCGTCGAGAGGGGCGGCGGCGCGACCGCGCGAGACCGCGCCTTCCTGACGGGCGCGGCGGCAGGGCCGACGCACCTGACCATCAACGCGACGTACATCCAGCAGGGCGGCGTGCAGGTTTTCGGGCAGAACGGCATCGAGCAGTTCTACCGCGAGCGCCTGCGCCCGCTGATCCAGCAGGACCTCACCGACCTGCGCGCCCTGCGGACGGCGGCGTGAACCTCCGACTGACGACGGGCGTCGAGATTCCGAACGGGGACTTCGCGTTCAAGTCCGACGGTGCGGGACGGACCGGGCCGCCGGACGGGTGGACGAAGTCCGCGCAGTGGGTCACAGATGAGAACGCGGGACGGGTCTTTGCCTCCTGGGAACCGCTCCAGCGGTACTCCTCGCTCGCGGATGCTCCCGTGTACGGCAGTGGCCGAGCCCTCCGCATCGCGCTCCAAAAAGAGGCGGTGTCGAGCGGGACGCGGTACCTCGAATCGCCGCTGAGCCCGGCCGGACAGGTCCTCGGGGCGGACCAGGTCCAGCAAGGCAACGACTTCAAGTACCGCCTGCGCTATCTCTGGCACGGCGAAGCGGACGTCGCGCCCTCCGACGGAGACTGGTACGTCGAGGTTCTCGCGACAAACGCGGCGCGGACGTATACGGTCACGATTGCGAGCGCGATCAACATCTACGCTGCGGACTGGGATCTGGGTGCGTGGACAAAGGGCTGGATGTGGCGGGAGTCCCCGCTCGTCACGCTGGTCTCGACGGCATGGGGCAGCAACGTGCCCGATCATCTCCTGCTGCGGCTGCATCCGAAGGTGAAAAGCACGGGTCCCACGGGAAGTTTTCTCTCGGGACTGTTCGGGGCGTTCGTCCTGGAGACTCTCAGTCCCGCGGAGACGGGCTACGCCGTCGGCGCGGCGCTCCTGCAAAATCCGTTCGTCGGCTACTGGGAGCTCTCGCGCCCCATGAAATGGCGCGAGGTGCGGCCCGCGCAGTACGTCAGTCTGTCCCGCGCGTCGCGCCTCCCGAGCGGCCGGCGGCGGACGCTGGACGTCTCTGGCGGTGTGGCAAAGCGCACGTTCAGTTACGGCGTCGACCTTCTCACCCCGACGGATCGCGAGAAACTGTGGCGGCTCTGGCGCCTCAACAAGGGCTACCCCTCCGACAGCGGGACGTCGCTGGGCAAGCCTCTGCCCCTCGTGCTGATGCCCGGCACGCCGGACCTGCTGAGCGAGTTCGCGCAGGTGCCGCAGGTGACGGACACGTATCCGCCGGCCGCCTACTATGTGGACTTCGCCGACGACGAGTTTCCGTTGCAGGAGCACAGTGGAGCGTTCCAGCCTGGCGCCGCGAGCGCGCAGAGGTACAGCGGCGTGCTGCGGTTCGAGGAGCGCTGATGGCGCTCACAACGACGCAGGCGCTCGCGGCGCAAAGCGTGCAGCTCCGCGGACAAGTGGAGATGCAGAAGGACGACGGCACATGGCTGGACCTGTCGGACCGCGTGAACCAGGATCGCCTGGTGACGTGGGCGGGGCTCCGCGCGGCGCAGGAAGAGGGACTCGGCGTCCAGATCGTGCAGGCGGGCAGCGTGACCGTGGACAATGCCGACGGGTACTTCTCGGGGGCGCCGCCCACAGGCATCGCGTCATGGGATCGGCAGCCGGTGCGCCTGTCACTTCGCACGGCCGCGGGGACGCAGAGCCTCGGGATCTTCCTCCTTGACGACATCGAGGCGGCGAGTGATTCGCCCGATGCGGTGCTCCACGTCGTGGAGAAGAGCGTGCGGCTCACCGACAAGCCGGCCGATCGCGTGCGACAGGGGCAGGGATGGCACGTCAACAAGCCGCTGAGCTATCTCGTGCGGGAAATCCTCAAGCAGGAGTTCACCGACGCGGAGGTCACAGCGTTCCAGGCGGCGGGCGGGATCCTGGGACGCTACCAGATCCCCCTCGCGACGACGACGCTGAGCGCGGACGCCACGAACCGCGCCATCTCGCATCTCGGACGCCCGCCGGAATGGGATGGCACGGTGTGGCGCGAAGATGCGCTCGACGTCTACGGGAACCCTCTCCTCTTCGTGACCGATCCCCTGGCGGGCGCGATGACGAACACGCTCGTGGCGGGACTCGGCAACGAGTTGTGGTACTGGCGTCCCACGGATGACACGTGGGTCAAGATCGGGACGCTCGCGGGAGCCGGTCTCTCCTCGGAGTTTCGGATCATGCACCTCGCCTGGAGCACACACGCGGGGGTTCGCGCGGTCGTCGGCGTCGCGTGGAAGCCCGACGTGCCGGGCTCGACGACGGCGGCGCCACGGGACCGAAGCGGGGCGAAGAACAGCGACGTGCGCTTCTTCTCCGCGACGGCGGCGACGGGGATCAGCCTCTACGGCGCGTTCGTTCCCCCGAGCGCGTACGCCATCTACACGGGGCACTTCGCGGTCCGCGCGGGGGGATGGTCCACGCAGCGGAACGGCGTCGGGGCGACGCCCCGCGCACTCGTCGAGAATACGGAGTCCTTCGGCATCAACTGTCCGCGTCCGTTTGGCACGTGGACGCAGGTGGAGTTGGCGCAGGAGGACACTGCCGTCAATCACTGGACGGGATACAATCGCAACCTCAACGAGGAAACGCCGAGTCAGCAGTACGCGGGTGGACAGGCGACGAAGCACGCCACGGTCCGCGACGGGCATGTGTCGTGGACGATCGAGCCGATCACTGCGGACCTGCGCCCAATGGATTTCTCCTGGAACTGTGGCCAGCATCAGGGGGCGTTCGCCCTGCAGCACGCGGGCAAGTATCTCGTCTTCTTCACGATCAACTGGAACGCGGGCGCTGCGACGTACGAATACCGCCTGTGGCGCATGGACTGCTCCGTCGCGGGCGGAGACTATCGCTACTTCGACACCGTGACGAACACGTGGGTCACGAGCGGCGGCACCCCGTACCGTTTGCGTCCGACGGCCAGCGTCGGAGGCATCGCGGACAGCCAGCCGTACGCGATCGACTGGCGCCCGGACGACAAGGGCTTCGGCGTCTGCTCGGCGATCTGGAAAGAGGGGGCGTGGTCGGCGAATGACCCGCCGGCGGACAGCCTCATCGGGATCGTGACGGAACACACCTGGGCGGCGTCGGACATGGTCGGCGCGCAGACCGTCAGCCTGCTCTTCGACGCGTCCGGAACGGCGAATCCGAACAACTGGACAGGGCACGTTCTCGCACGCGGCCTCCCGCTCTCGATCCGCTACGGTGCGCACCAGCAACGCCTCGGGCTCACGTTCCTGCTCTACGACACGCTGCAATTCGTCGTGGGGCAGCTCTACACCGCGCCGCTCGCGACGGGCTCGCGGTGGAGCGCGCAGCGGATCTCGACGGGTCAGCCGATGGGCATGGTCCTCGACACGACGCGGACGCGGTTCTACTGGCTGGAAAGTGGGAGCAACTATCTGGTGTCGTGCTCCGCGACGGACAATACCGTCGCGGCGCTCGTCGAGGGATTCGGCGATCCGCCGATCGAGCAGGACACGTCGCTGGTCGCCGGTCTGGCCTACGATCCGACGGCGACGACGCGCGCCGGCGTGGTCGTGGGCGCGGTGTACGGCATCAGCGGGGCCGGACTCGGCACGCAGGCGGACCCGCAGACACAGAGCGCGCCGTTGCCGGCGAAGAGCGTCCTCTGGCAGTTCGCGCCGCAGCTCGCGGACCGGATCGAGCTCGCGGACTTCGGCGGCCTCTCGTGCTGGGACGCGCTGGCGGGCATGCTCGCCGTGGGGGACTTCATCATGGGCTTCGACGGGGCGGGCAACTTCTACTTCAAGCCGCGCCCCGCGAGCACCGTCCTCCAGGCAACGGTCAAGGCGAGCGGCTTCGTGGATGGCGCGGTCCTGGAGGCCGCGCGGCTGCGCGTGCGGCCTGGATTCCGCGAGCGCGTCAACTACGTGAGCCTCGCCCCGGCGCGTGCCGTGCTGCAGCCCCCCGAGGCTCCGTCCGGGGTGTTCGTCGAGCGCGCGAGCGCGCTGGGGCGGACGACGCCCACCGGAGCCGACGCCTTCGCGGCGCAGGTCGCGCAGGCGAACACGCGCACCCTGAACGTGTTTCTGCGCTGCGCGCAGGGCTCGACGCCTGGCGCGCCGGACGATGGCGCGGTGAACCGCTCGCAAGACGACAAGGAGCTCGTGGACTACTCGCCGAGCGCAACGCAGAAGACGCACAAGCTGCGGTTCGCGTTCCTCCTCTATGACCGCGTCGTCGAGACGCAGCTTCTCCTCGCGGTCTCCAGCGGGACCACGCTGCGCGTGCCTCTCTCCGCCACGGCGGACGTGACGGTGGGCACGACGTACGGGGACGCGATCGAGATCGTGCATCCGACGACGGGGGCGGCGGCGATCTTCACGGCGACGGCGAAGGCGGATAGCGCGGCGGGCGGGTACAGCGACATGACGGTGACGCCGGCCGTCGCGGCGAGCTACGCGCTCGGCCAGAAGGTCACGATCCGCACGTACCGGACGAATCGGTGGAGCGACGGGCCGACGGGCGTGACGACGGTGCAGGGGGCGATCAATGGGACCGACGCGATCGGGACGGACGCGACGCTCACGCTGGCGAGCACGGAGCAGACGCCGCGCCTCTCGATGCTCCGCGTTGTCAGCGCGGCGGGATCGGAGGATCTGCGCGTGACGAGCGTCGTGTCGGCCACGCAGGTGACGGCGCGTCGTGGGTGCGGCGGAACGACGGTCCGCGCGCACAGCGTGGGGGACGTGGTGCAGGTCTTCTACGCGCCGATCCTCAACACCACGTATGCGGCGGGCATTCTATACCCGATCGGCGGCACGGGCGTGTCGTTGTCTCTGACGCCCCCGCCCAAGGAGGGGAGCACGGTGCGCGAGCAGCCGTTCGTCCTCGGAGATACGATTGATCTCGTCTGCCCCGGGCTGACGCTGGAGACGCAGGGACAGGCGACCGTCGTGGCGATGGACGAGGCGAGCATTCGTGTCGCGGGGCGCAAGGAGTGGCGCGGCGCGGCGAAGGCGCGGCTTCTGACTTTCGCGCAGGCGCGGGAAGTGGCGCAGCGGATCGTCGCGGACTACGCGAAAGCGCGGTGGCTCGTCACGACAGACGGCCCGTGCGTGCGTCTGCCGGCGCTGGGCGAGACGTACCTGGTGCGGGAGGATCGGCTGCTGCCCTGGGCGATGGGGAGCAATCCGAACGGGAACGCAACACCTGTCGCGCCGGACACGACGACGGCGGTGGCGTGCTCGGTCCGGGCGTATGATGTGGACCCGCTCCAGGACACCCTGCGGATGACGCTGCGGGCGCTGAACTCTCATGCGTGGTAGGGTCGCTGTCCTGTGTGGCGTGGTCGTCGTTCTGAGCGGATGCACGCCCGCGCTCGCGCCTCTCGCGCCGGGGGTCCGCGTGGAGGTCGGCGTGCCGCGCGTGGGAACGGATCCGGACGGGTATCAGGCATACTGTGTGACGGTCGCGGCCCACAACGAGGGGATGAGGACCGCGCGGAACGTGATCGTCACCGGAGTGCCTTGTGACGGCGGAGCGATCTTTCCGCGTCACGCGGGCTGGGACTCGGTGCATGTCGGAGATCTTCTGCCCGGCGCGCGGACGGGGGAGCGCGAGTTGTGGAGTCGGCCACGTACCCGGGGCAGGCCGCGGACGGATTGTCCGTGGGGGGTGACGGCGACAGTCGACGGCGAAGAGGACGGAGGGTGAGATGGCAACGACGGTGAATCTGGGAATCACAAAGGTCGAGATCACAGACGAAGTCACGGGGCGGGACTCGACCGAGGTGTTGCTCAAGAACCTCAAGACGGACATCAACGCCGCTCTGGATGTGATCGACGATGCGGCGGCGGGCGCGTTGTCGATTGCGCTCACGGGGACCTCGACGACGCTGACGGCGGGGCAGTACCGAAACCGCGTCCTGATCTTCACGGGCACGCCGGGGGGAGCGGCCACCGTGAATGTTCCGGCAACGGAGCATTCCTTCTCCATCTACAACAACACGAACCAGACGGTGACGGTGAAGGTCGCGGCGCAAACGGGCGTCGTGGTCTCCGTCGGGGAGAAGACGTTTGCCTACAACAACGGCACGGACGTGGTCTCCGCGCTCACCGCGGGCACGACGTACACGCAGACCTACGCGACGGCGGACCGGACGCATGCCAATGTGACGACGGCGGCCATGACGGACTCGACGACGGGGACGGCGGGCACCACGTTCGCGGCAGGTGTGGGGCGGTACGTCGTGGGGATTCCCATCGACCTCGCGGCGATCACGGGCGCCGGGGACGTGCTGACCACCTACGTGCCGGGGCACAAGTTCAAGATCCTCGCGGTGGACTTCCACGTCACCAAGCCCGCGACGACGGCGGCGAAGCTGGCCACACTCAACCTGGAAATCGACACGACGGACCTCACGGGGGGCGCAGTCGCCCTGACGTCGGCGAATTGCACGCCTCTGGGTGTGCAGGTGGCCGGATCGGCGGTGACGGCGGCGAATACCGGATCGGCGACCGCGTCGATCTCCGTGGAGGCCGCGTCTGTGACGGCCTTCGCGGAAGGCCAAGGCGTGCTCCTCCTCAAGATCCAGAACATGGACGAGGCGGATGCGGTGGCCTCGGCGGTCGATCAGTTGACGAAGGCCGCGGCGGACCTGCTGGATGCCAAGCAACTCCTGAACGCGATCATCGACGACTTGCAGCTGATGGACATGGTCCTCTAATGCTCGTCCGAGACAGCGGGATCTGGCGCGCCACGTGGATCGTGGAGAAGTGGCGTGAGGACGGCGTGCGCCCCTACGAGACGCGGAGCGCGGCAGGCAATCTTCTCGTCTACGGGGGCGCGTCCGCGCTGTGGGAGCAGCTGCTGGCGAGCGGCGCGGTGACGGCGTTCAACGCGGCGAACGCGCATCTCGGCGTGGGGGATTCGTCCGCCGCCGCCGTGAACACGCAGACGGACCTGCAAGCGGTGACGAACAAGGCGCGCCGCGTGATGGACGGGGGGTACCCCGCGCACACGGACGGGACGGGCGCGGCGAGCAACGCGGACTGCGAATGGCGCGCGACGTTCGGCTCTGGCACGGCCAACTTCGCCTGGAACGAGGCGGGCCTGTTCAACGCGGCGAGTGGCGGGCGCATGCTGAACCGGAAGGGGCTGACGGGATTCGGCACGAAGAGCGCGGGGCAGACGTGGAGCCTTCGCTTGATCGTGACGCTGGCGTAGGCAGGAGGACAGGAGATGCCGATGTATCGAGTCGCGGCGCAGGGGGCGACGGCGCTGACGGATGACGCCATCGCCGAGATTCTGACGACGAGCGCGCGTCGCGCGAAGATCCGCGAGATCAAGATCGTGCTCCGCGCGGCGACGGCCACGGAGGTCGGATTGATCCGCTCCTCCACTGTCGGGGTGCTCACCACGAGCGTCGCGGGTCAACTTCTGGACCCCGCCGATACCCTCGCGAGCACGTCTCTGCTCGGGACGGCATGGAGCACGCAACCGATCATCGGGACCGCGTACATGGATCGGCACTACTTCGCGGCCAGCGCGGGAGCGATGTACGCGTGGTTCTGGCCGGATCAGCCCCTCGTGGTCCCCATCTCGGCGAGCCTGTGCCTCTGGAACTTCGGGGCGGGCACGGCCGCGGCGAATGAGGTCACCGTGACGTTCGAGGAGTAGGCGCGTGCGCTGGCGACAGGTGGGTCATCTCCGCGGCTTCCTCGCGGCGCAGCCGTCGCGGCTGCCTCTGCGCCGGCGTCCGCCAGGCGCTCCGGGCGCGCCGCCGAACCTTCTGCCACGCGGGCAGGGGTGGCTCCCGATGGGTCTGGGGCTCGTCATGGCGTTCGACGCGACGGACAGCGGCGCAGAGACGGAGACGCAGACCCTCCAGCGCGCCTCTGGGTCGGGGACCGCGACGCAGACGACGGTGTACGGGGGCACGTCGAGCAAGCTCCCGGACATCGAGGGAGGGTAGCGCGTGGCGAACTATCAGCCGGGAGACACTGTCGGTCTCATCATCGACTGGAAAAACGATGCGGGGACGTTGACGAATCCGACGACGAGCACATTGAAGATCCGATCGCCAGGGGCTGCGGCGGCCGCCGTCACGGCGACGTACATTCAGAGCGATCCCGCGATGACCAATCCCTCGACGGGGCGCTACCGCGTGGATTACTCGATCCCGCTCGCGGGGTCGAGCATCGGAACGTGGCGCGTGCGGTGGGAGGCGACGGGCACGGTGGTCAAGAACATCGAGGACTCCTTCGTCGTCGATGCGTCGCCGTTCGTGAC
>ERZ1292623.2009-Hain-H51-01um-R1-2009-length-18799-cov-5_pt1 | contig 18799 bp, 23 predicted proteins | sample MGYA00564398_ERZ1292623 | MGnify/ENA primary metagenome ERZ1292623 (study PRJEB36523, sample SAMEA6512633) | groundwater metagenome | collected 2019-01-07 | study: AquaDiva: Metagenomics assemblies of 32 groundwater samples | reverse complement strand
GTAAAGAACAATACTTTTGAAACAGTGGTAGGGAACCTAGTCAGCCGCAAGACCCAGATGACTCTTAAGAAAATGCTTTACAAGATTTATCCCATCAATGAAGCAGCAGTACGCGTCTTGGAGTTTGCCAAGAAAAACGTTGTGGTTATGGAATTACAAAATTCCAAATCCTCGCCTTCGGCTGCGGAAATGCAAGTAGAAGAGCCTAAGAGCGATGTAGCAGCTGAAGAGGAATCTGCTGAAGAGATGGAAGCAATGGAAACTTCAGAAGAGGAAGAATCAAGCCTTCCTGAAGCAGCATAATTTTATTTTTCATTTACCATGAAATTTTTAGCCTTCACTGATGTGCATGAAGACAAGGAGATGATGAATGAGCTAGTCAAGCGCGCAGCCAAAGATGATGTTGATTTTGTGGTCTGCTGCGGGGATATTTCTACATTCGGCAATGGGTTCCAGTATAATCTCAGGAAATTGAATTCTCTGGGGAAGAAAGTGTATATTGTTCCTGGAAATCACGAAGAGGGAGCAGAATTTGCTGGGATCGTAGCTGGTTTTTCTAACGTGGTCAATCTGGATAGAAATGCGAAGCTGATTGGCGAGTATGTTTTCTTAGGCTATGGCGGCGGAGGATTTACCCTGCAAGACGCTGCGTTCAGAAAAATTGCCAGAGGATGGTATGGAAAATATAATGGGAAGAAAATTATCTTGATCACTCATCAGCCCCCTTATGGCACAAAATTAGATTGGTTGGGAAACCGCCATGTGGGCAATAAAGATTTTAGCAATTTTATTGCGCGAGTGAAGCCGAAGTTAGCTCTTAGTGGGCATCTGCATGAGACAGTGGGAATTGTTGATGCTATGGGTGGGACAAAGATAGCTAATCCTGGGTGGGAAGGGATGGTTATAGAACTGCCGTAGGTAGGTTTTTATATTTGTTTGTTTTTGATTTGAGTATGGCGGTGAGAGGAAATTAAACATGTTGTAGTCTATACTTCTGATGTGCATGGAAATGAGGCCCAGTATCAAAAGCTAGTTGATTACGCTCTGCAAGTTTCTGCTGATTCTGTGGTTATTGGAGGAGATATTGCGCCAAAAGGGAATTCGGTAACTGCTTCAATTGAAGAATTAAAGAAGAAAGGTCTTCCGCCCGATGCATTTATTGCTATGCAACGTATTTTTTTCAAAGAACGATTACCAAATCTAATTCGCCCACTAAAAGAGAGAAATATACATTTATTCCTGATGCTGGGCAATGACGACTGTAAAGCAAATTATGACCTCTTTGAAAGAGGCGAAGAAGAAGGTCTGTACAAAATTATCCATGGAAAAAGATTAAAGTTAACAGATCATTTTGATATAGTGGGTTATTCCTGCGTTCCTATCACTCCTTTTGGCATTAAAGACTGGGAAAAATTTGACTTGAGTGAAATTCCTAAGAACCTAGTAAAAGAATATTCAGAGAGAAAGAGAGCAAATTATAAATTAGCTGGTAGTTTAAGTACGCTTAATGGATGGGTGCCATTTCGGTTTAGTCCGGAGATGGAAAAAAAGGATTCTATTCAGAAAGATTTAGATCAACCACTCTTCCGAAATAAGCCCAACAAAACTGTTTATGTCTTGCACTCTCCCCCCAATGATACTAATTTAGATATTATCATGAATGGAAATCATGTGGGAAGTTTTGCAGAACGATTATTTATAGAACAGCGTCAACCATACTTAACCTTGCATGGGCACATCCATGAAACTGTAGCCATGTCAGGGACATTTAGACAGAATATCGGAAGAACAGTCAGTTTCGCTTCTGGGAATCATAATGTTGATAAAGATTTAGCAGTAGTAGTGTTTGATTTGTATGACCTAAGAAATGTAAGAAGAATTATTCTTTAGGGTAACTCATTCGTAAAACTTTTTGTAACATTACCCTGATTATTTTCAATGCAACTCTCCTTTAGTTTTTTGGAAATTGCCCCTTACTTTTTACTTTGCACCTCCGCTGGCTTCATCACAAAGTAACTTAGCGGTATTAATCTTCCTGCAAAGGTGTGGTATGCTTTTCCTAGATATAAATTTGGTTCTACCATTACAAGAACATCCCGGAGATATTTCCCTGTAAATAAGGTGTTACTGGCATGGTTTCCGTAATCGAGAAGAAGTGCATGTTGATAAGGCAATAATTGTTGGTAATGTTCATCAGGATTTGGCAGGACGTCAAAAAACCCAAATTTCAATTTGTCTGTAGGAAGCCATAGACTTTTAAAATGATTCTGTTTCACTTTCATGTTGTAGCCAAAGGCCTTTCCCGGCGGTACACTTTCAAAACCTTTTCTGAATTTCCTGTTGCCAAACAGAGCCGTTCCTGAATTGGTATTCCATCCGTCAAATTCCATATTCACAAGACTCTGCAGACGGGGAGTTTTTCCTCGGAGAAGAAAGTTTTCGAGGGTTCTGTTATCCGCTTTTGCCAGTTCTTCAAATGCTGAAAATTTCATTGCGGCTCCATAAATACTTTCTTGATATTAATAGCAATTCCTTTCTGCTGAGTATTGATCTCTACTCCAGACATAAGCGCTTCGCCGATGGCGACCAATTCTTCTTTCAAGGTCATCACGGCAATAATTTCTCCTTTGCGGAAATTTTCTAATTTGGAAATGCCGGGGATGGCTACATCTCGGCCGTGGGAGACACTTTGCAAGGTCGTATCTAAAATCCAGCATTTAGAGATGTGTTTCAAGGCATTTTCTATGGGTTGAATGCAGTGCAGCAAAAATTTGGAATTATGTTCCTCTTTGTGGAAGTGGCATGCGTCTTGTAAATCATTTAAAGTTACTAGGTTATCTTGTTCAGTAAAGGGCCCGGCTTGGGTTCTTCTCAGTTCAGCCATATGCGCGCCAACGCCGAGTTTTTTTCCGATATCGAAACAGAGCTTTCTGACATATGTTCCTGCCTGGCACTTGACTCGGAAGAGTACATCTTTTTCTTTGATTTCCAGGATTTCAAATTCGTAAATCTCTCTGGTTCGTTCCTCTCTCTTGACCGCGCTCTTTATCGGTGGGAGCTGTCGAATCTTGCCCAGAAATTGGCTGACTGTTTCCCTGATGATTTTTTCTTCAATTTCCTGATGGATGTGCATCAAACAGACATACTCTTTGGGCGCGGTGAGCAGGAATTGAGTGATTCTGGTGGCTTTGCCTAAAGCGATTGGTTGCACGCCGGTAACAGCAGGATCAAGCGTACCGCTATGTCCAGCGCGTTGTATCCCTAAAATCTTTTTGACGTAGTCAGAAGTTTGGTGCGAAGTGGGGCCTTTCGGCTTATCAATGTTAACAATGCCATAGTTAATTAATTCATCTGCGGTTCTTTCTGATGGAGCTTTTCCAAACTCTCCTTCAGCTTTCTTCTTTACAAAGGTTTGTCTCTGCATTTTATTTGAAGATTCAGGAATATTAATAAGTCTTTTGAGAAAATTTCTACCACTAGACAAGCCACTGGACAAATTCCCAGAAAGCTTAATCGCTAAAAATTTCTAGGATTAACGCTCTATTACAAAAAATATAGCAACCACTGGACGCACTGGACAACCTCTGCTAGAATAATATAAGCCAGTTCTAAAACAAAAAAAATAAGCCCACGTCGCATAATTAGGCATTGCGAAGGTCTTAAGCCCTAAGGGAGAGGGTTAAGAAAACCTTTTATCTCTTTGAGCGGAGATTTACGGGTTCAAATCCCGTAGTGGGCGTTTTAATTTTCCTGGAATTAATAAATGTTTCTTAGAAAATTAGAATTGTAGAAATTACTCAAACTTGAGGTGCTTCTTCTTTCGCTGCTTTCTTACTTTCCTTCTCAGCCGGAGCTTTCTTCTCTTTCTTCGAAGCAGGCTTCTCAGCGCCAAATAATTCCGCTTTCACCACGCCTTTGTCATCTTTGACTGCTTTGACCTTGATATGATGCGGTGGATTTTTGATGCCGTGCTTCCACATCTCTTCATTCAGTTCTTTGCTTAGCTTTACTTCTTCTGCTTTCATGTGCTTGGCAAGGAATTGTCTAAGAGCAGTAACTGCTTTTTTGGTCCTGTTCCAGCGCGGCGCTTTCAGGTATTCCCTGCGCAAAGGAACGTTATAAGTTCTTTCAAGAGTTTTTTCGGTTGTTTTAGCCATTTTTAGTGTATAATTCTGTAAGTTCCCGTAGTGCTTGTTGTTCTAATCCGTCATACAGTTCTGCAGTTGCGGGAGCTTTTAATTGACGGAATGGCGATATAATTTCAACTAATTTCCCCTCCAATACCTCTTCCGGCTTTGTTGCTGGTGTTCTGCAGGGCGGATTTACATATTTTTCGCGCGCGCCTGCGGCGCCTACCTCACGCACCCCACGAGCGCGGCCGTTGAAGTTGATAGGATCGTAGCAGCAATAGAGGAGGAACCTATCAGTAAGGATGCAGAGCCAGACCGCCCGTTCAGGGAGTGATTTCCTTCCGCTTGCATCAGGAGTCAGGATGTAGGGCCGTTTTCCGGTTGCTTCCTGCAGCAGAGCTACTGTTCTTTGCGCATTATAGTGAAATAACTCGTCCTCAAGAGCTATCTGCCAGAAGGGATCTTCGAGTAATTGATCAACAGGACCGTTTCCTACGGGAAGATTACTCTTGCTATAATCTATTTTTCCGGCGCACAACCAAGTTTCCTCCAAATCCCGCATGATGCCATTGAACGCAGGGCGATTGTTTTGGCGTGTGTAATCTATGAAGCGTACATATTCACTTACAGTCGGAATTCGTTTTCCCATACCAGCAAAATGCTCTTCCCATTCTCGCTGGTTTTTCAAAAGATAACTTCCATCTGCGCCTCGTTCCGCTTCGCCGTCTAATACAAGATTATCTAATACGATTGGCTCAACAGTTCTCGAGTGATATGCTACTGACTCTGCCATTTTCCCTACGCCTTCGTCTTGGTTCTTCTCCAATTCCTCTTCACGTGCGTCAAGCGCGAAGGATGAACACGTTTTCCTTTTCCATATGCTTTGAAAACGCTCCAGAACGGCGCCCATTTAGTCTGGCCGCTGAGTTTGATCAAGCGTTTCTTTTTTGCTGGATGTTTTTTAGTAGCCATGTTTATTGTAAGTCTTTCCGCTCTTGTTTAGAAAGCTGAACGGCAATTTTGTCTAAGAATGAGGTTCCTTTTGGGGTTAATACGCGACCTTTGTGGACGCCTTTTTCGGTTTGTTTGACTAAACCTGATTTTTCTAATTGTTGGAGAATTTTTCTGATATGTGATCCTGCTGCTTTGTAAACATGTTCTGGCTTATGGCCGCGGTTTTTCTTGCCGCCGTATTTCGTGCGTAGCTTTTCAGTTCCAACTGGGCCTAGCTTGGCAATGCTTCGCAGAACTGCAGCAGCTCGGACGTACCACCATTCTTGATCGTCAGGCAGGCGTTCTTTACTGTGCCCAGTTTTGACGAATTTTGCCCAGGCAGCGGGCTGGACTAATTTTTGGCTCTTAAGCTCAGCAGCAACCTTTTTGTTCAGTTCGCTGGGGTTTACAGTCAGTATATGAGTCATGGTCTTTCGGGATTGGGAGTTATTTATAAAGATTGTGGCGCTTTTATGGTTTGCAGAGAAGAAAGGTTTAAAAGTCTGGTAAAACTCTCTATTGCAAACAAATAAAAGATGTGGTGAGCATGGCTACAAAAAAAATTATTTTCTTTCCGGTGATGTTTATAGTGATGTCTTTCTCGGCTTTAGCGGCAGTCCCCTCTCCAGCCAAGGCACTTGCTGATTTGGGAGCTCTTTTTGCGAATCTTTTCCGTGGCGGTGCAACTTCTGAACAGGCTTACCTTCTTACTTTTGTTTTGTACTTTATAATCTTCATGGCTATATTTATTGAAGGACTGAAATACCTTTCTTTCTTTGGTGGAAAAGGAGAAGTCACCACCCCTGGAAAGTGGTTTGCTTTTGCTGCAGCTTTATTGGCTACATTGGGTATATTTTTAGGGGAACAATTTACTGGTAGGAACACAAAAGATATAGTTGAAACGCTTACTGCTCCTTTTGGAATCTGGGGAGGAGTAGTAATAGCAGCTTTAATTGCGTATATCAGCTACAAAGCAGTAAGGGATGCTGGTTTATTTGGCGATTCTGTGATGAAAGCCATGGCTCTTTCCCTGTCTATCGGTTTAATGTTTGCGGGAATGTTACTTTCTCCTGCGTTACTAGGTTGGGGTTTTGTTCTGCTCTGGGTTATAGCAGGAGTGGGATTAATCACGCATGTGCTTAGCAGAAGTAGAGAAATTGATACGGAATTGAAGGAACGAGGAAAGAAAAGAACTTTTTGGGCGGGGAAGGAAGTTCCTCTTGGAAAAACTGGTGCAGTTCGTAAGGAACGCAAAATTTTTATCCGGGCTTTGCGTAGAGCGTACCGCTTTAACAAGAAAGCATATGGAGATCTTAACCGCGCCTATAAAGAAGCTTTGAAAGGCCCTAGGGCTAGTGCTGCAAGGGTAAAGAAATGGCTGGAAGAAGCTAAAACATTTGAGGACAAGGAAATAAATTGGGATAATTTGATCAGCGATGCTGCAGAAAATTTAGAAAAATTAGCTCGCTCCCGCCCGGATCTGCAGCGGAATTTAGATGTGCTTAACAAATCTATTTCGGTCAATTTAACCAGGATAAAAAAACAGACAGAAGAGGCTGAAGGGTCTGGAGATGTCAACCAAATTTCTAAGATTTTAGCGGTAGCGTTGAAAGCAAGCAAGGATTTGGAAAGGGAAATTTTAGGATTAAGAGCACTTATGGAGGGGTTTGAGAAAGAGTTGGAGGGGAAGTAGATGAAAAGAATTTCTTATCTAATTTTATTGAGTTTATTGTTATTGGTGGTATCTTCATCCCTGGCTCTTGCGGCAGTTCCTGCTCCTTCAAGTGTAGGAGATATGTTAAGTAAAGTTTTGAATTTTTTTAAATATCTTTTCACCGGCAAGGCGAATCTTGAAGACACCTATTTCATTGTTTTCATACTTTACTTTGTCATTTTTTTAGCTATATTTATGGAAGCCTTGAAGTTTATCTCCTTCTTTGGTGAGCGAGGGACAGTAAGCAAGCAGGGAAAAGTATTTGCTGTCGCTGCAGCAGCCTTATCTACTTTAGCCTTGTTTTTAATTGATAGTGCTTCTGGTACAACTGGTATAAGCAGGCTAGAGTCATTAGTAGCGCCATTTGGGGTGTGGGGTGCAGTGGTTCTTGCGGTTGTTATTGCCTGGATAACCTATCAGATGTTTAAGGATACTGCTGTATTCCGTGAAGAGATTATGACTTCCATGGCTATTGCCGGGGCAGTGGGAGTGACTTTTGCCGGATTTTTACTGAGTATGGATCAGTTAGTTGGCTGGGGATTCTTTATCTTGCTTTTAGTGTTTTTAGTTGGAGCCATCCGCGCAGGTGTTTCGCAGATGGGAAAGACTTCTGAAGAGAAAAAAGAAGAGCGTGAGCGCGAAATTCCTCGATTTAAGGAGATGGCTAAAGCGCAGAAAACTGGGGAAGAAATGGCTCGGCGGGCAAAGGAAGTTCGGGAACCAAAGTCGTATTTAGTAGATGCTATTGAGGATTGTAAGAAATTAATTAATTCACTTGCAGTAAGATCTCCAGAAGAACGAGCAGCTGCAGTAAAAAGAGCAGAAAATATCTCAAAATCTCTCAGGAATAATTTGAGAAGGGCAGTGCGCAGTTTACGATATTTGCGAAGAAAAGAACGCGGTCATGAGAATGCAAGAATCTATGAGATATTTGATAATCTGCATACCAATGCCGGTGTGGCTTTAACCTATGCTAAGCAGATCTCTATTCCAAAGCCCAATGTTGAAGAGCAAGAATGGAGGAATGCTTACAATGAGATACGTCAGCTAGCAGGTACTATAGGCGGGTTATGCGGCCAGATGGTCAATGCTTTGAATGTCTTTATGGAACATCAAAATTTGGAAGCTGCTCAAGCAGCTGCTGGTCAGGGATTAGTACAGCAAGCTCAAGAAAGGGCGCAGCAGCAGGAACAACGACAGGAAGCGGCTCAGCAGCGAGTGCAGGAACAAGCTGCAGGAAGCTCAAGGCCTCAACAGCAATCAGCACAAGCAAGACGACAAAGAATGGTTTCAAGACCAGTTGCTACAATTAAAAGAAAAAGATAATCACGCCGCTTCTTCATAATAAAATTCATGAATAACCACTTGTTCAATTTCTTTATTAGCATCATACTCAGTCACAAAGAAATGATTAGTTCCAGGATTCAATTCCCAGGGTTCTTTATCATCTAAATAGTAAACCGGAACTTCTACGCCATCAATAGTGATTGTTTCAGTAGATTTTTGTTTCAAGAAATCTTCAATAGTCCTGTAGCCGATCTGCCCGTCATGGAAATGCCCGCCGTAGACTGCTTTGGCATTGGCTGCGTATTCAAGGGTTACATCGCTCAATGGGCCTTCAACATCGGAGTGAGCTTTTTTACAGTTAGGTAATTTGTGTGTCAAGTAAATATCTACTTCGTTTTTATCTCCTAAGCGCTGGCGTTCTGCTTGGTTGTAGGCAAGGACTTCTTTTCTTTCTTCAATCTTTTGTTCCAAATAGCCTGCCATCCCCTTTAATTGTTCTTCAGGATATTTTGGCTCTTCTTTTTTTGCTAGTTTTTCTAGACGCTCGTTCTGGCCATTTGCTATTTCAGCTTGAAGCTGGTTTACTTCTTTGCTAAGCTCGGATAAAGAAGCTCCGGACTGGTAAGGGATAAAGTATTGTTTTAAGATTGGTGAAAGAAAATGGTACATTCCCGGCACTTCCCAGGTATTTACGTCTCCTTTCAAAATGAATTCTAAATCAGTTCTTCCTCTAAGAGTCTTTTTGTTGTTATTATCTAAGAAAGTTACTTTGTCTTTCAAAATATTGTATCCAATATTAAGGTCATGATTTCCTATCGTGCCAAAAACAGGAGCTTCAATTTTGCTAAGCGCTTCAGCATGTCTTTGATATGCTTCAGTAAATGGCTTAAGACTTTCTTCAATCTGTTCTGCAGTTAATTTTTCGCAGGCTTTACGATGCTCTTCATCTCTCTGCTTAGTTAACGCAATCAATTGTTTCTTAGACGCCGTATCTAGTGCCTCAATATCTTCATCGCTTTTTACATTATGCTCTTTTAAAAATAAAGCAATTTCTTTTCGCTTTTCTTTAACCCGTTCAGAAATTGGGTCGTAAAATGGCATAAATTTAGCATTTACCACATCAGCAGTTTTGCCTTTTTCTCTCTCGTCCCCTTCAATAAAATCTCCTGTAATAAACACCGCATCAACCGCCTGATCACTACCTTTCTTACCAGCAATGTATTGGGCTATCAGCTGATATTTCTCAAAATCATCCTGCATGTCCGTTATATGTAATGTTCGTAGTTCTGTCATAGGTCTCCTTTTTACTCCCTAAAAAGCCTATTCTTTATAAATATTTCACTACTGAGAAGTAATCACTAATTAACCTTAACTTTCTTACCCAAAGCCTGTCCAGGCAGCCCTTTCTCAGCAAATTGTGCCTTGACGCTGCCGGTTCTTCCATGCAAACCGGTAATTTTTCCTTTGATCTCTTTGCCGGAAGGGGAAGTCCAAGTGACAGATTTGCCGACTACTTTAGCTGCAGCATCAGCAGAATCAGCTACTTTGATAACCATCTGCTTGTCATGGACATGATGTCTTCCCATCCTGAAATGTACGACTGTTGCTTCCATGAAAGGCTTGGAATGATGGATATTTATAAGTTTTTTGTTTAAAGAATAGTCTTTTGAATGCCTTTTATGTTTTCAAAGTCATTATCACAGGCGATTAAATGGTAATTTCTGTGTAAACATGTTCCTGCTATGAGCATATCCATCTTGTTAACTAGCCTTCCTTTTTCTCGAAGATACCTTTCTATAACTGCGCTGTGCAGGGCACACTCCTTTGAAAATTCTACAACTGAAACTGATTCTAGAAAACCCTCCATTTTTTCGATCTCTTTTTCTTTCATTCCAACCATTAGTTCTTGAATGGTTAAGACCGTAACAACTATAGCCTCTCCCCTAATGATATTTTTGATCTTCTTTCCTTTTTCAGTCCCGTAGAGCACCTCAATTACTGCGCTGGTGTCCAAAATCGCAATTGCTGTTAAATCCCCTGAGCGTAACGAAGTGAAGCGAAAGCGCAGCGGGGTGCGGAGTGAAACTGAGCAAGTTTTCAAGTTACCGTGCAGAAGGCGTTGCTGTCAGAATTCTTTATCACGTTAAGTTAAGGCAAAAACAAATAGAGTTTAGCGTCATGGGTGGGGGGCTCTCTCGTTAATACATTTCCGGAAGGTAAGTAAATTTGTACTCCTGCGTATATTGCATAAATTCGTAGTTTCTGATTATCTCGCTAAATTGTAATCTTAACTTTTGGATGTGATTATAAAATTCTTCATTTGTTTTAACCTGAAATTCGCACTCCAAATTAGCTCCGCCGACTAATTCTGTCATGTGTACAGTATTGGGGTGTTGATGGATATAAGTTGTTATGTTTTTCTTTTTTTCTGGAGTGAGATTTTGTAGGGAAAGATGAAGTTTAAAATAAGTGTAACCTAATTTATGGACGTTGAGGAATGGCTTGAATCCGATAATAATGCCATTTTGAATTAATTTTTTAACGCGGTAACGGACAACCATTTCTGTCGTTCCTATTTCCCTAGCAATATCAATACTTTTCATTCTGGCATTTTTGAGGATTGTTTTAAGAATTTTATAGTCAGTTTCGTCTATGATTTGTGTATTGTATTCTTTTTGAGGATCAAATCCCATTAATAGAGGTTTGGTGGTTTTCTGCTTTTTATTGAGTAAGTAGTCTCGGTGGTAAGTCCACTCTCTTGTTACAATGGCAACGTCATATCTTTCAATGAAAGAGCTATATTTGAGCAGAAATTCATTAATCAAGTCTCTGTACTCATAGACGTTTCTAACAAAAATGCCGGTGTTTAAATCCCAAATGCCCTCTACTTTAGAGATCCAGCTTGCCCGCTCTTTCAGGTAATCAATAATTTCTTTTTCTTTCTCAATGGTTAAGTTTTGGAATTTGAAGAATGTTCTGTACCAGTTATAGCCCAATTTCATGGAATTAATGAGCGTCATAAAATAGTTGATATAGCCATTTTCAATAAGCCGGTTAATCCTGTATCTGGTTGAATCTCTGGTTAAGCCGACTTTCTTAGCAATTTCGGAATCCGTTTGTCGAGCATTGAGATCTAACTCATACAAAATCTTCCGGTCTTTAAGGTCTAATGCGTCCATTTTATACACATAAAAAGTATTATTACTTATATATTTATCGTTTTTGTGTAAAATAGTAAGAAAAGATTAATTAATAAGATAATATTCAACTTGTAAGTAGTGATTGAAAAATGGCAAAATCAAAAGACACTAAATGGAAAAAAGACAAAAATTAGTTTTTGGATATGCATATGTTTTGGAATATGGATTAGATCCAAATGCTGATTACTTTGGAGACCTTCCTAGGAATATTGTTCCCGGATATTATGTTGGTTTTACCACAAGTAATCCCGGAGGTTCGTTTAGGGATATTGGAGGTTTAGTGTCGGCTTGTGCAGAAGCAGCCAAAGCAAGTGAAGTATTCAGTATCCCTGTAGATATGAATTATGAGGGATTAATCAAAACAAAAGCCATGACTGTGTTAGTTCAACCAATACAAGAGAATCCGAGAGATTACAAAAGTATTGAAGAATTAGTAAGAACATATTTACGTGATTGAAAGATGGAAAAATACGAAATTACGCTAGCAGCAGAAGATAAAAGAAGATGGAACTTAATGCTAGTTGCTGAACCAGTAGAAATGACCAATCGTGTTAGAGTACATTCCGAGCATTTAGTAGATGGTCTTATTCCCACCGTAAGCGAACGCATGACTCATGAATCTCTGACTGTAGAACCTCATGATACTTATGTGCCAACATGGACTTATGATGAACCTAAACTTCCGGTCATTGGACTTGGCTGGGGAAATGATCAAGGAAGAAAAGAAAGATTCCTAGGAGAAGTAAGAGTGGCCAAAGAATATGAAAATAAGATGAAAATTCTGTTTAATGGGATTGAGGAATATCTTAGTAAGCGATTTGTTAATATAGACGAGATAACGAGAATGTTCAAGCGAGACCCCTACAGTTCACCCATGTTCCGTTTTGTTAAGGGAACTGATGATCAAAGTTATGCTGCTCTAGAAGGGAAAATAAGAGAGATTCCTGAGATTAATTTGAAGCATTTTGTTTATGCAGTTATGGCGGATCAAATTTCCCACGACTTAAAAGTCCAGAATGAAAGTAATGAGGGAATGGTAAAGAACAGAAGAGAGTTAGAACGTCTACTCAAAGAAAGCGGTGGGATGATTGACACTGATAAATTTGGTGGAATAGATTTAAGACCATTTACAGTAAATTTACATGCTTATTTAAAATATTTTTTAGAAAGATTTGTGGGGTTAAAAGAGTATCATGAATTTGTAAATAGGTCTCGGTATAATCCATCACCGACCTCAGAGGAAGATTTTAATGAAAATAAAAATCATTATTTAAATGAATACCGTATGTCAATTATTCCGCATAGACAATTGGTGCTTCGTGGAGTTGCAACAGATGAAAAGAACCGCGCCTATCTGTTGGAAACAGTTGCACAAGTTGGAAATTCACTTGAGAAGTGTGGATTCAAAGTTGGAGTTAAAGAATAGAGAGAGCCCACCATTTAATTTTTAGTATCGTTTTTGCCGTCATAGACTTTTACGTTGTTAAAGACAGCAAAGCATTAAAGTTTAAGATTTCCGAAAGGATTGGTCTCATCTAGGTAACTTGAAAATTGGATATAACAGTAATTTGTAGCGTTTTTCGGCATCTTTGGAAAAACTTTCCCTCATTTTTTGGAGATTTTGTCTTGCCTCTTCTGCATTCCCGGAGAGGATACCAAAGAAACTATCTACGGTGCATTTTTTTTCTCCGATACGCAAAAGGACATCGCTGAAGCTCTCTCCCTCTTGTTTGAGGCCTTTGAGAGACTCATATGCATCTTCGGTTACAGTAATAGTTTTTGTGACCACGTTTATGTTTATGTTTAAACGTATATTTAAATATTTCTCTTATCGCCTTGCAACAAATTAAGTGTAAAAATTTAAATAACGGCGTGAAAACCAGCTATAAAAATGGCAAAAACAGATTATCCTGCCTTCTATGGGCTAGAAGGAGTACGTGAACAGGTTCAAGAGCGATTAGATGAACTGAGGAAGGCTCCTAGACTAGTATCGCTAGATACAGCGTTAGGGGTGGAAAGTCATTTTGAGCATTATGATATTCGCAGACGAAACGACAAAGATGTAATTCGCTTTAGTACTGATCGCTACAAAGAAAGCTCTCCACATGTACTTCTGTTATCAGCAGATGTCAAATACGCATGGTCTCCTGAACGCCTAACATGGTTTATAACTAGAAGAAGAATTGTGGCGGCACTTGCTTACAAACCAACGGAGAAGGGGGTGGAGATCGAGTATGTGCAAACAGTATCTGGTATCCAGCTCGAACAATATCAAAAAGCTCAGGAGATAATTGGAGTTAGACCGCATGAATTATTTGTAGCGCATTTTATTGCAAGAGCGGCTCTTGTGCTGGACATGTATCCGGATATGGAGATTCAATTTCCTAAAGATATTTGGCCTAGAAATAATCGCTCGTCTTACAGTATTATTAATGAACGATTTGCCAAGTATTACTTGGAAAATGGCATCAAAATCCCAAAATTGAGCCCTTACAAGGAGCGGGTTAGACAAATTTTTGGTTCCGAAAGCCCTTGGTTAGAAGCAGCGGCAAAAACACCGAGCATAGAAGATCTTCTATCAAGAAATCTTATGAGAATGCAATCTCAAGAAGCTAAATAGTTAAAAATAATCAGTAAGTCTTCTTTCCATGACCAAAGGCCAAGTCGTCTCCGGTGATTTTTCTAAAATAATAGCCCGAATTAAAGCAGATTCATCTTTAGAGATTGGGGAGTTAGTAGTTATCGATAACCTGCAAGAGAAATTTATTCTCCAAGTCTATGATTTAGTGTATGGCAGCCAGATCTCCCAGCAGAATTTAGAGATGGTCGCAGGTATGAATTTGGAAGAAGGCAATTTCAATATCATGGATGAGAAATTGAGAAATTACCAACTCGCTTTACTGAAACCTATACTTACGTTAGCAAATGGGAGCAAGATGTGCAAGAAACTTCCTTCCTTTTTTTCCACGGTGCGGGAAATTAAAAAGGAAGATCTGTCCTTCATTACCAAACCGCAGCATCCTTTATTTCTGGGTAAATTGCGCAGCGGCAGCAAGGAGTTTGATTTTGACATTCTTCTGCCGGGGAAGGATGTGTTAAGCCATCACGTCTTGATTCCTGCATCGACGGGGAAGGGAAAATCTAATTTGATGAGTTGTATCTTATGGGATGTCTTGGAAAAAGATTATGCCGGGATGCTGGTCTTAGATCCGCATGATGAGTATTATGGCCGTACTGGATTAGGATTGAAGGATCATCCTGCTGCTGCACGAGTCAGTTATTATACACCGGTAAAACCTCCGGTCGGAGCAAGAACGTTGAAGATCAACATCAATAAGTTGAAGCCGGACCATTTTCAGGGTGCGATCGGATTGACTGATCCGCAGCGGCAATGTTTGTATGTATATTACAAGAAGTTTGGACAGAATTGGATATTAAGTTTGCTTAAAGAGGAGAGAATTGAAAATGTTCGCTTCCATGAGGATACTCTTGCAGTCGTAAAGAGAAAACTTATTTCCTTATTAGGGTTAGACTTTGAAAATGGGCAGCTTTCGTGCCAGGGAATATTTGATACGGTTGCCGGAGAAAATACTCTTGCAGAAATATGCCAGGATTTAGAACAGGGTAAGATGGTCATTATTGACACCAGTTATTTTTCCGGCGCAGTAGAGATCCTGATCGGCAGTTTGGTAACGACCGAAATTTTTGATAAGTATAAGTATTACAAACGGATCGGTTTGTTAGATGAGAAGCCAGTTGTTTCCGTAGTGCTCGAGGAAGCGCTTCGTGTGTTAGGAAAAAATGTGTTGGAGCAGGGGGGAAATATCTTTGACACCATTGCGCGAGAGGGGCGGAAGTTTAAGGTAGGCTTGATTGCGATAACACAATTGCCGTCAGAGATCCCCAAACCTATTTTAGCGAACATGAATACGAAAATTATTTTAGGAATTGAAATGGGTTCTGAGCGGCAGGCAGTGATTGAATCATCACCACAGGATTTGTCACAGGATAACAGAAATATTGCATCTTTGGATAAAGGAGAAGCGTTGGTGAGTTCGATATTCACTCGGTTTGCCGTACCGGTGAAAGTTCCGTTGTTTGCTGAATTTGTGAAACGGAGTAAGAAAGAGAAAGTGGAAATGAGTTATACTGGATTTGAATAAAAGATCATCCATAAATAAGTGCCCATCTTTCTGTCGTTGGATACTGGACACGATGTAGTAAAGCTTTCACTCCGCTCTCAGAGATTGATTCTAAATCATCTCCTGGCCAAACTAAGAGGTATCCTCGTTGAGGTTGCAAGCGAGTCCAGCGGCCATTTATTTTTCCTTCTAATCCAGGTGCTGAAGCGGAAGGAGCAAAGGTAAGTGGACTCTGATCATCAGTGTGTTTCCGTATCATAGCGGTATTCTGCTGAAGAGCTCTGCCTTGTTTTTTGTAATATCTGAACAAAAGTAAATCTTGGGATTTATTTAGGGGTCCATATAAAGTGGCAGCAGTGGAATAAACTTTATCCCTGATTTTTGATATATTTTTTTTAATGCTTGTTATAAGCTTATTAAGATACAGAGCTTTTCTTAAACCAGAGTTGTTTATACGAAAAAGTTGTCTGTATTCTCTTTTTACCGCATAATCATCTTGATCCGGCTGGATTTCATCAACATGCCTTTGCATATATCCATACAAATCATCTACCAATCCTTGTTCCAAGCCGCTTACTTGAGCAACTCCCACAGCCTCTAACGCTTCGCCTAACTCTTGCGTAAATCTTTTCTTGTTTCTATCGTACTGTTTCAATTTTAATGCAGGAATTTCCATTTTTCTTTTAGGGAGTATTTTCTTTAAAAATATTCACTACAAAAGTAATATAAACATTCTTTCCTTCCTTATCAACATGAAGCACAATATTACTATGACGATTATTTTATTGTCAACTTTTCTTCTTGCCCAATTCATCGGCATCGCTATTTTATATCAATATATTGATCCGGTCAAAAGCGCAGAAACGGGAAAAACCGAGTTTAAAGATTTGCCAATAGGAGAACGCCCTCCGGTAGAAGAAAAAATGTCCTTCTTTCCGATCATCGTTGCCATCCTGATTGGAACAGGATTTCTGTTTTTGCTGATGAAGTATAACTTAGCTTGGGTTTTGAAATTCTGGTTTCTGCTGGCTGCCTTTTTTGCCTTGACTATCGCTTGGGACGCCTTTCTGCCGACTGTTGCTGCATTTGCGCTTGGAGCTATCTTCAGCATCTGGAAAGTATTCCGGCCGAATGTGTTTGTGCATAATATTACAGAATTGTTCATCTACGGCGGCTTGGCAGCTATTTTTGTACCTTTGTTCAATCTGTTTTCAGTGATCGTTTTGCTGTTACTGATCTCTGCCTATGATGCATATGCAGTATGGAAGTCCAAACATATGATTGCCTTAGCGAAGTCGCAAGCGAAAGCAAAGGTATTTGCTGGGCTGATGCTGCCTTACAAATTGGGAAAAGTAAAGATCGGCAAACCAAGCACAGCTACCGTAAAAATGAAGAAAGTCAGAACCGCCATCCTCGGAGGCGGGGATATAGGATTTCCCTTGATCTTTGCCGGAGTGGTGTTGAAAGAAATGGGTTTATGGCAGAGCCTGATAATTCCGTTCGGAGCATTGTTAGGATTAGCAGTGTTATTGTTCAACGGCAAAGAGAATAAATTCTATCCAGCCATGCCCTTTATCTCGGCAGGATGCTTTATTGCGTTAGGAGTGGTATGGTTAATTTTGTTGTTAGTGTAATCATTTCAAATAAGGTTTTTGAGGAAGGAATCCTTCGAATCTTCCTTTTCTGTGGACTACAGCAGTAATAGGCATCCCGATCATTTCATAATCCCAGTGAGCCGAGGAAGTTCTTTTTAGTGCTTCAAAATCTTCTCGCTTAAGGGTGGGATTAGCATCAACTCCGTATAAGAAAACGCAGACATGAGTATAATTGTTATCCACCCCCTCCTTTTTACTTGCTAATCCTGGCAGCCAAGCTGGATGAAAACTAACGTCTGCTTTTACATAATCACTAGCATCTCTTAAATCCGTAATTTCAGCAGGCAAGAACATGCATTCATCCAAGCTTCTAATAAACTTTCTTGGAATTATGATGTTTGAAATAGAAATTATTCTTTTTTCTTCTTTCTCATTACCACGATATAATTCTTCTAATCGGCCACAAATCATTTTTAGTCCTCCCCAAACATCTAAGAATTAACCTCAAAAAATTTATGTTACCCTCTCTTTAAAAATATTATGTACTTAGGTTCGTCATCACTTCCCTAATAGAAATATTTAAATATGATTATCATATTTGTAGGGGTATGGACTTTGAACTAACTAAAATAGGGGAACGCGGACAAGTAGTTATACCGCAATCTGTACGTGATCAGATGAGAATTCATAAAGGAGATAAATTCATGATTTTACAGCAAGGAGAGACGATTATCTTAAAAAAATTACGTGCTCCCAGCAAAGAAGATTTTGAAAGAATGCTGAAAAAAGCTCATGCTCATGCAGAAAAGCATGGCTTGACAGAAAAAGATTTAAAAGAAGCACTGAAACAAGCTCGTAAATGAAAGTTGTTTTAGATACAAATATTTTTGTTTCTGGCATCCATTGGTCTGGTTCGTCAGAAAAGATCTTGCGTGCGTGGATGGAAGGAAAGTTTGAACTTGTTTCTTCTTTACCAATTATTAAGGAAGTAATGAGGGTATTGATGAGCTTTAAAATTACCTTAGAGGCCGATGACCTATCTTGGTGGGAAAGTTTACTTCTTGAAAAATCGTTGATAGTAGTTCCTACAGAAGAAGTTGATATTATTAAGAATGATCCCGATGATAATAAGTTTATTGAAGCTGCTTTGGAAGCAAAAGCAGAATTTATCGTAAGCCAAGATAAACATTTATTGTTGGTTAAAGAATATCAAGGAATTAAAATAATTCATCCTGAGGATTTTTTGAAGTTGCTATGAAGCCTCCGTTGGATATGGTTAATTTTGTTGTTGGTGTAGAAAAATAAAAGAAAAAAATTAGCAGAAGATAATTATTTGTCACACTTGCAATTTAACGTTGCTCCTTGCGTTTCTCCATGGTTAGTGTCAGTATCGTATTGTTCGCACACTTGGTCTAAGTCATTCGATACATCATTAAAAATGGTATTAAATTCATTCTCTATCTCTTGCCATGCCAAATCGCAAGCAGTGGCATAATCCATCGCACATTTTGTTTTTGAAGGGATGGTTCGTACTCTGTCTTCTAAAGTCCTGCCAGCTTCATTGCAACGATCAACATGTCCTTGTTCATGTGTGACTAAATTCCTATAAAACTGATCAAAACAGGGATCACAGCCTTCCCAGTGTGGTAAAAGTACAGTTGCGTATGTATTGTTTGTTACACCACTGATAGAAGCCCTGCAGCATTTTTCATGCGTATCTGCCGAAGTCGCCTCGGCA
>ERZ1292623.2008-Hain-H51-01um-R1-2008-length-18809-cov-7_pt1 | contig 18809 bp, 20 predicted proteins | sample MGYA00564398_ERZ1292623 | MGnify/ENA primary metagenome ERZ1292623 (study PRJEB36523, sample SAMEA6512633) | groundwater metagenome | collected 2019-01-07 | study: AquaDiva: Metagenomics assemblies of 32 groundwater samples | reverse complement strand
ATCTAAATCGTGGTGTAAAATTCGGCGGCCGTGTTCGTCCAAAACAAAATTTCCGTAAGGCCCAGTAGCCTCTATCTCATCACTAATCTTCAGCATATCCAGCATCTGCTTAAAGGGTGATTCAGAAATCTTTGTTGAAATCATCAAAAAATTTTCAGTTGGGGATGATGCAACGGAAAATGAGCGATAATTTCCTCTAGGATCTTGAATGTTAAAAGTATATCTCAAAAATTGCCCTGGTTTGAATTTTATATTTCCCTTTTTAAAAACAAATGTTTTAATATCTGAATTTTCCTCAATTATTTTATTTATTTTTAAGAACATATTTTTAATTAAATTTAGTAATATTTATAAGTTTCCTTTATCAAGTATATTTATGGTTCCAAGAATTATTTTTAGGCATTCTCATTCTTACGACAAAATTTTTAAGGATATGAGCAGGGTAGATAACTATCCTAATGAAAAGAAAGTAACTGAGTATATTGATGATGTACAGAAAATATGGAATAAAATTGGAAGAAAGATATTAATTGAAATACAAAGAATAAGCAGATTAAAATTCAATGATAATAAGATAGTTTGTTATGTTGTCGGAAAAGCAATCCCATTTGCAGACCCATTAACAATTCCTATATATTGGAAGGATCATAATTATTTCATTGATACTTTAATACATGAGTTGATCCATTTGTTATTTACTCAAGAGGGAAATTTACAAAAAGCTAAAAAATCATGGGGTTATATCTTTACAAAATACAAGAATGAAACATTTGATACTAAAATACACATCCCTTTGCATGCTATTCACACACATATTTATACAATATTCTTCAGCATGGAAAGATTAGAGCATGACATTATTGAATTGTATAATTTGCATGCTTACAGAAGATCCTGGGAAATTGTAAATAAAGATGGTTACCAGAAAATAATTGAGGAGTTTACCAAGAGAATTACTTAATAATTAAAGGTTACTTGCAATGTTCCTGTTAATGGAGTTTTCAACGTTCTATAATTCCCAGATTTATCAACATAAGTAAATAAAGGGTTTTTAATCCATTCATTTAATAAACCATATCCTCCAAGCGAGACTTGTAAATCATTTTCTTTGAATAAATTAAACATACCTGTAATCCCTATATCCAAATTTACTGATCCTTCTAATTTCTTATATTCGCGTGAATAAGTAAGATTATGCCAATATCCTTCTTTAACTCCCAATTTAGAAAATAATAGAAAACTTGGACTTATTTTATAAGATGAAAATAGACTAGTTGATTTATCAGTAGAGCCATCAAATGGATGTCCGTTTATATCAGATTTTCCAATAGAAAGATTAAATTTATAACTAAAATCCGAGTTTTTTTCAATTGATATTGCTATGCCACGAGTCTTGCCAGATTCATTTCTTATGTTTTTATATTCTTTGAAATAAAATTCTAGATTTAAAATATCTAAGAAGCTATCATCGAATTTGAACAATGAAGAAATAGAATAATTATTAGCTTTTTGCACTTTTGGATCAGTCTTCTCTGAAAAAGCCAACTCCAAATTATTTCTCTCGATAAAACTTGTGTTATGCGAATAATCCAGACTAAATTCAAAATCTTTTTTGACAAAAGTTATATTACCTCCATAAGAAAGAGAATAATTATTTTTAAATTCATTTAAACCCAAACTTGTTTTAAGTATCATCCCTTTATTAATTAAATTATCAGCAAAATATATGTTATCCCATATTCTATCAAAATAGATTGTGATCAAATCTACACTTCTAGAATTATTACTATTTGGAAACGGATGAGTGATCTTATTGATATAAGCGCTATATACTGGGTTTTCATTAATGTCTTTTCCGGTTAAGTTATAATAAATCTCTGAGAATTTGTTGATATTTTCTAATAAAAAAAGATATCTTTGTTCTTCTGGTATTATAGAATATTCCTTAATCAAAAGTTCTTTTTGTTCCCGAGTCAAATATGATTCCATTAAACCCAAACCATAATAAAACAAATCATTTGCAAATTTTCCATTGGGGATAATAAAATTAAGATTATTGCTCTTAACAGAGGTTAGTGTTGCCCCAAAAGTTAAAGTATTATTATCCATAATAAGTTCAGCATTAAATGTAGAATGTTTAATTCCTAAATCAATGTCCTCGTTTGCTTTCTCTAAGATTAGATTGTAATTGTGATTCCAGTATTCATAACCCAAAGTAGTCTTAAGTTTAAAGGAAGAAAAAGAACGATTATAATCAGCAATTGAAATAAAATGATTTGCTTCTTGACCTAGATTTACAGGATTACTTTTTATTTCATTTGTAAAATTATAAGTTTGAAAAAATCCAAGCAAAGCAATTGATAAATGTCCATCAAAAATTTCAGTCTCGTTAAATAATTGAAACGAGTTTGATGTGGGGATAACTTTTGTCTCTGATAATTTTGTAATTGGCCAGATTGGTTCTTTGTTACTAATATAAACAGCAGAATAATTATTAAAAACAGAAGGCAAGTTAAATATCATATAACGTTCAAATAAATTTGAAGACATTTCAAAACTTGGCTCTCTTTCAAGAAAACTTTTACTTTCTGCCTTTATTACTCCAAGCAATGCATTATGCTTTACTGAATAATCTTTTGTAAGAACTTTGACATCACTAAATAATTTAGAATCTAATTTCGTGCTTAAAGCTTGATCTAACCATTCTTGTTCCGAGGGACTACCAAAAACAGGAAAATTATCAATATAAACCTCGAAATAAGATAAGTTAGTTGGGATACCCTGAATACTAAAAGAAGAAAGTATATTATGCGCTGTTTTTTGTATTCTAGGATCTAATCCAAAAGATTTTATTTTACTTCCACCATACATAGAATTTACAAAGTTTCTTGCTTTTAATTCTAAAGCTTTTAATTCTTGTTCATCTTTAGAATTATTGATTATTATCTCTTCCAAAGGATATGTTTTTGTTGTATCTTCGTTATCTTTTAATTGAGATTTAGCTGTATTAAAAGCTATAAATAATCCTAAAAAATATGGCAATGTATAACGCAATCTCATTTTATTTTGTCTATTTTTGCTGCAAGTATAAAGTCATTTTCGCTTAAACCTTTTACAGCGTGTGTAAATAATTCAATATTACATTTACCCCAAGTAAAGTAAATATTTGGATGATGGCCTTCTTTCTCCGCTATTGCTCCAACCTTATTCACAAATTTAAGAGATTCTTTAAAATTTTTAAATTTGAATTCTTTATACAAGTGTTTATTTCTTATTTTCCATGATTTAACTTGCTTTAGGTATTTTTTAATTAAGAACATTGAAATGGGAAGAGTTCTACCTTCACAAGCAACACAAACTTTTTTACTTAAATCCATGAAAATCAAGGAATAACTAGATATTTAAATTTAACCTTAAGATTTATAAACTATAAAAAATTTGAACAAATATGGATTTAAAACAGAAATTATTAGCATTGGCTATAGCAATAGTTCTAGTTTTATTTATAGCTGTGGGAATAGATACTTTCTACAAAGCTCCTGAAAACCCTTGTAATTCTATTTATGAAACACAGCCAAAAACTTTCCCTTCCAACTGTGACTTTGTGCAGGATACAAATAGAACCAATTGTATTATAAATCAACAATTATTTTACGAGAATCAGAGCATTGAATCACAAAAATGCTATGATGAATTTCAGCCAAGGGATAATTTATACAAAAGAAATGTATTTATTATATTAACTATAATTGGGGGGCTAACAATAATTATTGGATTACTAGTTAAGAACTTACATGCATTGTCATTTGGATTAATGCTTGGAGGTTTGGTAAATATTGTCTATGGAGTAATAAGATACTGGTCTCAGATGAATGAATATTTAAGATTCATTATTCTAGGAATATTATTGTTTATGCTAATCTGGGTAAGTTATAAGAAATTAAAGTAAATCAGCTAATCTTTTAATATTAATACCAGAAAAATCTTTAATTATAAGATATGCTTCGTTTAATTCTTTTTCTGACCGAAATTTGGTTTTCATAGCTATTAATTTATAGAAGAAAAAATAGACAAAATAAAATAATTTACTTCTTGTGGGTAGGTTTAATTAGAAACCTTTAAATAGTAATATTTTTCAAGTTTATGCGATGAAAAATAGCGTATTTAATTACTTAAAGAGAACATGTATTTATGGTTTAATGTGCTTAAATCTAAATTTAATGCAGCTTGATTTATTAAAAGCTGGCCAAAATGAAATTATAGAAGAAAAAGAAGTTGAGAAAAAATCTGAAACAATTAAGGTTAATCTTACTAAAACTATTTATGAGCAAGTTCCTATAGAAAAAAACTTGTGGAAAAGTGTAAAAGATTTCTATCATCTTAATAATGATGAAAAAATTAGGAAAAAATTGGAAGTAATTAATGATTACAATGCAAAAAACCATTCAAGTCTTGAAGTAAAAGAAACAATTCAAGAAGATTTTATGGGGTTTGAGAATGGAAAGAGAATTATGAGAGAAGATGGAATTAAGGGAGATTATATTATTAAGGGAACAAGATTATCATTCCCTGTTGAAAAAGATACTTTAATTAATTTAGAAGTCGTTGTTGAAGATAATAAAGTTGTTGATCCCTCAGGAAAAAAATTAAGCATAGATAATTATGTTAAAAAAGAAGCTAAAAAACTGGATAATTACGAAATTAAGAATTATTTATTTAATGGAAAAACTTATTCTCATCTCAATAATATTTATAATAAAAAGGCTAAAGAAGGGAACAAAGTAAAATATTCGAACAAATTGCTTGAAAACAGAAATGATAAACTTGAATTCCTGAAAGATACAGTTAATATTTATCTTGAAAATACAAATAAAGATACTTTAAAAATAATTAATGAAAAATATGGATATGATATTAAAAGTGACTCTACATTATATCGTATGCTTGATAAATATGCCCAAGAAACTGATTCAAGCAAGATAAGAAAAAGAAAGATTAATTTAGTGAAACAAGATATACAAGATACAACTAGAGTATACGAACTTCCTGAAGTCGAAGCTATTGGTAAATTTATAAATACTAAGAAAGAAGTAAAAAAATTAAAGCCAAGAACAACCCCTCTCTTTTCTGAAACATATTCTCAAAAAGAAAAAGGTGATTTAAGTAAACCAGATTTTATATCAACAACAGCATTTGAATTAAATATATTAGCATCATATTTTGTTCTTAACAATATTTTTTATGGAAAATATAACGATGAAAAGGTATGGGGGAGAGAAGTACCATTTCATTTTTCTAAAGAACCGCATGATTATGCAAATGGAGTTGATGCCTATGGGGGGAACTTACTATTATTACATTCTGGCTCGACATTTTTTTCAATGGCTTACAAAGCACTTGGTCATAAACAATTTACTGCAGATTTGTTAGGAGCCCTTAATACAGCAATAATCTATAGCCAAGCTAAATATATAGAGGGAACTCATCAGCAAGGGGCAGATCTTCGCGATTTAAAAGCAGGGGGTATTGGTCTCGGCCTTTTTATTGCACAGTCTATAGAAAGAGAGGTTAGAAAAGATGAAAAAGGTTTATTAAACAGAATTAAACCTCAATTTTGGTGGTTCCCAGAAGAAAAAGGGAAGTGGGATTATGCAAAAGGGGGAACAGATTTAGATAATTATGCTGGTCAAAAGTTTTTTTGGCAGGTAAGATTTGGAGATTTACTTGTTGGAAAAAATAAAAATACCCTAGAAAAAATTATTTCTGGATTAAGTATAGGACCAGGTTTTGGATTATCAAGAGACGGATTTGTTGAAAAATATATCTCTCTTGGTTTTGATTTAAACGAAATATTATCTGAAACAAAGATCCCAAAACAAATCATAACGGCATTGAATTATATACATTTTCCAAATATAGCAATAAAATTTGGAGAGGATAAAAAAGCTAAAGTTGTTCTTACTTTTTAACTTTAACCAAAATAACTTAATTCTTTTCTTTCTTTTTGCTCTTGAGATTTAACCTGTTGTTCCATTACCCCTTTTATTTTAGCTTCAAACTGTTCTGCTTTTGCTAATAAAGGCTTGTAGTCAATATTTAATCCAAGATACTTATCAAGAACTTCAATAATTTTTGCAGCTGCTCTTGAGTCTGGCAAATTAGAATGTGTTTCAATAAAAATGGCACTTGTTGGGCATCTTGATTTTAATAATAAAGCTCCAGTTACTCCCATTATAATTCCTTCTTTTAATGGGTCAATCTTAATTTTTCTGAATTTTTTTTCTATGTTTAAAGAATTCGAATAATAATAAGCATTATTTTGATCATTTTGTGATGCAACTCCCTCTAAGCTAATTAATTCTTTTGCCTTTAAATCTATCCCAAGCATGGTTAATTTGGATGCAATTTCCCATTCTAATCCCTGAACATTTGTAACTGCATGAAAAAGCATAATGTTTGTTTTTTTATCGTAATATACCCCTAAAGGCTCTAATAAAGTTGTATTGTGAACAGCGACCATTGGAGCTAATTTATCACTTTCTAATCTGCCGATTAATTTTGCGTTTAAGTGCTCAATCAAAAACTCGGTAGCTATTGTGCTAACAAATCCAAACCCAGGAAAACCTTCTATCATTATTGGAGATTTAGGCTTTTGATTTAGAATAACTTCCATATATAATAATAAACTTAAGTTATTTATAAGCCTTATGTTACAATTACAAAATTAATAATAAATAAGTTACTATGATAAAAAGAAATTTTTATAAACCCAAATTTTCTAGTATTTGAATGGTAAATATATTAGCAGTTTATCCTAAAAGTCCAATAGGTTATTGGAGTTTTGATTGGGCATTAAAGATAGCTGGAAGAAAATCTGCATTCCCTCCTTGTAGTTTATTAACTATAGCTGGAATGCTTCCCGATGAATATAATATTAAAATATTGGATGAGAATGTCGAAGAACTTAAAGATGAACATATAAGTCAATCTGATGTTGTGCTAACATCTTCTATGGTAATACATAAAAATTCTTTGGAAAAAGTAATAGAAAGATGCAATGAACTTAAAGTTCCTGTAATATCTGGAGGACCATTACCAACACAATATCATGAAAGAATAAAAGGATTTGCCACTCATTTTTTAGGCGAAGCTGAAGAAGGGTTTGATGAAGTTTTGGAAGAAGTTTTAAGAGAAGGTTATAAGCCAAAAAACAAATTATTTGATAAAAGAAGAAAATTTTCATCTTTAGACAAAACACCAAAACAAAGGTTTGATTTAATAAAAGATCATTTTAAGGATTATATATTGATGCCTATACAAACAACAAGAGGTTGTCCTGAACATTGTACTTTTTGCAACATTCCTTCATTGTATGGGAATAAAACAAGATTAAAAAATGAAGATAGAATTTTAGAAGAGTTGCAATTTCTTTATGATTTAGGATGGAAAGAGTCAATAATGATTGTTGATGATAATATTGTAGGAAATCAAGAAAAAATAATTCCTCTTCTTAAAAAAATAGAAATGTGGCAAAAAGAAAATAATTATCCATTTTCTTTTATAACCCAAGGAAGTTTAAGGATGTATGATAATCCAAGTTTAATGGAAGCTATGTATCGATCTGGTTTTGATCAAGTATTTTTTGGTTTGGAATCTCCTTCGCCCGAAAGTTTAAAATTCATGGGCGCTCAAAAAAATTTACAATCTAAAGGTAATCCTGATAATAAATCAATGTTAGAAAAGATTAAACACATACAAGCTAAATATTTTAAAGCACAGGCCGGTTTTATTTTAGGATTTGATACAGATCCGGATGATATAGTTTATTTAATGAAAAAATTTATACAGGATTCTAGAATCAGTGTAGCAATGGTTGGTCCTTTAGGAGTTCTTCCTGATACACCCGATTGGGAAAGATACAATAAAGAAGGAAGATTGTTGGAAGATATAATGTATTCAAGTGATACTGGAGTATTTAATAGGCAATTAAGTTATATTCCTATGGATAAAAATGGAAATAATATCGATCCAAATATAATTTTGAATAGGAATCGTGAGATACTTGAGTTCATTAATAGCCCAAAAGCTTATTTTGAAAGAACATTAGAATATATAAAAAATAGAGAACGTAAACCATTATCAAAAGGTAAAATTGATTTCTCAAAAATAAAATCTATCTTTAGATCATTTTATTATCAAGGTATTAAAAGTGATTATACAAAAACATACTTGAAATTTTTATGGAGAGTTATAAAAAATGATTTTTATGATGTTCCAAGCGCACTTACTTATGCTGCACACGGCCATCATATTATAACAGTAAATCAACAGTCCTTAAAGGTAGATGATGTTAATTTATTATTAGAAGAAGCTTGTTCTAATAAAAACAGTTTAGCCTATAATAATTTAATAGATAAAGCAAAATCGATATATCGAGGCTTGCTAAAAGAGTTTAAACCTCAAGTAAAAAATAGAAGTTTGGTTGAAGAAGAAATTGCCTATAATTAATATTTTTATTTACTTGTCTTTATTTCAATAACATCTAAATTCTTTAGTAAATGATCTTTTCCAACAGCTTGTTTTGTTTTAACATTTATTGCCTTTACAAAATTGTTTCCAATGTCTGTATGAATCTTAAAAGCAAAATCTAAGGCAGTTGATTTTTCAGGCATTAAGAAACAATCTGGAAGAACTCTTCCTTCAGAATCTTGTAATTTATTTACTCCTCCAGGAAATATTGCAATGTATTTTAGCAAATCAAAAACAGCATAATTTAATACATCCTGAACTCCTGTACTATTATATTTTTTAAGAACATTATTTTTTATATAGTTTAAAGCATTTAACTGTTCTCTGCTTAATTTGCTTTCATTTATTATTGTAAAATTATCTACTCCAGGGATATAACTTATTAATTTATGTTTAGATGCTTCTCTTAATGCAATTTCAGAATCAGCCGAGCATGGAATTACTTTATAATCTTGAAATTCCTCTTTTAGTTTTTCAAAATACATTTCACTTCCAGCAACATCTATTTTATTAGCGGCGATTACTATTGGCTTAGTTGCTTTTCTTAATTCTCTTGCTAGATTAATTAAATCATTGTCATTCCATTCACTCGGATGATGCAATAATTTTAATTTTTTAACTGCAGTTTCAATTATTTCTTCAGTAACTTTTAACCCAGATAATTGTTTTTCTAAAGATTGTTTAATGTTTAAATTATCTACCCTTAAAGCTTTAACAAATCTGTCCCATCCTTTTTTTAATATGCTTAAATACCAGTAGTCTAATTCTCTTTCTAAAAATCTAACATCTTTTAATGGATCGTGGCTTAAAGCAGGAACAGAATTTCCTTTTTCGTCTGTTGATCCTGAAATATCTATAATATGAATTAATACATCTGCTTCTCTAATGTCATTTAAGAATTCTAATCCAAGTCCTTCTCCCAAATGAGCATCTTCAATTAATCCAGGAATATCGTATAGTTTTATTGGGAGAAATCTTTGATGATCAACACAATAACCATATCTTGGGTTGCATTGCTTATTAAATTCCTTATCTACGCATGGAACCTTAACAAAAGCAATTCCCTCTTGTGATTTAATTGTTGTAAATGGATGAGGGGCTATTTCAACTTCGGCCAGAGTAGCTGCCTTGAAAAAAGTTGATTTGCCTGTCGATGGTTTTCCGCATACTGAAATTATCATAAAATTAAATTAGAATTAACGTTTAAATAAGTTACTAATTAGTTTTTGGGTATATAATATTAATTCCAGAATCTTCGATAACAATTGGTAATTTAGGGTTTATTGTGCTCTCATTTTTATTTAACGCTTCTAAAATAGATTTCTCTAGTTCGTTTAAATTTCGATCATCTTGTAATAAGATATAACTACTAAATTCATTAGAATCTATAGGAGATAATAAGATTTCATAATCTCTAAAATCCGGTGTTTTATTTAAAGAATAACGATAGTATTTTCTCTCATATCCTATTAACAAAATGTCTATATGATTTTTCTTTCCATCTGAGATAAACTCTCTTCTCGCCAGTACGGGCAAAGCTTTCTTGGTTTCCATGAAAGTACAAGATTAAAAAAACTTTTAAAGCTTTACAATTACATTTCTTCTAGAACATTTATACCAAGTAAGCTTAAACTTGTTTTGATTACATGGGTAAAGGCTAGGACTAGAGAGCATCTTGCATTCTTCAATTCTTCATCTTCGTGTATTACAGGACAAGAATGATAAAACTCATTAAATTTCTGGGCTAATTCGTAAGAATAGTTTGCAATGTAATTTGGCTTAAAATCCCTAGAAGCTTTATTTACAACTCTAGGAAAATTACTTAATATCTTAATCAATTCATTTTCTTTGCTTTCTTTTAACAAACTAAAATCAACTTTTTTATCAAACTTAGTTTTTCTTAATATTGAAGAAGCACGGGCATAAGTATATTGTATGTATGGTCCCGTGTCTCCTTCAAAACTTATTGTTTCATTAGGATTAAAAACAAAATCTTTTGCAGCATCATATTTTAATATTAAATATCTTAATCCGGCCATTCCAATTTCGAATGCTCTTTTCTCGGCTTCATCTTTGCTTAATTTATATCTTTTTTTGACTTCCTCTAATGCTAAATTCTTAATTTTTTCAACAAGATCGTCTGCATCAACTACTGTACCTTCTCTTGATTTCATCTTTCCTTCAGGGAGATAAATCATTCCGTAACTTAAATGAATTAATCCTTTAACGTTCTTGAATTTCAACATGTCTAGAATCTTGAATAATTGTTTAAAGTGTAAATTTTGCTCAGATCCAACAACATAAACTGATTTGTTCATCTTAAAATCATCATACTTAACTTTAGCCAATCCAATATCTTGGGTAATGTAAACAGAAGTCCCATCTTTTCTCAATAATATTTTATTTGGAAGATTATATTTTTCAAGATTTACACAGATATTATCATTTTCATCCTTTTCAAATAATTTTTTCCTGTAAGCATTTAAAACAATTGACTTTCCTCTTTTGTAATGATCACTTTCATTATATATTTTATCAAATTTAATATTAAATAACTTGTAAGTTTCATTAAAACCTTTTATTGCCCAAGAATTCATTAATTTCCATAATTTTAATACTTCAGGATTATTTTTTTCCCATTTTAACAACATATCTTGTATTTCTAGCTCTAATTCAGGATGCTGTTTTGCATTTTCAGAATATAAAACATAATAATCCCCGACAAAATGATCGTTTTTCTTGTTCGGCTTTTTATTATTTCCGTATTTTTTATAAGCCAACATTGATTTACAAATATGAACCCCCCGATCATTATTCAAATTAACTTGGATAACATTTTGATTATTGAATTTTAAAATATTAGAGACACTTTGTCCTATAAGCATATTTCTAACATGTCCTAAGTGCAATGGTTTATTTGTGTTTGGGGAGGGATATTCAATAACAATCTTTTCTTTCTTTGTTTTGTTAAATCCGTATTTTTCTTTTAGTTTTAATATTTCTTTTAATATCATGGAATTAAACTTAGATTTATTTATGAAGAAATTAACGTAAGCTCCCTTACATTCAACTTTTTCTATATATTTGTCTTTGCTGAATAATTTAGTAAGATTAAAAGCAATCTCATTTGGATTCTTCTTCAAATCTTTAGCCATCAAAAAACAAGGAAGAGAATAGTCCCCAAAGCTAGGGTTTGGAGGAACTTCTAATATTGCTATAATATCTTTTTCATTTAAGGTTACAGATTTTTTTAATAAGCTTATAATGTGTTTTTTAAAAATATCCATAAGATTACTATGGATAAGTGGCTTATAAATTTATTGAAATCTTAATTAACATCCCTGTGAGTTTCGTACAATAAAGCGACATCTTGATCATGCTTTTCTAACAAAGTTGCAATGTACTTGAATAAAGTCTCGCTTTTAACAAATTTCTTTCCCATTAGATGTTTGATTAGTTCATTGGTAACATTACTAGCTATTCTTTTTGCTGTATCTTTATCATGATTGGCATTCAAACAAGATTTATATATAGAAGAATAGGTTTTATCCCGTTTAAAGACCTCTTCATGACCGTCTTTCTTTAATATTTTCATTTTAACATACTTTACAGATCTTAGGATTGCTTTTTTTCTTTTTTTTATTCCCAGGCATATTTTTCATCCAATATCAGATAATTATTTATTATATAAATTTATTGTAATGCAAATGTTATTAGGTTATAGGCTATTAAGATTAATAATAATCCTAAAGCTACTAAAATTAACCCTATGGCTAACCTCATCCACCTTCTATAATCTTGTTTCCAGCGTTTTATCTTCTGAACTTTTACCCCAAAATAAACCAAAGCCAAGATTATTAATAATGGTAATACAAAAATAAAGTTATAAACTAATAAATAGATTAAAGCTTTTACTGGGAGAATATTAGACTGAGCTATCCATGTTGTAATAGCTAGGTAAGGTCCACCAGTACAAGGAAGCTCGACAGCTGCAACAAATGCTCCCAGAATTATAGCCCCCAATGTCGTCAATTTCTTAGCACGTTCTTCAATGTATTTAACATATCTTGGAGCAATGCTTAATGAGAAACCTTTTCCATACCAGAAAAAATCTTTTATTTCAATTAAACCAAGAATAATCACCAAGCCTCCAACAAAGATGCTTAATGGCTGCGCAATATTCAATTTTTGTATAAACAATAATAACCCTATCCCTGCTAAAAAATATGTTACATAAACAGCTAAAATATAAATTGCCCCGACAAATAACATCTTCCTTCTGTCATTATGCATTACAATTAAAGTTGAGATTAACAAAATTAAAACACCAATAGCACATGGATTAATACTATCTACTAAAGCAGTAGTTATTACAACAGGCCAAGTAAAGTCGATTGCCATTTTATTTTAAGACTGGAATCTCACATCCAGCTTGCGTTGCTAATGTTTCTAAATCTTGTACTCCAACTAATCTTGTTCCATCTGAAAACTCCCAGTCAGGATATTTAAGAACATTTTTTTCAAGACATAATTCAGGCTGTGGATTTTCTCCTCTGGGATCACATTCAACATAAACTTGCCTTTCTTTTATTGTATCATAAGAACTTCCAAACATTTTTTGTTGTTTAGCACAATTAGGACACCAGAATGCACCATATTCCTTAACATTTTTATCAGCCAAACAGTTTGATAGACTATCTAAAGATTCTTTTGTATGTTTTATAGGAGAGCATCCTGCGATCATTAATATCATAATTAATAATAAAATTAAATAAAGTTTTTTCATTTTCCCCTCTTCAGATGTAATGAAACGAAAAATATTACTAAGATTGCTACATTTAAACTTAGGCATAATGGGCAAAATGAATATAATACAAATGCCTCAATATATAATAAGTAAAGTGAAAATAGAATACTTACCAACATCAAATAATAGATAACCTCAATTATCTTTGATATATATTTTTTATTATTTAAAGCTATTAAAGTTATGACTAAAATAAAAATAAACATTGCTAAAGAAAATCCAGATATAGGCATGTTAAAGATTTCTGAATACAAACTTCGATTTACTATATCGCAAGATAATCCCGCGCTTACATCACAAAAACTGCTTGTATCAGAATAATGTTGGTAGAGTAGATATGAAGAGATTATTATCGCGAAAATAGAATATAGCAAGATAATTACTAAACCTCTTTTTTGATCCATATGCTTTAGAAAATTTGATACTATATAAACTTTTTTCTTGTAGTCTATAGATAAGTTTATATACTAAATATTATTAATCATTTTAAATGAATACTTCAAAAAAAGTAGAGTGGGTATTAAGGATTGGAATTTTTGGAACTTTTTTAGGACACGGGATTTTTTCTTTACAATTAAAAACAAGATTTATTGAAATGCTAACCGCGTTTATTGGCGTTACAGGCGCATTAGCAAATAATTTATTGTATGTTATCGGAACAGTAGATATTATTGTGGCATTATTTGCATTATTCTACCCGATGAGATTGGTTTTAATTTATGCTTCTATTTGGGGCTTCTTAACAGCTTTAGCAAGGCCGATTGCAAATGATCCTATATGGGATTTTGTCGAGAGGTGGAGTAATTGGGCAGCACCTTTAGCTTTACTTTATTTAAGAGGGTTACCAAAGAAATTAAAAGATTTATTTAATTAATCAACTTGTTTTGTTATTCTTTTAACTATATGATTAGCTAACATTCCTAATACAAACATTGTTACTCCACCAATTAATATTGCAATCCAGTCATTTAGATTTAATGGGGTAGTTTTAAAGATTGTATTTAATCCTGGAATGTAAACAACTACCAACTGCAATAAAATTGAACTTGCTATAGCAACTATTAGCCATTTATTTGAAAAGAATTTTAGTTTATATTGTGCACGAATCATCTGAACCCTTACCATTTCCAATATAACAACTGTCGTAAATGCAATTGTCTGGGCTTTTACAACACTATCAAGATTCAACCTAAATAAAGTTAGTACAATAGCTGCCATTAATATTCCTGTAATAACAATGTGATAAATCATTGTCTTTGTTATGATATTTTCTCTTGGATTTCTTGGGGGTTTTTTCATTACATTTTCTGAGATAGGATCTATGCTTAATGCTAAAGCTGGAAGCCCATCTGTTACCAAGTTAATCCACAATAATTGCAATGCTGTTAATGGGATTACGATACTTGCATCATTTCCATGGAATGCTATTAACATTGCAACAAAGATTATTAATACTTCTCCAAAATTACTTGATAATAAATAATTAATAAATTTTTTAATATCATTATAAATAGATCTTCCTTCTTCTACAGCACTTACTATAGAATTAAAGTTATTATCTAAAATTATCATATCGGAAGCTTCTTTAGCAACATCTGTTCCAGAGCCTACAGCTATTCCGATGTGTGCTTTTTTCAATGCAGGAGCGTCATTTACTCCATCTCCAGTCATTGCAACAATATTATAATCATATAAAGCATTTAATATTCTAACTTTATCTTCAGGATTTACTCTTGCATAAATATCTGTATGTCTTGCCATATCTTTTAATTTCTCATCTGACATACTATCTATTTCTTCTCCTGTTAATACTCTACTCCCCAAACCAACTTGTTTTGCAATAGCCTGTGCAGTTAATTTATGATCCCCCGTTATCATTACTACCCTAATCCCAGCTTCTTCACATTTTCGAACAGCTTCTCGAACTTCTGGTTTTGGAGGATCAATCATTCCTGTTAATCCCAAGAAAATAAAATCTTTAGTTTTTTTTTCTGTAGCATAACCATATCCTATAACCCTTAATGCATCTGTTGCTAGCTTATCACTAACATCTATTATTTCCTGCTTCATTCTTGGAGTAAAATTAATTATTCTTCCATTGACATTAATATGAGAACATAAATCATAGATTTTTTCAGGAGCAAATTTCGAAAAAGTATATATTTTTTTATCAACCTTGTGAAAAGTTGTCATTGTCTTGTTTTTAGAAGTAAATGGAATTTCCCCAACTTTTTCATATTTTGTTCCTTTTGTTGCTGCATTTAATATTCCTAAATCAGTTGGATCTCCAATATCTGGAAGAACAGCTGTATTGCAATTAGCCATTATATCATGCATTAATTTTAAATTTCTGGAATCTTCTCCAGGATTTAGTAATTTACCATCAAGATAGAATTTAGTTATCTCCATCTTATTCTGCGTCATTGTTCCTGTTTTATCAGCACATATAATAGTTGTACTTCCTAGAGTTTCTACAGAAGATAATTTTCTAATTAGGACATTTCTCTTAACCATTCTTTTTGTTCCTAAAGCTAAAGCTATGGTTACTATTGCAGGGAGCCCTTCAGGAACAGCTGCTACTGCAAGACTAATTGCTATTAACATCATATCAGCTGGGTTTTGCTTGTCGATTAATCCTGTAATAAAAATAATAACTGTGATTGCAATTACTAATGTCCCAAGAGTTCTTCCAACTTTGTCTAATTTCTTTTGCAGAGGAGTTTGTTTATCTTCTTGATCTTGAATCAATGTTGCAATCTTTCCAACTTCAGTATTCATCCCTGTATTTGTTACTATTGCCTTTCCTCTTCCCTTTATAATAGTTGTACTAGAAAATAACATATTAATCCTTTCAGCAACTTGAGAATCTTTGTTAATAACCTTAATTTCTTTTTTTACAGGGAAACTTTCTCCAGTTAATATTGCTTCGTCAGCCTCTATCTCATAACATTCCAACAAATAACAGTCAGCTGGAACTTTAATTCCCTCTTCAATTATGATAATATCTCCTGGGACTAAATATTTAGCATCAATTAATTTTTTATCATTATTTCTTACAACTAAAATATTTTTGCTTTCTAACTTTTTTAAAGACTCAATTGCTTTTTCTGCTTTATACTCTTGAATAAATCCTAATAAAGTATTTAAAACTAAAATTGCAGCTATAACAGTTGCATCTAAATATTCTTTTGTTATCAAAGAAATAACAACAGCTGCTATTAAGATATAAACAACAAAACTTTTTAACTGGTTGGATAAGATCTTAAAGAATTTATTTTCTTTTTTTTCTTTTAACTCGTTTGTTCCATATTTAATTAATCTTAATCTTACTTCATCTTCTTTTAATCCTGATAAATTCGAATTTAATTCCTTTAGAACAGCCTCTTTTTCCAACTTATAAAAATCCATAACATTATTAGAAAAACTCAGTATATTAATATTTTGATTTTAGTAAGGTTTAAATATTAAATTTCTCGCGAGTTTATAAAGGGCCTGTAGCTTAGCCTGGTAGAGCACACGTCTTATATGACGATATCAGGTACATGATATTAAGCTAAGAACACGTGTGGTCAGCGGTTCAAATCCGCTCAGGCCCACCTAAGCTCCTGTAGTCTAGAGGCCAAGGATTCGGCCCTTTCGATTTAAGCTTTTAAAAAAAGCTTAAGCAAAAGAAGAAAGGCTGAGACCCGGGTTCGAATCCCGGCAGGAGCATGAATTTTATTATAAAACCAAAGATAATAAAAATTCTTAAAAAATACGGGGTCAAAAAAGCAAGTCTATTCGGAAGTTATGTTAGGGGTGAGCAAAGAAGAAATAGTGATATAGATATTTTAATAGAACCTCCAAAGGGAATGGGCCTTGAGTTTGTAGGGATGGCTTTAGACTTAGAAGAAGGATTAAAAAGAAAAGTTGATTTAGTAACCTACAAGGGAATTAATCCTCATTTAAAAAAATATATTTTAGAGGATGAAGTAAAGATAATATGACAAAACATGAAAATATTCCTTATATTGAAGACATACTGGCTGCAATTACAGATATTCAAGAATCTATTAAAGGGTTTTCGAAGGATAAATTTTTAAGTAATAAAGATAAGAAAGATGCTAATGTCAGAAGGTTAGAAATTATTGGGGGAGCCTCAAAAAATTTATCAAACGAGCTAAAGGAGGAACATAAAGAAATTGAATGGGATAAAATAATAGGAACAAGAAATAGAATAATTCATGCCTATTCAAATGTTGACATTGATATTCTCTGGGGCATAATAAAAAAAGACCTTCCTAAATTAAAGAAGCAAATAGAAAAAATAAAAGAAGAATTAAAGCTGAAAAATTAACCGCATTAAAACTCTAGTAAGAGCATTGCTATTTTATAATGAAAAATGATGAGATATTAGACACTGAAGGCATAGAGACTGAAGAAGAGGAAAAACCTAGTATCTTCAGGAAAGTTTTTATCATGATATTAGGAACATTCTTAATTTTATTATTAGTAACTTATTTCTCATTTAATCCTTTAATAGAAAATATATTTATTGGATTAGTGAAAAGTGATAAGATAGATAACAATATCGTAAATATAAATTCGACAAATAAATTAGTTTTTCAGAATAATACCTATAATGATTTATTAAATATCTTTGATGATAATATTGAAAGAGAATTTAAGGTTTGCCTGGTTGGAAATATAGAAGATGGAGATTATTATATTAACGGCATTTATACCCCAAAAACTTTCTCTCAGACAAGCAGCGAGGTAGTTTCTGAATTTTGCGACAAAGATACAATTGTTGATATGCACAGCCATCCTTTAAAGCATTGCCTGCCGAGTGAGCAGGATTTTGAAAGCTTTAAGCTATTTAAAAATATAAACAACAATGCAATAATGGGCGTTATGTGCGAAAAAGGAAGATTCAATTTTTATATCTAGAATTCTTCCTTCATATCCCGAAATATAGAAACAAATTTTTTAGTGGCTGATTTCAATTCTTTTTCTCCAGATTTTGTGATTTGGTATTTCTTTAATTTTCCGCTAGAATTAATTTCCTTAATCAATCTGTTTTTATTCAAATATTTCAGCACAGGATATACTGTTCCAGGGCTTGGTTTGCAACCTTTTCTTCTTGCTAATTCCTGCCTTATTTCTTCTCCAGAGATATTTTTCTTGCTAATCATCCTTAGCACTAAAAATGTCAGGAATCCCCTCATGTCGCAGTAAGATTTCATATTAAAATAATAAATTCCTTTGTTTATATACTTTTTGCTGAATATCGCATAACCGATAGATTTATATACTAGTATCGTATATCCGATATATAATTAAAAATTAAAATGCCAAAATTAAAAATCCAGATAATATTGGGAAGCACAAGAGAAGGAAGGCATGGTGAAAAAGTAGCTGATTGGATTAAGGATTTAACTGAAAAACGAACAGATTTTGAAGCTGAATTTATAGATTTAAGAGACTGGAATAT
>ERZ1292623.1785-Hain-H51-01um-R1-1785-length-20134-cov-6_pt1 | contig 18817 bp, 18 predicted proteins | sample MGYA00564398_ERZ1292623 | MGnify/ENA primary metagenome ERZ1292623 (study PRJEB36523, sample SAMEA6512633) | groundwater metagenome | collected 2019-01-07 | study: AquaDiva: Metagenomics assemblies of 32 groundwater samples | reverse complement strand
AGGCCTCGGTTTTGGATTTGATCTCGGCCGCGGTTTCGCTGTCTTTGACTTTCCTAAGGTCTTCCATTTTTTCTTCAACTTCCTTTTTAACATCAGCCGGAATCTTCTCATTTAAATCCCTTAAAGTTTTTTCAGCGGTATAGATCAAACTCTCGGCGCCGATTCTAACTTCCGATAATTCCTTTTTGCGCTCGTCCTCTTGGGCATGCGCTTCGGCCTCGCGCTTCATGCGCTCTATTTCTTCTTTGGAAAGACCCGAAGAGCCTTCAATGCGAATGGACTGGCTTTTGCCGGAAGCCTTGTCTTTGGCCGAAACCGAAAGTATGCCATCGGCGTCAATGTCGAAAGCAACCTCTATTTGAGGCACGCCTCGGGGCGAGGGCGGAATGCCATCTAAAATAAACTTGCCCAAGGTTTTGTTGTCGGCCGCCATGGGCCGCTCACCCTGCAGAATGTGAATTTCCACCTGGGGCTGATTGTCGGCCGCCGTGGAAAATATTTGGGTTTTGGCGGTAGGAATGGTGGTGTTTTTGGCAATCAGCACCGTCATTACGCCGCCCAAAGTTTCCAAGCCCAAAGACAAAGGCGTAACATCTAAAAGCAGGACGTCTTTTACGTCGCCTTGCAGAATGCCGGCTTGCACCGCCGCGCCCAGCGCCACCACTTCGTCGGGGTTGATGTTTTTGTGCGGTTCTTTGCCAAAAAGTTTTTTAACCGCTTCCTGCATGGCCGGCATGCGAGTCTGCCCACCCACCAAAATAACCTCATTGATTTCGCTTAACTTAAAACCGGCCTCGGCCACCGCAGTGCGGGTGTGTTCTATGGATTTTTCTATTTCCGGCCGCACCAAATCCTCCAGCTTGGCTCTGGTAAAACGAATCAAAAAATGTTTGGGGCCGTTGGCGTCGGTAGTAATAAATGGAATGTTGATTTCGGTTTCCAAAACCGAAGAAAGCTCATGCTTGGCTTTCTCGGCCGCTTCCTTCAGCCTCTGCAAGGCCAGAGTGTCTTTAGACAAATCAATGCCCTGATCTTTTTTAAACTCGTCTATTAAATGGTGAATTATTTTTTGATCAAAATCGTCGCCGCCTAAATGAGTATCACCGCCGACCGCTTTTACTTCAACCGTGTCCTGCGACACTTCCAAAACCGAAACATCAAAAGTGCCGCCGCCAAAGTCATACACCACAATCTTTTCCTCTTTCTTTCCCTCGACCTGAGCTCGGGACGAAGGTTTGTCTAGACCATAAGCTAAAGCCGCCGCGGTCGGTTCATTAAGAATCCTGCGCACATTAAGACCGGCGATTTCGCCTGCTTCTTTAGTGGCTTTTCTTTGAGCATCATTAAAGTAGGCCGGCACGGTTATTACCGCTTCGGTTATTTTTTCGCCCAGTTTGTCTTCGGCATCGTGCTTTAATTTTTGCAGAACCATGGCCGAAATTTCCTGTGGTTTGTGCCAGCGCTCACTCATTTTTATTTCCACCGAGCCATCGCTGGCGGCTCTTATTTCGTAGGGCAAAAGTTTTTTGTCGCGCTGAACTTCGGGGTCGTCGTAGCGGCGGCCAATCAGCCGCTTAATGGAAAACAAAGTATTCTGGCTGTTGGTTACCGCCTGTCTTTTGGCCAAAAGGCCCGCCACCCGCTCACCCGTTTTTTGAACGGCCACAATGGAAGGCGTGGTGCGATTGCCCTCTTTGTTTTCAACTATTTTCGGCTCACCGCCAACCACCACCGCCATGGCCGAGTTGGTAGTGCCTAAGTCTATACCGAGTATTTTACTCATAGTATTTTATTGTAATTTTACTAGGTTAGTTACCGTTGGAAACTTCACCCCAATCGAATAAATGACAAATTTCAAAACTCAAATGTCAAACCAAATCCAAATGACTAAATGACAAATTTGAATTTTGGGCTTTGGGATTTATTTGACATTGGGATTTTGACATTAGACATTTACCAGCCGACAACGCTTCCCTTACTTCACTTCACTTACCCACTTTTACCTTTACCGCTCTAATTACTTCTCCCTTAAACAAGTATCCCTTCTGCACCACTTCCACTACCGCACCGGCCTCGCCCTCAACCTCGCCAACAGATTCGTGGTAAACAGGATCAAATTTGCCATTCTGTATCTTTATTTCCTCCACACCGTTTTTTTGCAAAATATCCATTAACAGCTTTTTAATTTCAGCCCAGCCTTCCGATTCCGGCGCGGCTTCCAGCGCATCCAAAACCGGCAAAAGTCGTTTAACCAAGCCGGCCTGGGCCCATTTATCCAAATCGGCCAGCCTTTCCTGCCATTCCTTTTGAGCGTTCAGCAAGTCGGCCTTGGCCCGCTTCCAGCCGTTTAAGTATTCATCACGCTCTTTCTCGGCCAATTCCAAACGCGATTTGATATCGGCGACCGATTCTGCTGACTGATTATCTTTTTGTGCATCATCCATCGGCACTGGGCTACGAAATACGAAAGGGTACGAAACTACGAAATCAAAAACGATTTTTCGTACTTTCGTAATAATTTCGTATTTCGTAGCGCTAAAATTCACCTATAACCTTGCTAATACATTCCACCAACCCCACATTGCGCCGGTAATCCATGCGCCTGGGCCCGACTATGGAAACAAAACCAATCTCGCCGCGCGGCAGTTGGTAGCGCCCCGTTACCAAACTCAATTCGTTGATCTCTTTTATGGGGTTCTCCCCGCCCACAAAAACATTCCAGCCGCCGCCCAGCATTTCCTCCCACAGCCTGTCAAAATAATCATCCATATTATCCATCAAACACATCAATTGGCCCAAACCCATTGTATCTTGAAACTCCGGCTCTTCAACCACTCGGGCCAAACCATAGCTGTAAACAACCCCCCCATCTATTGTACCAGCAACCGAGAGCTCCTTGGAAATTTCGGCGGCCAATCGGGAGATTTCTTTAAGCAGAGTTGGTTCGTCGGGCCAATTCCTTTGCAAAGAAGCCGCCACTTTCTGGGTTTCTTTGGGGGTTAGCCCGTCAACTATCCTATTCATCTTATGGGTCCTATAAGTCTTATCGGGCTTATTATTAGACAATTGCTCCTGAATATACAGCCGATAGGCCTTGTCGGTAGGCACGCGCCCGGCCGAGGTGTGGGGCTTGGCCAAATAGCCGGCTTCTTCCAGTTGATTCATCTCCTTTCTCAACATAGCCGCGCCAATGTTAAAATCGCGCTTCCCGGCCAGCGCCTCCGAGCCGATCGGCTCGGCCTCTTTAATATGCTCCTCAATAAGAGTCTTAAGAATAGATTTTTGCCGATCCGTAACCATGAATGCGATGCTAATCCACGAATACATGCGAATTATGCTAATTGATACGCAAATATTCGTATAGTTATTCGTATCATCATTCGCGCAAATTCGTATATTGGCATCGTATTATCCATCTTATTCCATTATCACTCCCAAGTCAAGAGTGCTAACCGCGTAAAGCTCGCTGTGCTCGCCACGCGGCCCGCGGCCACGGCAGAACTTAAATACACGCTTGACAGATAATAGCCACCGATGTTAGTATCTTAATACTTCCAAGTTCCTTTTCATCGAATGCCCCACACCAAGTGTAGGGCACACCGCTCTGGCCAACACTGGGTGTTGGCCAAAACCGCCCCGAGCGAAGTCGAGGGGGCGGTTTTTTATTTTGCCGCCCGTAACCCCCCGCCGCCGCCTACGACTTGATACTTTGAAAATCGGCCGACAATTTCGAGGGTCAGCCAAACCAATCAAATAGTTTCATAGTCTAGACTATGAAACCGAGGCTGTAGTGTTGATGATGCGAAGAAATTCGTCGGAGTTCAGCGAAGCGCCGCCGACTAGGGCACCGTCGATGTTGGGCTGGGCTAAAGACCCGGCGGCGTTGGCGGCATTGACCGAGCCGCCGTACAAAAACCGAATACTTTTTGATTCATCGCCGAACATTTCGTAAGCCGCCAGCTTTAACTGCCCAATAATACCGTTAGATCTAGCTGGATCATCAGCCACCGCCCCGGGATTGGTGCTGATAGCCCAGACTGGTTCGTAGGCGACAATCAAATCTTGGAGCTTGGAGCTTGGAGCTTGGAGCTTAATGCCAGAGATACTCTTTTTGAAACTAGAAATAATCACTTCCTCACCATCATCTCTCTGCAGCTCGCCCACGGCCACAATCACCTTAAAATCCTGCGACAAAGCCGCGAGCACTTTTTTGTTGACGGTCTCGTCGGTCTCGCCAAACATGCGCCGCCGCTCGGAATGCCCCACCAACACCCAGCCCACGCCAATATCCTTGAGCATACCCAAAGATATCTCGCCGGTATAGGCGCCTTTATCTTCCCAAAAAAAATCCTGCGCGCCCCACTGAATTTGACGAAATTTTTTGGCCAACTCCTCCAAAAACACAAATGGCGGCAGTAAAACCATTTGCTCGTAGAGCTCCGATTTAACCGACACCGAAACCGCCGAAGCCAGCGCCACCGCCTCGTTCAGAGTGGCAGGGTTTAGTTTCCAATTGCCGACAATCAGTTTAGTCAATTTGATAAAATAATCCTAAACTACAAATTTATCCGAATGCCCCCAATCAGTTTATGGTTTTTGGTTATTGGTTGCAGTTGCCGGTTTTTGGTTTTGGTTTATTAAAACCAGAACCATTAACTACTAACCATAACCAAGAACTAATAACTTTGAACTGATTCCATTCAGAGCATTAGGATACATTAGGATTTTTGGGATTATGTTATCAACTCACCTTTATATTCCTTAAGTGTTTCGCCGCCTCATCGGGATCAATATCAATCACATCGCCGCCAGTGCCCAACTCAAACCCACCCCAAGTGACCATACGAGGGTTAATTTCTACATGCCAGTGGTAATAATCATAGGATTCTTTCAAAGACACGGGCGCGGTGTGAATAAAAAAATTATAAGCCGCGTCATTTAGGCCATAAAAGATCTTAGCCAAAGATACTTTCAGCGCTTCGGCTAGATCGCGCCGATCTTCGGGATTGATGTCTTCAAAACGAGCCGCGTGGTCTTTAGGGAAAATTCTGATCTCAAAAGAAAATTTGGGCGCGTAGGGCACCAGCGCCACCATAGTGCCATTTTCAAAAACAACGCGCTTTTTTTCTTTTAGTTCCCAAGCAATAATATCGCAATGCACACAGCGGCCCCGTTCGGCCTGATACTTTCTGGAGCCATCAAGACTTCGGCGGATGTCCGAGGGCACAAAGGGGACAGCCAAAATCTGCGAGTGGGGATGTGAAACCGACGCTCCGGCTTCTTTGCCATGGTTGTGAATAATCAAAATATAGTCGGCGCATTCAGCTTTTTTAAGCGCCTGGAATCTTTCCTGGTAGGCCCGCACTATTAATTCCACATCGGCCGGCTCCAATCGGGCCAAACTTTTTCTGTGGTCGCGCGCAATAACCACCTCATGATAACCCGAGGCCGGTGACTGAAACAGATACGGGCCATAGGGTTGCGGAGCCAGACCGCATTCAGCCCCCGAAACTATGGGAAACTTGTTGTGTATTACCTGGACTGCCCAATCGCCGTTTTTCCTATATACGAGCAGCGGCTGGCCATTGCCGTGCGCCTGTGGGTCTTCAAAGGGGCAGGTTTCAATGGGCGTTTCATAGCGGTTAGGCTGGAGCGACTTAAAGCTCTCGGGCCGCTTAGCCCGGGCCGTGGATATAATCACCCAATCGCCGCTAACGGGATCCTGGCGGAGTTCAGATATCTCTTTGGGCTTTTTCATTTTATATGTCCGATAAGACCCATAAGTCCTATGAGATGGTTTCAAAACTCATTTCTGCTGCAATTTCATCTTTTCGGCTGCGACTTCGTCAGGCTTCGCAAAAAGGCTTTCACCGCGTCTCTACATGCGCCTCAAGCCTTTTTGCTCGCCTTCCTCGTCTCGCCTGAAAAACTTAAATTTCGCAACGAAAGAGTTTTGAAAGCATCTCTATTTGTATCTCCCCGTCCACAAATTCCATCTAACTTTGAATGTTTCCAAAAGAGCGCCAACATAGCCCGACAGCTTAACATGGCTTTCGGCATCGTTTTTCCAATAGATGGGAATTATGCCGATCTTATAACCCCAATGTTTGGCCAGAGCTAAAGCTTCAACATCAAAACCCCAGCGGTTGATAGTGGTTTTGGAAAAAATTTTTTGAGTCGCTTCGGCCGAAAAACCTTTAAAGCCGGCCTGGGTATCCCAAATGCCCGGCAGAACCAAGATCTGTATAACAAGATTACCCATATCGCCCAACAACCTTTTGAAACTTGACTGGGGCACGGCCTGGGTGGCACCCGGCGCATCTTTGGCCTCGCGCGAGCCAATCACCACTTCAAATCCCTCCTTAAACTTGGCAAGCATTTTTTCTAAGTGGCCAATGTCAGTGGAATTGTCGGCATCGGTAAAAACCCGAATCTCGCCCTTGGCCGCCAGCATCCCCTGGCGCACCACAAAACCTTTGCCGTGGTTTTCTTTATTTTCCAAAACCCACAACTGCGGCCATTCCCGTGCCGCTTCTTTGGCAATCACAGCAGTATTATCATGCGCGCCGTCTGTCACCACCAAAACTTCATGGCTGTATTGCTGTTCGCCCAAATATTCCCTAACGCGGGCCAATGTTTTACCGATTCGCTTTTCCTCGTTATAGGCTGGAATGATTATGGAAACAAACGGGTTATCCATTTTCTTAGTATAACATTACTAGAACCCATCTCAAAAATCGCTTTCGTAGCGAAATACGGGATTTTCGAGCGAGAACCGTGAAGCCCGACGAGGAATAGCGGGACTATTCCGAGGAGGGATGAGCGGTTTGCAGCCGAAAATACCGTTATTGCAGCAGAAATGGATTTTTGAGATGGGTTCTAGTCAATAATCTTAACATGGATAAAGAATGCCCCCGAAACCAGTTCGGGGGCCGATAAAATTGTGGAGTCTGGCGGTTACCCGCTAAGGGGAAGGGGGTAGTAGAGACTCCCCAAACGGCAGGGCCAGTAGTCGGAGTTGAGATTGCTTGTTGTACAACTGGCTGATGGGAGAAGAAAACTTGCTCGGATCCTGAAAAACAACCGAACAGCCATTGCATATAAACAGCCACGGCTCCACATCGCGGACAGAGAAAAAATCAGCCCTGACCGAGACCGAAAAAAAATCTTCGCTGTGGCATATGGGACACACAAAATCAGCCATAAGGATCCTCCTCTTTGAGGTTTACAAAGAACCGGCTGGATTTACGATAGACGGTCTTAGAAAGAATAAAACCGCCTATAAGCAGGGCCAGCATTCCTGCAAAAAAACCATAGCCGAAACTCCCCCAATCGGCGGGCACTATGCTGTCGCGAAGAATCATAAAGACCTCCTGTATATTTGTTTTGTTTGATTAAAGAACTAAAAAACTCCACCAAATCAATTCCAGTATAGTATCACGACAGCATTCCAGTCAAATCGTAATATAGAGGCTAAACCTCTATAGAAATTACAGAGGTTTAGCCTCTCTCACTTCTTATCCAAAAAACTTTGCAAAATAACGGCGGCGGCGCTTTGGTCCAATTTTCCGGGCGATGATTCTTCGGCAATTTTGGAACTAAAAATTTCGTTTTCCAAAACCACCGGTTTACCCACAGCATCTTGGAGCTTGGCCGCAAAAGCGCGGATCCTGCCGGCAAAAGCATTCTCCCGACCGTCAAAACTCATCGGCAGGCCTACCACAATAGTGCTGATTGATTCTTCCAGCACAATCTCGCGCAGACGATCAAAAACACCCGCATCATTAACAATCGTGTCTAATGGCGTAGCAATTTTCAACTGGCCATCCGCCTTAGCCAGCCCGATCCTCTTTTCCCCATAATCAATTCCCAAGTAGTTCATAGACTATCCGTTACCATACTATGTAGTATAGTAACGGAATTATATTAGGTTGATTTGATCACCAGTAGAATTGTCATGGCTAGCACAAAAACCAAAAACTCCACAATAAAAACCGGCGAGGGGCGAAGATAATAATGTTTAAACCAGTCCGGGTCGCCATATTGAAATACTGCTTTTTTCCATTCAGCCGGTGTCCAGGAGACAATCAAATTGGCAGAGACGCTCCCGTCCTTATCTGCAAAAAACTTGTATCTTTTTTTAGAAAACGGCCACAGCCACTTTATGCCCCAACCCGTGCCGACGCTGTCGTGAAGCAAATGCGCCAGCGCACCCAAACCCAAAAACAAAGCCCAAAAGCCACCCGCCATTATAAACACCGCCAACACCAGCGGCAAATACATTAGCGGATAATGGGTAAAAGTTCTATGGAATCCCTGAATCTTGCCGCCTAATTTACCCCGTCTCTGCCACAACTCCACAAAAACATCCGCGTCTGGCAGTAAGGCAAAAATAATTCCCGCCGCAACAAGCCAGCCGGTTAATTCCACGCCAAACCATCTACTAAAAATCACCGAAAGAATAATGCCAACCCCGATGTCCAAAAACATAGTATGCGAATAGCCTTACAAACAGGCACACACCAATAAATTAACTCTAAAGTTGTGTTAACACCAAAGCACCGTCTTTAGTTATAGCCACGGTGTGCTCAAAATGAGCCGCGAGACTCTTGTCTTTGGTCTGATACACAAACCCATCCAAGCCAATTTCAACCGCCGCGCGGCCAGCGGCAACCATCGGCTCCACTGCAATCACCATACCTTCGGCCAGAACCGGCCCATCATCCGGCCGGCCAAAATTAGGCAAAGAAGGATCCTCCTGCAGAGCCCCCCCAATGCCGTGGCCGGTAAGATCTCTTACCACCGAAAAACCAGCCGACTCTACATACTTTTTAATTTCACAAGCGACACTGCCCCAATCAACACCAACCTCTAGCCGACCAACAGCTAAATCCAGCGCCCCTTGGGTAACAAAGATAAGCCGTTTGGCTTCTTCCGAAATTGGGCCGACGCCAATAGTTACCGCCCCATCGGTATGAAAACCATTATAGAAAACTCCTAAATCCAAACTAACAACATCGCCCTGCTTCAACACCCTGTCATCCGGCACACCGTGAACCACCTCGTGATTTAACGAAATGCATAAACTAGCAGGATAAGCCCGGCCGGACTCACCAGTGCGGTAGCCCTTAAAAGACGGCTTGGCGTTGTAACCCGCAATCAGCTTTTCGGCCAAGCTGTCCAGCGACTTTAAGCTCGCCCCCACCCGCGATTCCTGAACCACTTCGGCCAAAACACGCACCAGGATTTGGCCACCCTGGCGCATGACTTCAATCTCCGATGGAGATTTATATCTGATCATAGCAACTCTAAATATCTAACGCATTTTTGATTCTTTCCCACACCTCCTCCACCGTGCCCAAGCCATCCACCGTTACCAGCCGGCCGGTAGCGCGGTAATAATCAATCGCCGGCGCCGCATCGCTTTCAAACCAAGACAATCTGTTTTTGATGGCTGCCTCGTCATCGTCACCGCGCTTACGCCCAAGCAGACGCGTCATGGCTTCGGCCTCGGTGATGTCAATCAAGACGGCCGTGATGTTTGTCCAGCCCAGCCATCCCAAAGTCTTGTCCATTTCCTTGGCTTCGTCCAGCCGCCGGGGCGTGCCGTCAAAAATTATACTCTCGCCGCCGCGCAGATTGTCCAGCAATTCCCTCTGCCACAAAAAAGCCGCCAGCCACTCCGGGGGCAAGCCGCCGGCGTCCATTACCTGCTTAACTTTGCGCCCAGCCACGCTGTTTTTGTGAGCCAGCTGCCTAAACGAATCCCCGGTGTAAACATACAAGCACGGCTCCAGTTTTTGGCGCAAAAACTCGCCCTGGGTACCCTTACCCGAACCCGACCGGCCTAACAAGATAATCACTCGAGGCGAGGACATAAAATTTATTGTAGCAGAATCATTTATCAATTGAAACCAGTGCCCAAAGATGCTTAAATGATTCTAGAAGCTATCTCAAAAATCAGCAAAATTTACTTCCTGAGCTTGTCGAAGGATAAATTTTGCTTATTTTCCTGAATTTTCTAGTGGTGTGCCTTCGACAGGCTCAGGCAATAACTATTTTTGAGATGGGTTTTAATAATTATGGCCGCAGAAACATTTAAAAAAATAATTCAACGGTTGAACCCCGAACAGCGCACGGCTGTGGAAACCATCGCCGGGCCGGTTATGGTTATTGCCGGGCCGGGCACGGGCAAAACCCAGATTTTAACTTTAAGAATCGCCAACATTCTGGCCCAAACCGACGCGGCCCCCGAAAACATTCTGGCGCTCACTTTCACCGAATCGGCCGCCGCCAACATGCGGCGGCGCCTCACGGATATTATCGGCACGCCGGCTTATTATACCAACATTTCCACCTTCCACGGCTTTTGCCACAAACTGATTAAAGATTACCCCGAAAACTTTAGCCGCATAATAGGCTCAAAAAACGTCAGCCCGGCCGATCAGATCGGCTTAATAAGAAAAATTATTGAAAACACCAAACTGAAACACCTAAAACCTCTGGGGGAAAAATTCTTTTATGTTTCCCAGATTCTCAACTCCATAAAGAAATTAAAAAATGAGGGCCTTGACCCTCAAACTTTCAAAAAAATGACCTCGGCTCTTAATACCCAAGAAAAAACTGCCGCCCGGCAAAAAGAACTGGGCTTAATTTACAGCCGATATCAAAAGGCGCTGGCCCAACAGAAGCTGTATGATTTTGAAGACATGATATTGGAAACGGTTCTGGCTTTGCAAAAAAACAAAGATTTTCTTTTGGACCTACTGGAAAAATACCACTATATCCTGGTGGACGAGCACCAAGACACCAACGGCGCCCAAAACAGGGCTTTGGAGCTTTTAGCCAGTTACGATAAATCCCCCAATCTTTTTGTGGTAGGCGACGACAAACAAGCCATTTTCCGCTTTCAAGGCGCCAGTTTGGAAAACTTTTTGTATTTTAAGAAAAAGTACCCGCAGACCAAACTGATAGAGCTAAAACACAACTACCGCTCCAGCCAAAAAATTCTAGACGCTTCGGCCAGCTTAATCAGCTGCAATAAAACCTCGCTGGGCGGCAATGTTTTACGATCCCAAACAAAAACAATCGGCCAAAAAATTAAAATTGTGTCTTTGGCCAATGCCCAGGCGGAACCGGCTTTCATTGCCCAAAAAATAAAAGAGCTGATTAAGGCCGGCAGCCCGCCCCAGCAAATCGCTCTAATCTACCGCGAAAACAAAGATGCCTGGCCCTTGGCCGAGGTTTTAGCCAAACACGGCCTGCCCCACACCATTGAATCAGACGAGAACATTCTAGAAGATACTGACATTAAAAAAATAAACGTCTTAATTAAAGCCGCGGCTAATTTTCCGCTGGCTGAAAATTTAGCACCGGCCTTGCATTTGGACTTTCTTAATTTGGAGCCTTTAGAAATTTACCGCTGGATCAAAACCCAATCGGCTTCACCGTCGGTTAAAACCGCAATTGAAAAACTGGGCCAATGGAAAAAATTAAGTTACAACCAGCCCTTCCCCAAGTTTTTTGAAACCGTTATTAAAGATTCTGGCTTCCTAAAAAATATCTTGGGCCAGCCGGATTATCACCTGCGCGTCAAAAAATTAAACATCCTATTCAACGAGATCAAAAAACAACACTCCGAAAACCTAGATTTTGGTCTAACCGATTACCTGAACTTTTTGGATATTTTAAAGGCGCACAACCTGCCCCTGCCAACAAAAGCCGCGCCACAAGAAAACGCGGTGCGATTGATGACCGCCCACCGAGCCAAAGGTTTGGAGTTTGATACGGTTTTTATTGCCGGCGCCTACAACGGCCATTGGGGCAACAAAAGAAGAACCGATATTTTAAAAATTGATGATTTGATTTTGACCGCCGCGTCAAACCCAGTCGGTAGAACCGCGTTTGACGCGGCTGAAAAAAACGAGGACGAGCGCCGGCTTTTTTACATGGCCCTAACTCGCGCCAAAAATAATGTATTCATAACGTACGCCCGACTGTCCGCCGAAGGCCGCGAGCAAGTGCCTTCGCAGTTTATAAATGAGATCAAACCGGAATTCAAGGAAGAACTACCAATCAATTTGGATCCTCCGAAGTCGGACTTCGGAGTCCTCCGAAGTCCGACTTCGGAGACAACATTTATAAGAAGTTTATTTACCAAACAAGGCCTCTCGCCCACCTCACTAAACAATTACCTAGACTGCCCCTGGAGATTCTTTTATGTTAATTTGTTGAGACTGCCGCAAACCCAAACCCGCCAGCAGATCTACGGCACAGCCAAGCATGCCGCCCTGCAAAAATTTTTTGAAGCAAAAAAAACCAACCACAAATCCAATCTTCAATTGTTAATGTCGGCCTTTACCGAAACGCTCAAAAAACAGCCGCTGGCGGCTGACGATCACCGCATCATCAGCCAAAAGGGACTAGCCAGCTTAAAAAATTATCACGCCTTTTACGCTCCGACTTGGAATTACGACACCATAAATGAATTCAAAATCTCCGGAGTGGATTTTCCCATCGCCAAAAATCAAAACATCCGGCTGACGGGTAAGCTGGATAAAATTGAACTTGGCTTGAAAGGCAAATCGGCCGCGGTGGTGGACTACAAGACTAGCCAGCCCAAAAGCCGCAACTGGATTTTAGGCAAAACCAAAGACCCGCGCGCGGGCGAGTATTTTAGACAACTGGTTTTTTACAAACTTCTGCTTGATTCCTTGCCGTCTAAAAAATATCAAATGTCCACCGGCGTGATTGATTTTACGGAGCCCCGTGAGCGCGCAGCGCTTTTACGGGGTCGAGCCAACACAGACGCTATCTTTAAAAAAGAAAGTTTTGAAATAACAAATACCGACCTATCAAACCTAAAAGACCTAATCGCCAAGACTACCAATGAGATTCTTAACCTAAAATTCTGGAACACTTTTTGCGGCAAAAAAGATTGCGAATACTGCGCCTTGCGCCGCCTACTGCCCAGCCCCCCTGTGCCAAGCTAAGCTTACCACAGCTTGTGGTAAGCTTAGCTTGGCACATCCGATCTAACATCGGGGGTATTTTTTTAAAAAGAAAACCAGTTATAATATATCCGTGTTAGATATAAATAAGATTCATAATGACCAAAGACAACATCAAAGTAGGCATAATCGGCTTGGGCATGGTGGGCGACAACACCCGCCGCTGGTTTGAGGAAGTAAAGAAATACCGCCGCGGCAAGGACCTTTTTTGCTACGACATTGATTCCAAAAAGGGGTTTAACGACAGCCTTGGCGAGGCCGACATTGTTTTTGTGTGCGTGCCCACACCGCCCCGCCCCGATGGCGGTTGCGACACATCTATTGTTAAAAAGGCGGCGGCCCGCATACCCGATGGCAAGGTTGTGGTTATAAAATCCACCGTAGAGCCGGGCACGGTGGAGCTGCTTCAAAAAAAATATCCGCGCAAGTTTTTTTTGTTTAACCCCGAATTTTTAACCGAGTCGCAAGCCTGGTCTGATTTTGTTGACCCCGACAAGCAAATAGTCGGCTTTACTCCCCAAAGCAAATCTCTGGCCAGCGATGTTTTAGCGTTGCTGCCCGACGCTTTTTTTATTTCTCCGGGCACCAAAGACAAAAACTGCTACGGCAAAATACGAATCAACGCCAGCGAAGCCGAGATCGGCAAATACGCCGCCAATGTTTTTGGTTACATCAAAGTGATATTCGGCAACATACTGGCTGATATTGCTTGCGGTTTAGACGCCAAGTTCAAAAAAAATAAAATTGAGACTCGGGTAATTTACGATAACATCAAAGAAATGCTGGGTCACGACCGCCGAATCGGCCTGTCGTGGCTGGATGTTAACTACGGCAATTACTGCGGCGCCGGCGGCTACTGTTTGCCCAAAGATATGAACGCTTTTATAAGCTTTACGGGCACACTAATTAAGTTTCTAAAGAAAATCCGCGCCGAGCGCGGCTTAATAAAGTCACTGGAGAGCGGCCACAAGGTTCTGGCCGCTATCCGCGACTACAACGCCCAACTCCTAAAATGGCAGGGCTTAAGCCTAAAACAAGTCAGTGACCACACCCATAAACTCGCCTTAAAACCCAAAAAAATCCGGGTCTAAAATCATCCGACCACTGGCTATGCTAGCGCACACCTGACTTGATTTTAAGAAAAACGGGTGCTATTTTAGAACCAATACCTAGCCCACCTGTTCCTTAAAAATCATCTTCATCACCAACCCATCCTAAGGAGGTAAATATGTGGCTGACATATGTTGTTGGAGGAATAGTGTCTTTGGTGGCCGTAACCATAATAATACTGGTAATCCTAGTATCTTTTCTAAAAATAGGGCCGCGTCTAACGGAAATGGCCGCCACCTGGAAAACTCTTACCGGCTCACCCGATTTTGCACGGGAGACGGCCGAAAAGATAAAAGTGATTGAAGCTCGTGCGCACACCGGGCAAAAAAACGCCCAGAAGACACTCGAGCTTCTGCAAATCACCGAAGAGATAAGCAGGCTGTTAAAAGAGCTGTGCCGCAACCTGGATCAATACGGCCATCGGAGCATAACCAGCCCTCAAGGCCAGCAACTTATAAAAAGAACTCTGGCCGCCTGCCGTTGTCGCAGCGAAATTGATCCTGACAACGACATGGAGCCGCTCATGGGCACCCTCCTGCGGCTGGCCATGGAGAACCCCAACAAAGAAAACAGCCCCTGATCCCCGACGCCACGCCGGGGATTTTCTTTGTTTGGCCAACACTGGGTGTTGGCCAGTTGGCCAGTGAAATTCAACCTTGCGGCACAGCCCAGTTTCCACAAATAGCTTGAACATGCCACTTTCTGATATAATTTAACCATCCCCTATCCACTGCCAGCTGCTCACTGCTAACTGCCCACTACCATATGACCACCCTCAAAACTCCCCACACCACTTGGCTAGACATAAAAGATCCTTCGCCCAAGGAGCTCCAGTTTTTGGCCCGCAACTATGGCTTGCACCATTTGATTATTGAGAGCTTAAAGGAACCGACCATTCGCTCCAACGCCGAAGACTACAACGGCTACCTTTACGTGGTTTTGCACTTTCCCGTCTTCAACCCCGCCAAAAAAATATCCGAGCCGGTGGAGATAGATTTTATTATTACGCCCGACACCTTAATTTCGGTCAGGTACCAAAAAATAGAACCGCTGGAAGACCTTCTGCAAAAATGCAAACTGCCCCAGAGCGCTCTTAAAGATCGGACTATGTCTAAGGGCGCCATTTACCTTTTTTACCACATTGTTAAGGGGCTGTACGACTTTTCACTGCGCCAGCTGGACCATGTAGATTCAAAAATCGGCCAAATAGAAGAAGCTATTTTCAGCGGCCATCATAAAGAAATGCTTTTGGCGCTGTCGCTGGCCCGCAGCGATGTGCTTAATTTTTTGCGCACCCTGCGGCCGCAAAACACGGTTCTGGAAAGTCTGCTGGGGCGATCCGATGACGGGCTGGAAAAGCAGGCCCGGCCATACCTGATTGATCTTTTAGGCCTGCATCATCGCGTGCTTAACCAGGCCGAAAGCAACCGCGAAACCATTGAGGGCCTGCAAACCACCAACGATGCTTTGCTGGAACACCGCACCAACGAAATCATGAAGGTGCTTACCATTATGGCTTTTATAACATTCCCGCTGACACTTTTGGCCAACATCTTCAGTATGAATACCCAAACTACGCCTCTGGTGGGGCGCCCCTATGATTTTTGGATCATTGTTGCTATCATGCTGGCGGCCGTGCTGACTTTTTTTGTTTACTTTAAACATAAAAAATGGCTTTAAGCCAGCTTTTAGGATATTAGCTTCCTAGCTTATTAGGAAGATCTGACCTAGGGCCTAGTAAGCTAGAAAGCTAATAAGCTAGTGAAATTATATAACACCCTAACCGGCAAAAAGGAAGATCTTAAAGCCCCCGCTGACGGGCTTAATTTGTTTGTCTGCGGCCCGACTGTGTACGACCACATCCACATCGGCAACGCCCGAACCTTTACGGTTTTTGACACGCTGGTCAAGTATCTAAGGCGTAAGCACGGGATGAAAATTTTTTATCTTCAAAACATAACCGACATAGAAGATAAAATCATTTCCCGCGCCAAAGAAAGCGGTGAGGACCCGCTGGAGTTTGCCCAAAAATTTGAAAAAATATTCCTGGAAGAAATAAAAGCTCTGGGAATTGATTCAGTAGACAAATACGCCCGGGCGAGCGAACACATCACCGAAATAACAAAACAGGTAAAGACCTTGATACAAAAGGGCCAGGCTTATCTGATCAAAGACGACGGCTATTATTTTGACCTAAAAACCTTTCCAGAATACGGCAAGCTTTCCAAACGAACCGTGGAAATGGCCGAGGACGGTGTCTCCCGAATAGACGAAAGCCCCCACAAAAGAAACCGCGGCGATTTTAATTTATGGAAATTTTCCAAACCTGGCGAGCCAGCATGGGATTCGCCTTGGGGCCCCGGCCGCCCGGGCTGGCATATAGAAGACACAGCCATTACCGAAAAATATTTTGGGCCCAGATATGACCTTCATGGGGCCGGCCAGGATTTAATGTTCCCTCACCATGAGGCCGAGATCGCCCAAATGGAATCCGTCTCTGGTATAAAACCTTTCGTTAAACACTGGATACACACAGGTTTTGTTGTTGATAAAAGAGGCAAGATGTCCAAGTCCAAGGGAAATTTTATAACTCTTCGCGACGCTCTTCGCGAATATTCCCCCGCCGCAGTTCGTTTTTACTTTTTAAGCGCCCACCTTCGCTCGCCTTTGGAATACGACGACAAAAGCTTACCGCAAGCCCAAGCGGCCTCTGACCGGCTGGCTGATTTTGCAAGTCGCCTGAAAAGCGTGTCTGCAACGGCCACAGATTTTCCGGTTGAAGGTTTCACAAACGATTTTTGGAAATGCTTGGAAGACGATTTCAACACTCCCAAAGCCTGGGCCGTGCTTTTTGAATTGGTAAAAGAAACCAACAAATTTATAGATAACCACAAGTTATCCCAGCCCGACGCTCAAAAAATTCTTGACTTCATAGGCCGCATCAATGATATCTTTGGAATACTGCCGCTCCAAGAGCAAAATGTGCCGGCCGACATCCAAACCCTCGCCGACCAAAGGGAACAAGCTCGGGCTCGGCAGGATTACGCCGCGGCCGATCAAATCAGATCAGAGCTGGAAAAGCGCGGCTGGAAGGTGGAGGATACGGCTGAAGGACTGAGGATAACTAAAAACTAAAAGCGTAAAGCGTAAAACTTAGGTATCCCTTTGGGATGATTTATATGTTTTAAGTTTTGGTTTTTCGCTTTTCGTTTTACGTTTTAAGCTTGAGCGTTAGCGATTATGGCCCTGTCTTCTATAGTCAAAACCGACTTTGCCGTTCCGGCCGACAAACTGCCGCCCCAAGCCCTTGAAGCCGAGGAGTCGGTTTTGGGCGCGATGATGATAGACAAAGACGCCATTATAAAAGTGGCCGACATTCTGCGGCCGGAAGATTTTTACAAGCGCGCCCACCAGCTTATCTACACCGCCGTTTTGCATCTTTACAGCAAAGCCGAGCCAATTGATGTTTTGAGTTTGTCTAACCGCCTTAAAGAAACGGGCGAATTGGAAGCCGTGGGCGGAAGCGGCTACTTAACCGGCATGGTCAACACCGTGCCCACCGCCAGCCATGTGGTTCACTACGGCAAAATAGTGCGCCGCAAAAAAATTCTGCGCGACCTTTTGGCGGCCTCCTACGAGATCGCCAAAATGAGCTGGCAGGAAGGCGACGATGTTGATATTCTGCTGGACGAAGCCGAAAAAAGAATATTATCCATATCGGAGCGTTCCTTAAAACAAGATTTCCTGCCCATAAAAGCGGCCTTGGAAGACGCTTTTGAACGGATAGACAAACTTCATCGCGGTGATGGCGCCTTGAGGGGCCTCGCTACCGGATTTGCCGATCTGGACAATTATCTGGCCGGTCTGCAAAAGTCGGATTTGGTTATTCTGGCGGCGCGGCCGTCGCTGGGCAAGACGGCTCTCGCTATGGATATTGTGCGCCACGCCGCCGTTAAAGAAAAAACAGCGGTAGGAATTTTTTCTTTGGAAATGTCTAAAGAACAATTGGTAGACCGCCTGCTGGCCTCCGAAGCCGGCGTGGATTTGTGGCGGTTGCGCACCGGCCGATTGTCTATGGACGGCGAAGACAGCGATTTTGCCCGAATTCAGGAAGCCATGGGTGTTCTGGCCGAAGCTCCAATTTTTATTGATGACGCCGCTTCCAGCAATGTGGTGCAAATGCGCACTATGGCGAGGCGTCTTCAGGCCGAACACAACCTTGGCTTGGTGGTGGTGGATTACTTGCAGCTTATGGAATCCCACAGCGGCTCCGATAACCGCGTGCAGGAAATAAGCGAGATATCGCGTTCGTTAAAAAACTTGGCGCGCGAGCTTAACGTGCCGGTGCTGGCCATTTCCCAGCTTTCCCGGGCCGTGGAATCACGCAATCCTCAAATACCCAAGCTGTCCGATTTGCGCGAGTCGGGCAGTATTGAACAAGACGCCGATGTGGTGCTGTTTATTTACCGCGAAGATCGCGAAAAACCCAACACCGAAAAAAAGAACATTGCCGAAATTCACATTTCCAAACACCGCAACGGCCCGGTGGGCAAGGTAGAACTTTACTTTAATCCTAACGAGGTGTCGTTTAAAAATCTGGAAAAACATCGCACGGAATAAATCAACGAATAACGAATCTGTACGAATTTTCGAATAAACGAATTCGCTTATTCGTTTATTCGCAATAAATTCGTTAT
>ERZ1292623.69-Hain-H51-01um-R1-69-length-105241-cov-26_pt1 | contig 18821 bp, 18 predicted proteins | sample MGYA00564398_ERZ1292623 | MGnify/ENA primary metagenome ERZ1292623 (study PRJEB36523, sample SAMEA6512633) | groundwater metagenome | collected 2019-01-07 | study: AquaDiva: Metagenomics assemblies of 32 groundwater samples | reverse complement strand
CTGGAGCTAATACCTTTTCAGGGGCAACTACCTTTTCATCAACTGGTCTGGCTCTCTTAGTCTCTGCTGGCAGAGCTGAAGTCCAAGGCACGGCTTCTGCTTCTTATCTTCTGACTGGGAATACATTACAGGTCGGTGGTTTCTCTTCGGTGGCTTATTCAAGGTTCGGAACCGCTACCACCAGCGAGGCTCACTACATCACCACAACCAATGACGTATTGGTGAGCGGCGACCTTGAAGTAGACGGTTCAGTCTCTTTTGCCGGACCTGCCAGTATCTCTGATACCTTGTATGTCTCAACAATGGGTAAGACGGGGAATGTGGGGATAGGGACAACCAGTCCAGTCAACCGTTTAGATGTCATTGTCAATGATGCCAACAATTCATCCAATATCAATCTCTTAAGATTAGCCCATACCTCCACCTCAACTGCGGCTAATGGTTTAGCCACCGGTCTTCTCTTTGTGGGTGAAGACAACGATGCCTCAAGCGGAGGAGAGCTTCAAAGCTTAGCTGTTCTCAATGGCATTGTCGAAGACGTAGCCTCAACCAGCTTTGATGCTGGTCTGGCTATCCAAGTCAACAAAGCCGGAACCGGTCTCTTTGAAGCAGCCAGAATCAATTCTCTTGGTAATGTCGGGATCGGAACCACCACGCCAGCTAATCTTCTTGATCTGTTAGTTAACGATGCTAACAACTCATCAAACATCAATCTGATAAGAGCGGCTCACACCTCAACCTCTACCGCGGCTAATGGTCTGGGAGCAGGTGTTCTCTTTGTCGGAGAAGACAATGACGCTTCTTCTGGAGGAGTGGCTCAATCCTTGGCTCTGGTCCAGGGTATTGTCGAAGATGTTGCTTCCACCTCATTTGACGCTGGTCTGGCTATTCAGGTTAACAAAGCTGGCACTGGTCTCTTTGAAGCAGTCAGAGTTAATTCTCTTGGTAATCTCGGCATCGGAACAACTACACCTTCTTCTCTTCTGACTGTTCAAGGAAGATCTGAAACGCAAGGCACCGCCTCTGCCTCTTACCTACTCACCGGTAATACCTTACAAGTCGGAGGTTTTGCTTCGGTAGCGTATTCCAGGTTCGGCACTGCCACCACTGGCTACTCATCAGACCTTGATGCTTCCAATGATCTCTTAATCAGTGGGGCTCTTGAAGTGGACGGCAATTCCTTCTTTGACGGCAAAGCTTCCATCTCCGGCAACTTCCAGACTGCCGGCAGATTCATCTTTGGAGATAATGGAGATACCGGAGAAATAAATACTTCTGACTGGGACATTACCAACACCGGTAATCTCTCTGGCATCGGAACAATCGCTGCAGACGGAGCCTACACTCAAACTGGAACTGGAGCTAATACCTTTTCAGGGGCAACTACCTTTTCATCAACTGGTCTGGCTCTTCTCGTTTCTGCTGGTCGAACTGAAACCCAAGGCACCGCCTCGGCCTCTTACCTCTTAACCGGCAATACTCTTCAGGTAGGCGGATTTGCTTCGGTGGCTTACTCAAGGTTTGGGACAGCTACCACTGGCTACACCAATTTCATCACTACAACCAATGACGTCTTGGTGAGCGGCGACCTTGAAGTCGATGGTTCAGCCAACTTTGATACGTTCTTGAGAGTGGGAACTAATAATACTCCTGCTTTGTATGCTAATGTCTCGACGGGCAATGTAGGAATAGGGACAACAGGACCAGTCGCTCCGTTTCAAATTGATCGAGGTCATGCAGGAGGGACGGACATGTGGCTAGCTTTCAACAACACTACAGCCGGAGGATATCAAGATTGGATAATAGGTAAATTCGGTGATAACGACCTTACCTTCTTCAATAGTGCAACAGATGGTGCTCCTGCAACTACTAATTCAATCTTAACTCTGAACTGGGATGGTAAAATTGGAATTGGCACTACGGGTCCAGCTACCAAATTTGAAGTCCAGGGCACAGCCTCGGCTTCTTACCTCTTAACCGGCAACACTCTGCAGGTGGGAGGGTTTGCTTCGGTGGCCTACTCAAGGTTTGGGACAGGGACAACTTCCGAAGCCCACTACATTACAGGAGCTAATGATCTATTCATTACCGGCGACCTTGAAGTAGATGGTTCAGTCTCTTTCGCCGGACCAGCCAGTATCTCTGATACCTTGTATGTCTCAACTCTTGGTAAGACAGGGAATGTAGGCATTGGCACTACTTCCCCCGTTAATCGCTTAGATGTCATTGTCAATGATGCCAATAATTCATCCAATATCAATCTCTTAAGATTAGCTCACACTTCTACTTCAACTGCCGCCAATGGTTTGGCCACCGGTCTTCTCTTTGTGGGTGAAGACAACGATGCCTCAAGCGGAGGAGAGCTTCAAAGCTTAGCTGTTCTCAATGGCATTGTCGAAGACGTAGCCTCAACCAGCTTTGATGCTGGTCTGGCTATCCAAGTCAACAAAGCCGGAACCGGTCTCTTTGAAGCAGCCAGAATCAATTCTCTTGGTAATGTCGGGATCGGAACCACCACGCCAGCTAATCTTCTTGATCTGTTAGTTAACGATGCTAACAACTCATCAAACATCAATCTGATAAGAGCGGCTCACACCTCAACCTCTACCGCGGCTAATGGTCTGGGAGCAGGTGTTCTCTTTGTCGGAGAAGACAATGACGCTTCTTCTGGAGGAGTGGCTCAATCCTTGGCTCTGGTCCAGGGTATTGTCGAAGATGTTGCTTCCACCTCATTTGACGCTGGTCTGGCTATTCAGGTTAACAAAGCTGGCACTGGTCTCTTTGAAGCAGTCAGAGTTAATTCTCTTGGTAATCTCGGCATCGGAACAACTACACCTTCTTCTCTTCTGACTGTTCAAGGAAGATCTGAAACGCAAGGCACCGCCTCTGCCTCTTACCTACTCACCGGTAATACCTTACAAGTCGGAGGTTTTGCTTCGGTAGCGTATTCCAGGTTCGGCACTGCCACCACTGGCTACTCATCAGACCTTGATGCTTCCAATGATCTCTTAATCAGTGGGGCTCTTGAAGTGGACGGCAATTCCTTCTTTGACGGCAAAGCTTCCATCTCCGGCAACTTCCAGACTGCCGGCAGATTCATCTTTGGAGATAATGGAGATACCGGAGAAATAAATACTTCTGACTGGGACATTACCAACACCGGTAATCTCTCTGGCATCGGAACAATCGCTGCAGACGGAGCCTACACTCAAACTGGAACTGGAGCTAATACCTTTTCAGGGGCAACTACCTTTTCATCAACTGGTCTGGCTCTTCTCGTTTCTGCTGGTCGAACTGAAACCCAAGGCACCGCCTCGGCCTCTTACCTCTTAACCGGCAATACTCTTCAGGTAGGCGGATTTGCTTCGGTGGCTTACTCAAGGTTTGGGACAGCTACCACTGGCTACACCAATTTCATCACTACAACCAATGACGTCTTGGTGAGCGGCGACCTTGAAGTCGATGGTTCAGCCAACTTTGATACGTTCTTGAGAGTGGGAACTAATAATACTCCTGCTTTGTATGCTAATGTCTCGACGGGCAATGTAGGAATAGGGACAACAGGACCAGTCGCTCCGTTTCAAATTGATCGAGGTCATGCAGGAGGGACGGACATGTGGCTAGCTTTCAACAACACTACAGCCGGAGGATATCAAGATTGGATAATAGGTAAATTCGGTGATAACGACCTTACCTTCTTCAATAGTGCAACAGATGGTGCTCCTGCAACTACTAATTCAATCTTAACTCTGAACTGGGATGGTAAAATTGGAATTGGCACTACGGGTCCAGCTACCAAATTTGAAGTCCAAGGCACCGCCTCTGCTTCTTATCTTCTGACTGGGAATACCTTGCAGGTGGGAGGGTTTGCTTCGGTGGCCTACAACCGATTCGGAACCAACACCACCAACTACTCTCGTCTGGCTGATGCCAATGACCTCTTAATCACCGATGACCTTGAAGTTGACGGCACAGTCTGGTTTGACGGCACAGTCAATTTCGGCGGAACAGCATCTTCTTCTCTCTTCTACAGCCAACCCGGAACTGCTGCTTCCCCTTCTTTCTCCTTTGCCATAGATCAGGATACAGGGATGTTCAGAAGAGCGGTTAATGCGCTTGGTCTTTCCACGTTAGGCGTTGAACGTTTAACTATTGACTCTACTGGTAACATCGGCATCGGGACGACGGGGCCGGTATCTTTGCTCACCATCGGCTCTGGCACGCCCACCACTGCCGCCAATGGTCTCAATTTTGGCACAGATACTTTAGCTAATCTTTATCGCTCGACAACCAGTGCAATCAAAACCGATGGCGGCCTAATTACCAGCTTAAACTCTTATTTGGCTATCACTGCCGGCAACAATGTGGGGGTTGGGACAACTTTAGCTGGAGCAAGACTGCATGTTTATCACACCGTTAATGAAGCAATGGCTAAATTTCAAGGTACTGGCGCGGAAGCTTCCATCGCTTTCCAAAATGACGCTCGTACTTTCAAAATTGGTCAATATGATTTTGGTACCGGTGCTGACAGCTTCTTTATTAATGATGGAACCAGTGATCTATTGGTTGTTAAAAACGGCGGCAATGTCGGCATCGGGACGACCACGCCAGTTGCTCTCCTTGATCTTGAACCTGCCTCAACCTACACGGGTGACTTATTCAGAATAGCCTCGGGTTCAACGGAAGTGATAACGGTAAAAAGTAATGGTAATGTTGGGATCGGCACAACAAGTCCAGCAGGATTGCTTGATGTCAATACTAAATTTACAGTTTTATCAGGAGGAAAAGTAGGTGTGAATACCACTACCCCCCAAACCCTCTTTGAAGTCCAAGGCACCGCCTCTGCTTCTTACCTCTTAACCGGGAATACTCTTCAGGTGGGAGGGTTTGCTTCGGTGGCTTACTCAAGGTTTGGCACTGGAACCACTGGCTACGCCAATTTCATCACTACAACCGATGATGTTCTCGTTTCCGGCGATCTTGAAGTCGACGGTTCTGCCAACTTTGATACTTTCTTGAGGGTTGGGACGAATACTACACCTGCTTTGTATGCCAATGTCTCGACGGGGAATGTGGGGGTTGGGACAATTGCACCACAAGCTGTGCTTGATGTTCAGGCTGGTCTTAATAAATTTATTTTTCTTGGAGGAACGGATGGTTTAGGTCACAGAGGGGTAAAAATTGGTCAGAACGCCGACGGGTATGCTTACATTCAGGGTATTGCCAGACTCGATGATACTGCCAGGGATTTATCCTTGCAGCTGGATGGCAGCAACGTCGGCATCGGGACCACTACTTTAGAAACAAAACTTGAGGTCGTCGGCGCAGCTTCAATTTCCGGCCAGTTCAGACAACAGAATGTCCAGACCACGGCTAATACAGCAATTTGCTTTGATGTTGGCAGTAGTCAGTTGGTGCTTGGCGATTGTCCCGGTACACCTTCAGATATAGCCGAGTGGTATCCAGTAAGTGATCCCCCGGAACCGGGCGATATCATGACAACAAGTAATGAATTGTCCAACTTGGCCTCTGGTTCAGCTACGCCAAATAATAAAGTATCGGTTCTGACTAAGTCCTCCCGGTCTTACCAGAATAATATAGTCGGCGTTGTCTCCACTAAGCCCTATCTTAGCTTCGGAGAAGATATCTGGAATCAAAAATACGAAACAAAAGAAATAGCCTTAAATGGAAGAGTGCCGGTGAAAGTTACTTTGGAAAACGGACCGATAGAGCCGGGCGACAGACTAACTTCTTCTTCAACGCCGGGGATAGCGATGAAAGCAACAAAAGCAGGGATTGTTGTCGGCATCGCCTTGGAACCTCTCAATCAGCTCGGGGCAAGCCAGTCATATGATAAGATAATGACTTTCGTGAATCTAAGCTACTGGGCCCCTTCTATAGCTGAAGTTACGGAAAGCACGGCCTCTTCGTCTACTGATTTAGCCTTGGATTCTGGTACCCCTTCGACAAGCTCAGGGCAAGCAATCTTTGACCTTGATATCCTTTTTAACTCAATCGTCAAAAAATTCTATGAAGCGATGAATGTCGTCTTTGAGAACGGATTGCTGAAAGTGACGAACATAATCGTTGAAAAACTGACGGCCAAAGAAGTGGCGGCAGACAAACTCTGCATCGGCCAGACGTGTGTGACGGAAGAAGAATTGAAAGCGCTCTTACAACAGAACGGAATACAGACACAAACAGCTGCTCCATCTACGCCGACGCCTACACCTACTCCATCAGAATCACCAAACCCGGAAATTACATTAGAGCCTACCCCCGAATTGACGCCCACGCCCGAACCAAGTCCAACCCCAGAAATCCCAGAAAACATTCCTATCTCTTCGCCAGAAATAACTCCAAGCCCAGAGCCAACTCCAACTCCAACACCAATTCCAGAATCAGAACCAGAAACATCACCTGAATCTCTCAACCCCCAATTTGTAGAACCTCTCCTAGAACAGCAGTAAGGATAAGATTTTTTCAGTTTTGTTTGCAACAACTCTACTGATTTGCTAAATTTTAAGGTGCATCGCCTCACCCATTTGTTTCGCCGCCGAAGACGGCATTGAGGCGGGTGTCGTATAGTGGTAATACACGACTCTTCCAAAGTCGAGCCGAGGGTTCGATTCCCTTCACCCGCTTTTGCCCCGGTAGCTTAATTGGATAAAGCAACGGACTTCTAATCCGTAGACTGCAGGTTCAAATCCTGCCCGGGGTATTTAGGAATTTCCCCCCATAACTTAACCGGTAGAGTAGTAGCCTCTTAAGCTATGAGTCCAGGTTCGACTCCTGGTGGGGGGATTTGATAAAATCAAGTTTAACGCTATAGTGTTATTATGAATAAAACAGCTCTATCGTTTAAGTTATCCATAGTTTTTTTGCGGGAGGGCAATAGTTTTATTGCTTACTCTCCCGCGCTTGACCTATCTACTTCAGCATCTTCTTTTGAAAAAGCTCGAACCCGTTTTGCAGAAGCGGCTAAACTATTTTTTGAAGAGGTCATAAAAAAAGGAACCATTAACGAGGTTTTACAAGAACTGGGTTGGCAGAAGCATAATAAAGAATGGCAGCCGCCATTAATTGTTTCTCAAGAGACGGAGTCAATTCGGGTTCCGGTAGTTCTATAATATGCCCCGACTGATTCCTGTTCATTGGAAAAAATTCGAGGAGTTTCTATTATACATTGGCTGTAAGTTTGAACGGGAAGAAGGCGATCATAGGATTTACTGGCGCAGTGGTTTAAAAAGACCGGTTGTCGTTCCTCGAGAAGATCAACTGCCGCTTTTTATAATTCGTAATAACTTACGCACTCTTGGCATTTCAACAAAAGAATATTTGGAGATTATAAGTAAGTTATAGAATTCTTCAGTGCTCTTAGAAGATGGCCCGTTTGAGATTGTTTCCGGAACTGGCACTATTTCTAAGAATGGATGCCACATTCATACGAGATTGTGATGCTTATACTTAATGAAACAAGTTATAGACGGGAGTTAGTTGTGGAGTAGGGATTAAATAAGCCGAAAGCTGCTGCCAAACCTTCAATTCCTCTATAATCTGGTTCCAAGTGGCTCCTACCGTGTCCTCCCGAAGCTCTAGCGGAGGAGGACGAGGCGGACTAAACTAAACGGCTCACCTGGGTCAGCCGTTTATTGAGAGCACTGGCAATCTTGAGGATTACTTTTTGTGTTTCCGGTAATTAAAGATTGAACGCCTTCTTTCAAATCTCTGGCCGCTTCAAAAGCTTTTTCAATTAAAGTTTCGCCGGAGTTTTCTATTTTCTCAAGATTATTTCTTGACTCTTGAATTACTTTCAAGCTTTCTTCCAGTTTCGCTTTTTTGTCAAAATTCGGGTTATCAATATTTTCCCTGACTTCTTTGATGATATTTTCTATTTCTTTAATTTTGTCCTTGGAAACATTGAAAAGAGTTGCTTTTTGAAGCTCCGGGTTGATGAATTCAGTTATCTTGTCTTTGGCTGTATTCCAAATATCGCCGCCGTAAACCGCCACGCCGGCCAAAAGAATTAAAACGAAAATAAGTTTTATTAAGCCAAACATATTAAGATTTCGTATAATAGTGTTTTTTTAAATCTTCCGGATAAAGCCTCTTTATTATATTTACCACTTTTGGCAGGATTTTCAAAACATAATCCAAGTCGGTTTTAGAAATTTTCCGGCCCAAAGAAAAGCGGATGCTGGAACGGGCCTCTTTTTTTGAGAGGCCCATGGCTAAGAGTACATGCGACGGTTCAATTCCGCGGGAGGTGCAGGCCGATCCGGCCGAAGCCCGGATGCCGTATTTATCTAGTTGCAAAAGTAGTTGCTCGTTTTCAATTCCCGGGAAAGTAGTATTGATTATATGTGGAACGCGGTCTTTTAGGTTTTCTGGCCCGTTTATTTTTATTCCCGGGATTGTTTTCCTTAAGCCGTTTACAAAATATTGTTTTAATTTTTCTTCTTTCTTATTACTTATTAGTTTTAACCTATTACTTATTTCAATCGCTTTGGCAAATCCGACAATCAGAGGAACTGCTTCTGTAGAAGAACGCAGTCCCCATTCTTGGCCGCCGCCATAAATGAGCGGTTTAATTTCAGTCCCCCTTCTGACATACAAAGCGGCAATTCCTTTCGGCCCGTAAATTTTATGGCTGGATATGGTCATTAGGTCAACCTCCAGATTATTTACATTTATATCAAGATAAGCCGAGGCCTGACTGGCGTCGATGTGAAAATATAACGGGCCAGAAACTTTTTTAAACTCTTTTATAATCTTCCCGATTTTCTTTATCGGTTGGACAGAACCGATTTCATTGTTAACGTAAATAATCGAAACTAAAAAAGTTTCCGGCCGCAAAGCTTCTTTGAACTCTTCAAGACTGATTAACCCTTCTTTATTTACTTCAAGATAAGTAATCTCAAAACCACTTTCTCCCAATTTTTTAATTGGTTCAAAAACGGAACGATGCTCTATTTTTGTAGTGATTATGTGGTATTTGGATTTTGGGATTTTGGGATTTGGGATTTGGGATTTTTGGCTTGCATTAGCAACTCCAAAAACCGCAAAGTTACTGGCTTCTGTCGCCGAAGAGGTAAAAATAATTTCTTGATTTTTGGCGCCTAAGATCCGGGCGATTCTTTTTCGCGATTGTTCAACCGCTTCCCGGGCTTTACGGCCTGAATCATTAAAGGAAGAAGGGTTGCCGTAAATTTTTGACCAAAAAGGCGCCATCGCTTTTAAAACCCTTGGGTCGCATGGAGTCGTGGCAGCCGTGTCTAAATATATTTCCCGCATAAGAAACCTCACTCATTAAAAAGTGTGGGATTTTCTGCCGTTCCAGAGAAGCAGGGCCAGAGCCGCGCCGATAAGGCCGGCGTCGCGGACAGTTACTTCATTTAGGCCGAAAGAAAGTATAACCAGCAAAAGGAACAGAACGGCTAAAAGAGCAAACAGTTTTACAAAAATATTAAATACGAAGCCAAGCCCTAAAACGACTTCAAAAATTCCATTGGTGTAGACAAAATTTAGGTTTCCGATGTTGAAGCGGCTTAAAGTATTCTGGAGCCACAAAGGCATCCAGGCATTGATCCAATAATCGGGATGGATGAATTTGTCAATTCCAAACCAAAGAAATACAAGGGCCAGTCCGAAGCGCAAAAGCAAGTGGGAGGTTTTAAGCGAGTTAAGCATATATCAAAGATACAAAAATTTTCAGGTAAAGAAAATTGTTGAAAAGTGGGTGGGCGACGGGGCTCGAACCCGTAAAAACCTCCGCTGCCACAGAGCGGCGCTCTACCAATTGAGCTACGCCCACCATGTTATGAAATATATTAGTTATAATTATGGGCTAAGTGATGGCAATTATAGCAGAGCCAAGCTAAATTGTGAAGGTGGTTATTAGCTCGATTACCATCTAAATGGTGCACAAGTAAAATTCTCTTATCAGTTTTCTTACATCTTTTGCAGATCGCCTTTTTATTTTGTTTCATCATTTTTTTATATTCAACATATTTCCCGCCTTTCCAGTTTGGATGATCAGGGCCGCATTTAGTATTAAGTTGGCTTAACATACAAATTCTAGAACAAAAGTGTCTGCCGCTTTTGGATCGTTTGAAATCTTTTGGAGTTTTCCATGTTTTTCCCCCACAATTATAACAATCAACAATTTCCCCTTTCTTCTGGGATTCAAATTGACAATTCCGGGAACAGTATTTGCCTACCCCTTTTCTTAACCAGTTTGGTTTGGCATAGAACCTTTTCCCGCATAACTTGCATGATGTGTTTGGATTAGGCATGTTTCTGTAATTTTTTGTTATGTAAATGTACGAGATGGTGGCAGTTAATACATAGCCATGCTAAATTATCTATTGAGTTTTTTCTGCGGTTACCGTCTTTATGGTGGACTTGTAACACTCTTGCGTCCTTCTCTTTACAAGTAATACATTCTACTTTTTTGTTGGTGCCAAGAAGCGTTCTTCTATAAGTACTCATTCCACCTCTCCAAAATGCATGCTTAGAGCCAGAGAAATATTTATTACGCCATACTGTTTGACATGATTTATTACAGAAAAATTTTCCGCTTTTTGGTTTTTTTAACTGTCCCGTCCCTCTCCAAAATTTATTGCCACAAGTAGAGCACTTAACGAGTTTTCCTTTCTTTTGAGATTCGTTTTTACATGAAATAGAACAATATATGCCCCAACCTTGTTTAACTTGCCATTGCCTAACATAAAAGATTTTTCTGCAAATTTTACATCTCCTTTTTATTTTACTCATATCTATTTATTATATCATGGTAAAGTTAATATAGGAGTCCTGTCTAACTTTTCCACAGAACGGTGTATTAGTATGCGAAGTTTAACGCCCCCAGACGGGCTCGAACCATCATCACCTCGTCCGAAGCGAGGCACTCTATCCATTGAGCTATGGGGGCTTAGTTTGGAATTTTAACAAAAATCCGGTTTTTTTCAATCCCGTTAGAGGTAAGAAACCTATGGTTTCTGCCGATTCAGGTCTCTGAATCTAACCTCTAACGGGATCAACCGAATTTTGTTTTTACGAGACGCTGAACGTCCCAATTGTAACGCTTAGCATTACGAGACGATTTCAATCTTAATGACTTTGATCCCGAATTCTTTGGCCAGGTCTTTTTCCGGAAACCAGATATCAATGTTCAACCAGTAGCGGTTGTGCATCCGGTCTTCAACCACAAAAGTCTTGTTTCCAAAAAGCTCCGGAATTTTAATGATCGTGCCAAAAGGCAAAAAGTTGGCCGCAATCACACCGTCGCGGACATGAATCCCGGAGGCGGTGATGAAGGGCGTATGATCGGTTTGTTCTGGGGTTGAAGAATAGCCCGTAGCCGAAACCGTATAGAACCTTTTGGGTTTATAGGTTTTTAAAGTAGTTATTGGCCGGACCGCCAAGATACTGTCGTTTTGGACTGTGGAGAAATTAGAATAAGCCAGGTTTTCTTCAATTAGAATATTTTCCGAACCCGCCTTTGATTTGACCAGTATTTTGGCGATGCTAAAAGGATTCAGAACGTCCCAAAAACCGGCTTGGATATAAAGCGGGTTAATCGCGAAACTCATTGCCAGAAAGCCAGAAATTAATGATTTTTTGGTAATCATAGTAATCAAAAAAGCCTCTTTTAAAGGCTCTTTTAATGAAAACTGCGCCTTAGCGCGTTATACTATAAGATTAGCAGATTAGATCACTTATGTCAATTTTTTGGTTTTTTTGAACGGCCAGAAGATTTTAAGCATTTTTATGCCCGGTTTTGCCGAGACGATTAGAAAAATAACCCCAAAAAATATGAGAAAGCCGTCATAGCCCCAGCGGACAGGTTCGTCGTCGCGAAGTCTTAACCACATTCCGAATTCATCCAAAGCCAAACCGAGGCCAAGGCCATGAAGCAGAGAAATAAAATATTTGGCTCTGGCGTTGTCAAATATCAAAGCCAGATAGCCGGAAGCGGCGAGCACAAAAAAACCGTAAGCGAAGTGATGGACACGGACATCGGGCAGTATCGGCAGATAGAGCCATGGCCAGAAATAGCTTATCATTCTCGAGATTATAAAAGTAATTAAAAAAGCGGTCGCCATCGGGAATAGGAGATAAACATAAAGACCGGGTTTATTATTTTCAACCCGGTGGTGAATTGCTGTTCTCATTTTCCGGAAAACGAAGAGCATAATCTATTTTATAGAATTTTATTCTTCACCGTCCAGATATGCTTGATGTTGGTGAAGGCGCCGCGGATTCCTTCTTTGGAATAAATCCGGCCAAGGCCGGACATTTTGTATCCGCCCCAGGGCAAGGCGGCCTTGGACATTCCGTGGCGGTTTATTTCAACCGTGCCGGCCTGGATTTGTTTAGCCACGGCCTCGCCCCGCTTGATATTCTTGGTCCAAATACTGGCGGTTAAGCCGTAGTCCGTGTCATTCGCTAATTTGACGGCTTGTTCAATTGAAGAAAATTTCATAATCGGGATTATTGGTCCGAACGTTTCTTCTTTCATGATTTTCATCGAGTGATTAACATCAACTAATACAGCCGGGTTGATAAAATACCCCGGTAAATCCATGGCTTGGCCGCCGGATAAAATTTTGGCTCCCTTGGCTTTGGCCTCGCGAATATGGTCCAGTACTTTGTTATATTGAAATTTTACTGACATCGGGCCCATTTCCACCGATTCGTCAAACGGATCGCCTATTTTGATTTTTTTGATTTCTTCGACGCAGGCCTTTACAAATTTATCATATGCTTTGGTTTGGCAATACACTCGTTCAACGCCGAAACAAACCTGGCCGCTGTACATGGTTGCGCTTTTGGCAATTTGCCGGGCCGCTTGACTGATATCGGCGTCGTTAAGAACAATGGCCGGATCCTTGCCGCCCAGTTCCAGAACAAGGCGATGAAGTTTGGCGGCGCTTGTTTTCATAACTTCTTGGCCGGCCCGGACGCTTCCCGTAAGAGATACTGCTGCTGCATCTGATGCGGCTAAGTCACGGCCGGTCTTTGGCCCGCCGTATCGAACTTGAAAAGATCTTTTCGGCAGACCGGAATTTTCTAATTTTTTAATGACTGCGGCTAAAACCTTTCCGGTTTTAGCCGCGTGTTCAGATGGTTTCCAGATTATTGTATTGCCGCATAAAAGCGGCGGGATTATTCCGGCTAAAGACACAAAGACGGGCGCGTTCCAAGGCGAGATGACGGCCACGGCGCCGGCTGGTTCGTAGCGAATCATGTTTTTCTCGGACTCATCTTCAAAAACAACTTCATCTTCCAGACAATCGGGAATGTATGAACAGAAATCAGACACGCGCCTGGCCGATATTTCCACTTCATGCCGGCCGGCATTGATCGGTTTGCCGATTTCTCCGGCCATGGTTTCGGCAATTTTCTTTGAGTTTTTGCGCAAGAGACCGGCTAAGCGGTTTATTATTTTAGCGCGCTTTTTCGGGAGAATTTGGGCCCAGCGCTCGTTTATTTTCATATCCATCTTATACATCGTTATACATCAGTTTGACTAAAAACAAAAATCAGCCCTTCAGCAAGTTCAGGACTGGTTTTTGTTTTTGGAAAAGCGGGCGAAGGGAATCGAACCCTCGTCTTGACCTTGGCAAGGTCGCGTACTGCCACTGTACTACGCCCGCAAGTTAAATGCCGGAGGGCAGAATCGAACTGCCTTCTAACGCTCTTCAGGCGCACGCTTTGCCATTAAGCTACTCCGGCGATATCCAATTATATTCTATATGTTTTTTCTGTCCGTCTTTCAATAGATAGGATAAAAATAGATTTATTTTTTGTCGTAAAAATTATTCTCAAATCTCCTTTGCGAATTCTGTAAATATCTTGATAGCCTTTTAATTTTTTAATATCTAATCCGCGCCAGTGGAAAGAAACTACCCTTTCAATTAAAAATTCCAAAACCTTTCTTTCTTTTTTGCTAAATTTAGAAAGAAATTTGGCTAAATCAGGCATTTAACTTATGAAGTTCTTTCAAAACTTTTCGGGCGGAGACGCCATTTTTGCTCTTATTGGTAAAGTCAATCACGGTTTCCCATCTTTCTTCTGATTCAGGCGGGGTTATTTTAAAAACGGGCCTCGTTTTTTTTATAACAGTAAAAGATTTGCCTTTTTCAACGAGGGCAATATATTTTTCTAAGTTTTCACGCAGTTCCTTGACACCGATCAGCTGTTTCATAATAGTTTAAGTTTATCTTAAGTTTAACTTAGAGTCAATTTTTCTAAGCCGGAGGTGGGACTTGAACCCACAGTCTCTACTTTACGAAAGTATTGCTTTGCCATTAAGCTACTCCGGCGCTAATCTAACTTCTTATGCCACCAGATTTCAATAACCCGCCTATAATTTTTATCATTTTTAGAGCCAAAAGTCCAATGATGTTTTACCGGTATTTTTAGGGTACGGGAGTTGCTTACTGCTTTATTCCTGCCAATATAAAAGCCAATATGTTTATTTAAGGAGCCATTTAAAAAAATCTCTTCCCAGACCAATACTGCCCCGGGTTTCAGCTCTTGGATTTTATACCACCCCGATTTTTCAACGTCTTTCATCGTTCCATCAACCGTAGCATGCCCTTCCTCAATTAAATAGAAAATTCTCAGTATCCAGGATACGAACACAGCACAAGAGAACTGACCATTATTCGATGCGTCAATCTTTTTTCCACTTTTGTCTAAATATAAATTTCTGAACAACTTACTCCCGATACTATTTTCTATCGCCTTAAAGTAAGAATCCCCTAGTAGAAATTTCATTCGTGTTCGCCCTTAATTTTTCCCTTGAGAGTTCGGATGTCGTTCAAAAAGTGTTTGGCTTCGTCAGGTTTTGGCGGAATGCCATGCCATAGAAAATCGCCTTCAATGTCCGGCACGCCTTTGCCCGGAATTGTATGGGTGATTATCACGGTCGGTTTTTCTGCCACGGCTTTAGCCTGTTCAATTGCATCCACGAAATTTCTGATATTGTGGCCGTCAACTTCTAAAACATGCCAGTTGAACGCTTCGTATTTCGCCTTCAGCGGTTCAAGCGGCATTATGTCTTCGGTCATTCCGTCAATCTGGATGTTATTCCGGTCAATAATCGCGGTTAAGTTGCTTAATTTATATTTTCCGGCGAACATCGCTGATTCCCAAGTATTGCCTGCTTCCTGTTCGCCGTCAGACATAATGCAGTAAACCCGAAATTGTTTTTTATCCATTCTGGCCGCGTAAGCGTAACCGGCGGCCTGGCCAAGGCCTGAACCGAGAGGCCCGGAAGTGGTTTCCACTCCCGGAAGCCGTTCTCTTTCGGGGTGGCCTTGCAAACGGGAACCGTACTTTCTTAAAGTTTTCAGTTCTTTAACCGGAAAATAGCCGGCTAAAGCCATAGTTGCATATCGCACCGGGCAAATGTGGCCGTTGGATAAAAACAGGCGGTCTCTTTCCGGCCACTCCGGATTTTTAGGGTCGTGATTTAGAACATGAAAATACAAAGCCGTAAAAATATCGGCCATGCCAAGCGGCCCGGCTGTATGCCCGGAGCCGGCCTCAACTAATGCTTCAATGATAAGTTCGCGAATCTTAATCGCTTTTTCTTCGAGTTCTTTCAGTTTGTCGTCGTGGAGAGCATGGTCAGACATTTTTATATCGGCTTTCTACTTCTTTCCAATTCACTACATTCCACCACGCATCCACATACTCGTTTTTTCTATTTTGTCTTAACAAATACCAACTATGTTCCCACATATCGAGACCCAAGATTGGTTTTTTGTTTTCCATTAATATCGAGTTCTGATTGGCGGTAGTGCAGATTTTTAATTTTCCTTGGTAGATATCAAGCCAGGCCCAGCCCGAACCGAATATGTTTAACGCGGTATTAGTAAATTGTTCCTTGAATTTTTCAAAACTCCCCCACTTTTGATTTATTTCTTGAGCTAAAGCGCCGCTTGGCTCGCCCCCAGCATTCGCTTGCCCTGCCATTCGAGGCCCTGATGGACCCTCAGGCCCTTGAAGGGAGCCTGTCGAAGGGGGTCCCATAATCATCCAGAACAAACTGTGATTATAATGCCCGCCGCCGTGATTGATTACGGCTTGGCGGATGTCTTCCGGAACTTGAGCGGGGTCTCGCAATAACTCTTCAAGGGGTTTTTCAAAAAGTTCCGGATGTTTTTCTAGAGCGGCATTCAATTTATCCACATAAGTCTGGTGGTGCTTGGTATGATGGATTTCCATTGTCCGCGCGTCAATGTAAGGCTCAAGCGCGTCGTATGGATAGGGCAATGGCGGAAGGGTGTATTTCATAGTATTAAGTATAAAATATTAAATACAAAATATAAAGCGCTATTTAGTGCTATTTAAAACTTTGCGGCTATAAATGCTATCGCTTTTACAGCCGCATTTATCAATAGCCGGAAAAGTTTTCGGTTTTAGTTTGTTCCGGCTTAATTCCCGTTTTCGCAAGCATATCAGCCATTGATTGGACAAATCCGGTTGAGCCGACCGCGTAATAAATTACCCTTTGCCAGCCCCTTATGTTTTGTTTGAGCATTTTGGGGTTGATTCGTTCCTTATTTTCCCTGGTCATTATAGATATTAGTTTGAAATTTTTATTTTCAAGTTTTTTCAGTTCTTCCAGAAACGGAGCGTCTTTTTTCTTGCGATTGGAATTAAAAAGAGTGATTTTCCGGTCCGGATAATTTTTTATCATTGATCGGAACGGCGTAATTCCGATTCCGCCGGCCAAAAAAACCGCCGGAATTTTTTTATTTTTGCGCAAAACAAATTGTCCGAATGGACCGCCTATTTTAATTCGGCTGCCGATCTTCAGTTTTCTTAAAGAATTTTTGAACGCCGATGGTCTCATTCTGGTTGCAATCATGAGTTCTTTTTCTTTCGGCGAAGAGGCAATTGAAAAAGGATGAACCAATTTTTTAATCAAATAAAGTTCAATGAATTGTCCGGGGATGAATTTAAAGTTTTTCGGCTTTTCAAAAAAGAAGGCCGTTGTTTTTTCGGCCACTTCTTTTTTAGCAAGAAGTTTAACAGAGTAAAAAGGCATTAATGGGCGCTGGAGGATTTGAACCTCCGACCTCCGCAGTGTAAATGCGATGCTCTACCACTGAGCTAAGCGCCCCCATTACTTATATCCTCGGGAGTAAAGAGTTATCAGCACTCCTACAAAATTAATAAGGAAGCCAATGAATATCATGAGGTGATAGGGCGTGATAAGGCCTTCGGGCGTTTCAATGCCGATGTCCAAGTGGTGCATTATATCTAAACCTATTCCTAGTGCCTCAAGAGCGGTGCCTATCAAACTTACTCTAATTCCAGTTTTGAATTTTGTCATACTTGTCATACTTTTCCTGTCTGGTGCAGTATTCTTGAATTAGTCCGAACGCATTTCGCCGCCTGCGGCGGCGAGGAAGTCCCCCCGCGAAAATTAGGAAAGGCGGCGGAGCCGCACCGCTGACAATTTCAAGTTTTTCTAATGAGTTAATGATAACTCATTTCAACATATTTTTCAATTTAAAAATTAATGAAAAATATGTTGGTTGGCGGCAAATTCTTTGTTCTTTGAAATTCATAAAAAGAAAATCGCCCGACAAAGATAGTCAAACGACTTTCTTTGCACCGGGCGATGTGATGCTACTCCTGTGCAGTCGCAAGCTCTTGTCTTTCGACCTCTTGCTGCCGTGAATGTTCCTGCTCCTCGAATTCGCGCTCGTCCCACACTTCGAGAAAGAAACGTTTCTTGCCTGCTTGAAGTTCAAGGAATGGATCACCTCGGAAGAGTGGGTTTTCGATCGAGTGAGGAGAAAGTGCGTAAATCCACAGCTTGCCTTCAGGTAACGCCTGCTTTACCTGAATGGCCTTCCGGAGAACGTATTCCGGAATCTTAGCATTGTAACGCTCGATCTCTACCCGGCGCCATTTCCACTTTCCGATACCTGTGGTCGTAGCCATCGCCACTAGACCACCAATAAATCCTGCAACCGCCACTGTCACAGTGAAAAATCCACCACTGTCGTTGGCCAGTATCGTCAGTATGCTGACCACTAGCATGGCACCACATAGCCAGCCGAGTGTGCTGACAGTGCGTGTCTTGCGGCGCAGCTTTTGATTTTCCGGAAGCTTCTCGGCAAGTTTCGCCTCTACGTAAGCGTTGACCGACTCCGGAGTGAAAGGCTCAATGTCCAGTTCCTTCAAAACCCCTGATGCCCTGCGTTCGAGGGAACTCACCGCCTGCAAACGAAGTGCTTCGCTGTAGAGCGTGGGCATCACAGTCGTGGCGTGGTTTCTCTCCGCCGCTTCACGCGCTTCTTCAATCCGTCGCGGAAGTATCCTCTGTGCTTCCGCCAAATCAAGTTCTGGTTCCTCTGGAACCAGAACTGCGGTTCGAACTAACGTCGCTGTAACTGTCATTCTGTCCTCCTATTCAATTTTGTGTGTACGTCTAACTAGAACATTAACAAAAACAGCTATAGAAATCAATATTAAACAAAACAGAAACTCTTTCAAGTTTCTGTTTCAAAAATCCAATGATTAAAATTTTTCTTTTCTGCTTCTACAAAATATGGTTCGAGCCGATGTTTTTCTCCGGGTTCTTTTGCGGTTTTGAGCGGTGCGGCTCCGCCGCCTTTTCGAATTTTCGCGGGGGGACTTCCTCGCCGCCGAAGGCGGCGAAATGCGTTCGGACTAATTCAAGAATACTGCACCACGTTGGAAAAGTCAATGCCTCGCCCCGCCTCGGGCGGGGCTCGGCGACCAAATCGTATGGATTTTTCGGGGCAAAAAGAAATTCCCGATTCCGT